>Ga0210018_1000083_pt1 | contig 38814 bp, 46 predicted proteins | sample CryGeyCG2014_010_2_FD_183967 | JGI IMG/M metagenome (GOLD analysis project Ga0210018, IMG submission 183967) | Groundwater microbial communities from aquifer - Crystal Geyser CG09_land_8/20/14_0.10 (SPAdes) (version 2) | ecosystem: Environmental > Aquatic > Deep subsurface > Groundwater | place...
AGCAATAAAGCCATTATATTCAGGATCGTATTCTAAATAAACTTTAAATCTTAGATTATTTTTCATATTTGTCTCCTACTTGTATTATAGCAAATTTCTTCAAGCAGTGTCAATTCCAATTTAAATCTCGCCTTTTCCAAAATTTTAACTACAAATTTGTATTTTTTGATTAATCTAATTGATTCGAATTATGTTTCCGTCAAGATAACTCTAATTACTGAGCGTCGTTGCGAAATTCAGAAATCAGCCACTTGCCGTTGACTTTTTCCAGAATAAAAGCCCAGCCCAGCGCCATCTCACCCCAAGTTGGATCGTAGCGGACAGTAGTAGAGTTACCGGAGATGTTTTCGGATATAAATTTAACTGATGTTGGGCCATCCTGAATTTTATAAAACATCGGCACCCAGCTTTCCCCGGAATACTCTGATTTGAGTTTATCTGTCATATAACTGCGTGCCAAGTCATAATTAATCTCTGCATTGGGTAAAGTTCCGAGTGTGCTTAACATAAACGAATAAACCACTTCTTTTGGTGACTCCACGGGCTGAGTTGCGGTCTCTGTCGATGACGATGTTGCCGGTGTTGAATTCTCGGATTTTTTGTTCTTCTGCCAGAAATAAACTGCCACAATGATCGCGGCAATGGCAATAACTGCAAAGATTACAACTAAAATGATCAACACTGTGTTGCCTTTAAATTTTTTCATTTTTCCTCCTAGATTTTAATCTTTATTTAACTTTATTGTATAATTTTCTTAATTCGTCTTTGACTTGGTTAAGTATCTTTTTCTGGCTTGCAGGTAAATTCTTGCCAGCTCGATTGATGTAGAAATTGAGCATTGACATTGCTGACTGAAAAGGATGAGCCTTGCGTCTCGTGCTGCCTTCAGCTGATCTTTTCAAGGACCGGGCAATCTTCCTTGGATCTTTCCAAGCAAATATATCCTTCTCTAGATCCAGCGCATTGCTGTGCTCTGTAACTGCTTTTGACCAATATTTCTTCTTTGCTGTTGCCATTTTTATCTCCTTTATTATACCATTTGTATTATTTTCAACAATTGAAGAAGATATCTACTAGCAGTATAATATGTATAACTATATAAATTTACTTAGGAGGGAATTATGGATCAACAACCTACTCCAGCTCCAAATCAAACACAAACAAGCAGCTCCGGCTCTAAAACCGGATTGATTATTGCCATCGTGGTTATTGTTGTGATCGTCCTCGGCGTTGGAGGATACTTTGGCTGGAAGTACTTAGCTAATAGAGCTGCTAAGAGCTTGGAAAACGCAACCACAGGAAGCAACAGTACTGCCACTGATACAAGCAAAACAAGCGGCACAATCAGTGTAACGCCAATTGTTGAATCATTAAAGTATCCTGGGGCAACTATTACCGACCAAAAACAAGGCGAAGAGAACTCAATTTATGCCGCAGAACTCTCGCAGTCCTCGTCTGATACAGTTGCCACGATCAAAAGTTACTACACCAAATTGGTTTCTGATAAAAAGTGGAAAATCACCAGAGAGGGCTCATCCGGTGACAACAACTATTATTTTACCATCACCGGCGATGAGTTTTCCGCCGAAATTGACGCCACCAAATATGAGGGATATGACACCACTGACATTTCCATCAAGATTAGCGGGGAGAACCTCAAATCCGAAGGAATTTAAGTCATCTTTTATGCCATTTTTTGATTCCGTTGTTGATTTTAAATATCGGCATGATTTGTCTTTATTTCGAATCTATTAAATAATCTTTCAAAAATTTCTCGATGGCGATGATAACACCATCATTGAGTTTGGCCGGACTTTGGGCCACCCAGACAGCAAAATTATATAACTCGCGTTCATCAACTTTAATCCATTTGCCGTTTTTATAGAACAGAACCAGCAAAGTAGTAATCGCAATCCTTTTGTTTCCGTTTTGGAATGGATGATTCTTGATCATCAGGTAAAAAAGCATTGCTGCCTTAGCAATAAGCCCGGAATAAACATCTTTTCCGTCAAATTTTTGAAAAGGAACTGCCAGACAGCTCTCGAGTATATTAGGAAATCTAGTGGAAAAATCAGGAACCGGTTCATCAAAAGAAAGGTGCTGCTTGGCTAAACGAAAAGCGATATATTCTACTTCAGTAATATTCAATTTTTTCATCTTACTCATTCCCCAAAAGCTCGAGAGTTCTGCTATATTCCTTAATTACTTTTTTAACTCCGGCATCAATTTCTTTTTTCTGATCTAGAGTTAAGGACTGGCCTAAAATAACATCAAATTCTTTTCGCGGAATCGCAAAATTACGCCCAATCTTCTTGGCTTTAATCTGACCGGCTTTAATCTTTTTAAATACGGCGATGCGGCTGATTCCTAGGATTTTTGCCAATTCGCTTGTTGTAAAATACTCTTTTTGTTTCATTGTTAACCTTTCTATAGTAAGTTAACATAAGTTAATATAGTTGTCAATTTCCAATTTTGACAAATTGTTCGAATTGGTTCCACCACCCAGCACAAAACACAACAATTTACGCTTTAAGAGTACTCCCTTTCCCCCCAAAACTCAAGCAGATTGGTTCAGATGAAGTTCCTACTTCCATACTTGCAAGTACGATAGTGAAATATCAATCTTTTCTAAATAGTTTTCGTAATGTTGGACTGCCCTTAGTTTTAAAGTATGTTTTATTGACAGTATTCGAACCCATCCCCATAATTTCCTGCGCCTCTTCATAGGTTACTTTTTGATGCAAAAGTTTTGCAGCCATCAACCGTCTTGAAATATCTTTAAATTCCGATGAGGAAAGTAAAGACTCAAATAGATCAGCAAACTCATCGCCCGTAATTTTATTAAGCGTTTCCAAAAACAACTTCTTAGATTCTTGATCAATTCCTTTTTTGGCCATGACATTTTTGTCTACTGCCATACTTGCAAGTATGGCAATGTAACACAGCAAGTTAAAATAATTATCGATATTTAGTGTATCTATCTTACAATAACACCACCTATAAAATGCTGTTCAAAAACTAATTTATTTTGATGATAGATCTTCTCGTTGCCGGTGAAATCTTTGGTGTTGCCGGTGACTTTTGAAATATACTTCCAATCGCCTTCTGCAAACCTCTCCGGACCGCGGAAGGGTTTTGCTGGATCCATAGCCAAAAGGGCTTTTTTCAGAAAAACAATTGTTTCGTGGGTGAATTTTTCATCACCATGATATTTAAACTTCATCCCACCAGCATAAGCCATTGCCCAGACCGGTTCATTTTTGTAATAGACGATTTCCTGTCCTGGTGCGAAATAGTGTCCAGAGTACGAATCGTGGAATAGCCAATCGCCTTTTCTGTACTCGATTTCATCAAATCCCGGTCGCTGTGGCGGTTTGACTTCATTGCCACCCCCAGCATAGCCATTTTTATTGGCATCAAAGAGAAATTTATTTAATTCATTAATGTCGTAATTTTGTATTATAGATTAAATCTTAAAAATTCTATCCCAAACCTGAGCTCATTATAGCACTTTTCCCCGTATTTCTCCACCGATTCACCTGCCACTTCCATACTGCGAAGTATAGCAGTATGGCATCAATCTTTTTTGAACAACTTTTTTAGTGCCGGACTGCCTTTTGTTTTGAATCGAATCTTGTTAGTTGTGCCGGATGACATTCCCATATCTTCTCCGATCTCTTCGTAAGTAATTCCTTTGGCCAGCAATTTGGCCGCCATAAGCCGGCGGGAAATATCTTTAATCTCCGCCGATGATAAAAGCGATTCAAGAAAATCTAGTACATCCTCATCTTTTATTTTCTGAATCGCCTTAACAAGAAATTTCTTAGCATCTTTATCAATATTCTTTTTCACCATTATACGATTATCATACCACTTCTATACTTCGCAGTATAGAAGTATGGCATTAACCATTTAGATGTTTGAGGTTGGGGCCGCGGTTATCAACAAATTGATTCCACCACCAATCCTGCGGATCAGTTTTCTTTATAAGCGCTATTAACTTTTTTGCTGATTTGGTCTTAAGATACGGAACGCGATATTTCATATCACTTCTAAACCATTTTTCTGCCAATTTGTTGCCCTGCCAAGATAAAGTCCACTCCATATACATTTGAGCTAGGCAGTCGGCATCTTTCACACACTTGGAGACTTTTGTCTCTCTTTTTTCATATTCTAGAATTTCATTTTTAAGATCATTGCCAAATTTTATGCCAGAAAATTGATCCTCAACGGCTTTTTTTTCATTCATTGTTGTATAGTTCTTGGAGATGAAATCATTATCGCCGGTTCTTGCTTCTGCTAGATCGTGAATTACACCCATAGACATCGCTCTTAAGCCATCCTCATGACTCATGCCTTCCATTCTGGCAATACAGTAGGCAATATTTGCAACATGAAAGGAATGCGAGGCAATAGTATCAAAAGAAATATTGCCAAGATTGCGGATGTGATTTCTCTGCATTAACATCAAAGTCCCGGCCTGCTGGATTAAATAAAGAACTCTTTTGTTTGTAGTGCTTGTTCTTTTCTTATTCGCCATAAGATCTTCTTAAAATTCTGCTTTAAGCATAGCATTTTTAAATTGGGTTTACCAAATCAAATTTAATCATTTTTAAATGAAATCGGGCACCGGATGGTGCCCAAAGGGTCTTCAGCCGAGAAGTCTTCGGCCCTTCCGGAGTGTTTTCTCCGGTTTTCTTGATCGGTCTCCCCATCTCACGCGATGCACGTCATCAGGGCTTCCGCGCCCGATGTTGAAGATTGTTTGAGCTTCTGAAGCTCGAAACTCGTGTCCAGACGATTGCTCTGGCAGTTCTTGCCGTTGCTTGTGAGCGACTCCGAGCCCAACAAGGAGCTCAGAAATGGTCATGCGCCTCTTGCAGATTGTGCAGCGGCATCCGGCTTGGCGATGGTGGATCTGAACGGATGCGCCTTGTCTGCAGGTTGGGCAGACTGTCAACGCCATTATGCCCTTTGCAGACCAGGGGACGTAGAACCCGGCTTTCTTGAGTGCTTCCAGTGCGTCATAGATTTCTGCGATGTCTGCTTTGTCCATTGTCGTGTGCTTTCTTGTGATGTAGGCTGCGAGTATGATTATTATATCTTAATTTAGGATTTTTTTAAATAAAAAATTCTTACGGTTAGTAAGAACATGTTGACGGGCAAAAGTCCGCCATTTTTTATTAGTTATTTTGATATTATCGGGTAATAATCTTTGCTCCGGATTTGCTGACTAAGATTGTGTGTTCGAAGTGAGCGCAGCGCTGGCCTTGCGCCATTTTTATTGTCCAGCCGTCGCGGGCGGTTTTGATTTCATGACTTTTGGTTGAAACCATCGGCTCAATTGCCAAACTCATTCCTTCTTCGATTGTCGCGCCTTTGCCTTTCTGGCCAAAATTCGGCACTTGCGGCTCAGTATGTGGCGCCAATCCTACTCCATGGCCGACCAAATCGCGGATAACAACGAAACCCGCGTTCTTAATATAGTTCTCAATAAAATTGCCGAGGTCGCCAGTTCTTATCCCGGGTTTTATGAAATTTATCGCCTCATCAAGAACTCTTTTTGTTACGTCAACTAGTTCTCTGTCTTTCGGGTTAATCTTGCCGACTCCAATAGTCACTGCCATATCAGTAAACATTCCCTGGAAATTAGCGCCAAGATCAAGTGAAACAATATCGCCATTTTTTAAAACTCTTTCATCATGAGGAATGCCATGGACAAGTTCTTCATTGACTGAAATGCAAAGTGAGGCTGGAAAACGACCAGCGCCAGAAACATAATAGTTTTTGAAGGAAGGAATTGCGCCTTGACGTCGAAGTGCTCGTTCAGCGATTTCGTCAAGCGAGAGGGTGGTAATCCCCGGTTTGATATAAGAAACAGCCTCGTGCAAAGCCGAGACTAAAACTTTTCCAGAGATCCGCAGATTTTCAAGTTGTTGGTTGGTTAATTTGTTCATTAGATGTTTGTATTATCAAAATACTTGCATTCGCATTAGTCTGTCATTGCGAGCGTCAGCGAAGCAATCTTTTCAAAGGATTGCCACGGTCTTCGACCTCGCAATGAAAAAATAATTAGATTATTTTTTCAATTTGTTTTGCTACTTCTGGAATGGTTTTTTCGCCATCAATTCTGTAAACATTGCCGTCATTCTGAAAATGTTTCATCACCAGATCAATTCGTGGTTTTGCGTGTTCAACCCGCTCTCTCATGATTTCCGCTGTATCATCAGGTCGTTGGATTAGATGGCCGTTACAACGATCGCATTTATCACCAAGATTCCCGGTCATAAAAATCTTTTTACAACTGTCGCAGACCAGGCGCTTGCTGATCCGTTTAATTGACGACTCCGGATTAATATCAATATAAATAATTATCGGTTTTTCAAAATTATATTTTTTAATCACGCTTTCAAAGAAACGAATTTGATTTTCGGAAAAGGGATAGTTATCAAAAATTAGATCACCAGAACTTTTGGAAACAGCGTTTTCAATTAATTCTTCAACCACTTCGTCTTTTTGCGGTTCGCCCCTGTCATAGAGCTCCTTGATTGTTTTTACCCGGGCTGAATTTTGATCGCCTTTTTTCATTTCTGCTCGAACTAGTTCGCCGATACCAAGAATTTTTGCCTCAATTCTTTTGGCCAAGATTTCTGCTTGAGTACCTTTGCCGGATGCCGGAAATCCCAATATCACAATTACTTTGCGTTTCATAATTTTTTCGTTTTTAGTTAGTAATTATCATACGTGTGCATTGTTAACTGCGCTTGCAGCTGATTCATTGTTTCAATCACAACTGAGACAACAATTAAGATGCCTGTGCCGCCAATCACTAAAGTATTTATATTAGTTACCGCCTGCATAATGAACGGCAAAACGGCAATAACGCCCAAAAATATCGCTGAGGTTAGGGTGATACGAGTGATGATATTCCCAAGATAACTTACTGTCTCACTGCCGGGACGAATGCCCGGAACGAATCCGCCTTGCTTTTGGAGATTTTCGGCAATTTGTTCTGGTTTGAAAACGACCGCAGTGTAAAAATAGGTGAAAGCAACAACAAGCAAGAAATAAAGTGCGCCATAAAAAAGATTGTTCTTAAATAAATTGCCGGTGACTTGTGCCGCGTGAGCCAACCATTGGCTTTGGGCGTTTTCAAAAAATCGAGCAATAACGCCAGGGATCACCATCAAACTCATGGCAAAAATTATCGGTATTACACCGGCAGTATTTACTCGCACCGGTAAATAGGTGTTGAGGCTGGAATATGAGTGAATCCCTCGCGAACGCCGGGCGTAAGACACTGGAATATTTCTCTGGCCCTCAGTAATGAGAACAATAATGCCAACGATAGCAATGGCAATTAGTAAAAAGATAATTAAGCTAATAATCTTATTTGTATCACCGAGAGAGATTATTGAAGCAGTATTGCGGATCTGGGACGGCAAGCCGGCAAGGATGCCAATGGAAATAATTAGAGAAACACCGTTGCCGATACCTTTCTCGGTAATGATTTCGCCGATCCACATCAAAACTAAAGTGCCGGCTGTAATTGAGATGAGCATAATAATCAATGAGGAGATTGTCCAGGCGGGTATAATTCCCTGCGAACGCAAAAGATAAAGCATACTATAACCCTGGATTATTGCCAGAGGAACTGTGAGAATTCTGGTGTATTGATTGATTTTGCGCGTCCCAGATTCACCTTCTTTCTGCATCTCTTCAAGGCGAGGGACAATCATTGTTAGAAGCTGAAAAACAATTGAGGAAGTGATATAAGGCCCAACACCCATAAGGGCTATTGAGAAACTACTCATCGTGCCACCAGAGAACATGTTCAGTAGCCCGAAAATTTGGTTCTGATCAAAGAAATATTTAAGCTGTTCTAAATTTACACCTGGAAGTGGGATATGGGCAATAATTCTCGTTGCAACCAAGAGTCCGGCCACGACCAGAATTTTATAACGCAGATCTTTAAATTGCCAAATTTTGTTTAAGGTATCCATCTTAAGACCTCAATTATTTTCCTGCCTGCCCTGCCCGTCCGGCAGGCGGGCGCCAGGCACGGTTCGAGGGTTTTTCCTTCGTCATCTTTCCTGCCTGCCGGTAGGCATGGCCTGCCTGCCGGTAGGCATGGTCGGATTTCTTCTCTTCATATCGGCTAAATTTGCTTCTGGCGTTTTTTGAAGCCGGCACGTCTAGGAGAGAGACTTTTACTCTAAGCTTACCATTCCCAAGAATTTTTACTCTCTCACCCTTCTTAATCATACCTTTTTCTTGCAAACTTTGAAGAGAGACAACCTCACCATCAATGTAATGATTGCTTATCTCGTCAAGAGAAATTTCCAGGGCTTTGGGTTTTTGGCTTTTAAATCCTGGCAGTTTATGTAGACGCATAATTAGCGGCGTCTGCCCGCCCTCGAATTTTCGAGGAATATTGTAGCCTGATCTAGACTTCTGGCCTTTGGTTCCTCGTCCAGCCGTTTTACCGCCACCAGCAGCAATCCCGCGACCAACGCGTTTCCTTGACCGGGATATTTGGTTTTTCTTAAGTTCATGTAACTTCATATACTCCTACTTTTTTTCTTCTTTTTTCCCGACGCTTTCGGTCGGGACTTCTGCCGTATTCTTTGGTGCCTTAGCTTTTTCGGTTTTTGCCTGCCCCGCAAGCTTGCGGGGCCTGCCGCCTGCCCGTCCGGTAACCAGAGTAGATATGACTTCCTTAGTTTCTACTGGCTCCGAAGTTACTGTCTTGTTGATTTTGGGGATTCTCTTTTTGATCCGTTCAACTTTTTCTGGATCAAAGCTTGAAAGAGCGACAAATATTGCTTTGACGTTGTTAATTTTATTGGCTGTACCGATAACCTTAGCAACTAAGTTTTTTATCCCTGCAAGTTCAGCGACAACTCTTACGACACCACCAGCAACAATTGAAGTTCCGAGGCTTGCAGGTTTAAGCATAATTTTTGCACTTCCATGTTCCTGCGTTACCTGGTAAGGAATTGTATCATTAACAATTGGCACCGAGATCAGATGTTTCTGGGCATGATTTACGGCTTTTTTGACGCCAACAGCAATCTCATTAGCCTTAGCAACCCCATAGCCAACTCTCCCTTTCTGGTCACCGATGACGACAAGAATACGGAATCTAATGCGCCGACCGCCTTTGACCACTCGTGAGACGCGGGAAATTTCAATCACCCGCTCTTCAAATTCAGATCTCTTCTTATCTCTTTCAAATTTTGCCTGCCTGCCGGTAGGCATGGCCTGCCCTGCAAGCTTGCGGGGCACGGCCCGACTCTGATTTCTCATAACTCTTCCGATTAAAATTTAAGTCCACTCTGTCTGGCACCTTCTGCCAAAGCAGCCACTCGGCCATGATATTTATATCCTCTGCGGTTAAAAATAACTTGAGAAATACTGGCTTCTTTTGCCTTCTCTGCCAACTTTTGGCCAACAATTTTAGCGACCTGGGTTTTATTCTTCTTGTCTTGAATTTTTAGGCTGCTGGCTGAGACAAGAATTTTACCTGATCTCCCATCAATTATCTGGGCGTAGATTTCTTTATTCGAACGAAAAACATAAAGCTTGGGCCTCATTGTCTGGCCGATTTTGTTTTTTACGCCAATTTTGCGAATATTTTTTCTTGTCATTTTTATCTCTTAGTAGTTAGGCACCTGTAGTTGTCTGGGCAGCCTTACCAGCTTTCTTCTTAATAAATTCACCCTGATATTTTATGCCTTTGCCTTTATAGACTTCGGGTTTTCTTGTCTCACGAATCTTGGCGGCAAAAGCACCAACTTCACTCTTGTCCGTTCCTTCAACAATAATGGTGTTTTTAACGACTGAAACATTAAGCGATTTCGGGATAGGAAGAATTACTGGATGTGAGTAACCAAGGCGCATGGAAATTTTGCCATCAGCAACTCCTGCAGTAAAACCAACGCCCTTATATTCAAGCTTTTTTATGAATCCCTGGGATAGTCCCAGAGTCATATTTTCAATAATCCGGGCCGAAGTCCCATGTAAAGAGCGCAAGGATTTACTATCTCCCGCACGACTAACTTTTATCTTGCCCTCTTTGGCTTCGGCAGTTATGCCCGCGGGCATGGCAAAACTCTGCTCACCTTTTGGGCCAGAGATTTTAACCTCACGGCCAACAATCTCGACTGTCATTTCTTGGGGAATACTTATTTTTTTATTGCCTACTCGACTCATATAAATAAACTTAAAATTTAAAATTCACCCGTCTCGCCTCCGGCTTGCCGAGGCGGAAAACGCAAAACTTCGGTAGCCACTGCGTGGCTGCATTATTTGATAGTCCAAGCACGGAGTGCTTACTATCATTTTGAGTTTTGCCTGCCTGCCGCCTGCCTGTCCGGTAGGCAGGGTAGGCACGGAGTTTTGAACTTTGCATTTTTTTACCAGACCTCACAGATAATTTCTCCGCCCAGGCCAAGCTTTTTTGCCTCTCGACTTTCGACAACACCCTTTGGGGTTGAAATAATCAAGAAACCAAGGCCAGAAAGAGGCGCTTTAATATCGTGGGATTTAACATAAACTCTTCGTCCAGGTTTGCTGATTCTTCTTAGGTGGTATATTTTTCGATCATTTTTAAGATAGACAACAATCACTTGACGGCTGTTATCTTTTTTAATTTCAAAATGATTGATAATGGCTTTTTGGCTTAAAATTTTGCAAATTTCTTCCTTAATTTTTGAATAGCCAACTTGGGCTCGATCCTTCTGGGCAGCCATTGAATTTTTGATTGTTGAAAGTAAATCAGCTATTGGGTCCATAATATCCTCTTTTTACCAACTTGATTTTGTCACTCCAGGGATCTCGCCCCGACTGGCAATCTCACGAAAACAGATACGGCAAAGAGCGAATTTTCGGATATAGCCACGTCTCCGACCACAAACGCGGCAACGTCTGACAATTCTGGTGCTGTATTTCGGACGACTTTCTGATTTTACAATTAAGGCCTTTCGAGCCATCTTTACTCCTTAACTACACTGATTTTGTCCACTGATTAAACACAGATATAAATGAATTAACTATAATAACTACACTGATTTTATAGATGAAATATTACTTTTGGCGAATGGGAAACCAAAAAGCTCAAGTAGTTTTTTTCCTTCTTTAGGGGTTTTTGCGTTTGTGGTAATACAGATTTGCAAGCCAAATATTTCTTTAACACTATCAAACTTAATTTCAGGGAATATCACGTGCTCAGAAATACCAATTGAATAATTTCCCTCTCTGTCGAAACTTTTTTCTTTGAGGCCACGAAAGTCACGAATTCTCGGCAGAACAACACCAGCTAGCTTTTCGAGAAAATCATACATTCTTTTCCCGCGCAGAGTTGCGGACAAACCCACACTCTGTCCTGAACGTAATTTAAAACCAGAAATCGATTTTTTTGACTTATTGATTCTCGGCTTTTGCCCAGTGATTTTGGCCAAATCCGCTTCGATGGTTTTAAGGAGATCTGGAGAATCTAAAGCTTTCCCGGCCCCAACGTTTACAGTAACCTTTGTAATTCTAGGAATAGCCAAATCATTAGAATAGCCGAAAGATTCTTTCATCTTCGTTCGAATTTCTCTTTTGTAAGTTTCTGCTAAGTTAGTCATTTTATTGCTTTGTTATCTCAAGGCTGGCTTTACATTTTTTACAAATCCTAATTTTCTTGCCGCCGGCGACAGTGTAACCAACACGGGTAATTTTAGAGCAGCTTGGACAGATAATCGCAACATTGGCAGTAGGAATTTTAGCATTAATTTCAATGATTCCGCCTTTTGGTGCTCTCCTCGTCGGCTTGACACTTTTTTTATAAACAAAGGTACCGGCAACAACAACTTTATTTTGGGCTGGAAAAACACGCTCAACTACACCGGTTTTGCCCCGATCTTTGCCTTTAAGAATTACCACATTGTCATTCTTTTTAATCTTCATAATATTTCTATCCGTGATTTTCTGCGGTTATATTACCTCTGGTGCTAAGGAAATTATCTTCATAAATCGATCGCGAAGCTCTCTTGGGATCGGGCCGAAAACTCGAGTTCCGCGAGGGTTTCCTTCTTTATCAATGATAACTACCGCATTCTCAGAAAATCTAATATAGGAACCATCAGGTCTATGATATGCCACGCGCTGACGAACAATTACGGCATTAACTACTTCTTTCTTTTTGACTGCTGCCCTTGGGGTTGCAACCTTCACTGAAGCTGAGATTACCTCACCAAGCGTTGCCGCGCTAGATTTTGCACCATGAAGAGTGGTGATACACTCAACAATTTTGGCACCACTATTATCAGCAACAATAAGTTGTGTACCTGGTTGAATCATTATTTTTCTACCCTAATAATCTCAAAATGGACATCTTTTGACTGGGGTCTCTTCTCTCTAATAAAGACTTGATCACCAATTTCTAACTTTTCCTTCGAATATTTAGCCTTGATACGCTTATTGACTTTAAAGCTTTTACCATAGAGTTTATGAGTTTTTTGACGCTCAGTGTCAACAACAGCCACACCATTCATTGACAGTGAAACAATTCTTCCCCTTCGACTGCGCTCAGGGTGAACTCTTCGGTTTTTTTTACTCATTTTGCTCCTTACGCATAGAAATTATAGTTTTTATTCTCGCAATATCCCTCTTAAGTGTTCGAATTCGATGAATCCCTTTTGTCTTACGGTTGGCGATATCAATTCTAAGCAGCAGAATCTCGTTTTGCAAAGTATCAAGCTCTTTTTGCAGCTCCGAGTCTTTCGCCATTTTCCATTTTTTCATTTTATCTTTGTTCATTTATTCCTTGACTAAAAATTTGGTTTTCACTGGCAGTTTGTAGGCAGCCAAACGCATTGCTTCGCGAGCAATATCCTGGGAAACACCACCCATCTCAAAAAGCACAGTACCCGGCTTTACGGTAGCAACGAAATGCTCAACTGAACCTTTGCCGGAACCCATTGGCACCTCAGCAGAAGTTGCAGTAACTGGTTTATCAGGGAAAATCCTAATCCAGATTTGACCACCACGCTTGATGTATCTCGTCATTGCCCGGCGAGCCGCTTCAATTTCACGGGCGGAAATCCAACCACGATCAAGAGATTTTAAAGCATAGCTACCGAAGTTAATGGCAAAACCACGTGACGCTTGGCCCGGTAATTTCCCCCTCTGCTGTTTGCGGTGTTTCATTTTTTTCGGAATTAACATCTCAAAACGCTAAGCGTTTACTTAGTGTCCTAAATTATTAGCATCCATTCGGTTCGGAATATCGTATTTTGTCTCACCTTTGTAAACCCAGACTTTGATACCAATCACCCCATAGGTGGTGAAAGCTGGAAGATAGGTAAAGTCAATCTGGCTCTTAATGGTTGAAAGTGGAACAAGACCAGAAGTTGCTTTTTCACAGCGGGCAATTTCCGCACCATTTAATCTGCCAGAGATCTGGACTTTAATACCCTTAACTCCTGCTTGCTCAGCTTTATTGATTGCTTGCTTCATTACCCGGCGATATGGAATTCGTTTTTCAATTTGGGCGGCAATATTTTGAGCAATAACGCCAGCGTCGGCATCAGGATTTTTGACTTCGAGAATATTAATTTTAACCTTACTGCCGCGAACAAGCCGCTCAATTCCTTCCTTGATTTTACTGGCACTAACTCCACCTTTGCCAATAATGACACCCGGCCTGGCAGTCTTAATCCCAACAGTAATTTTATTGGCGTCGCGATCAATTTCTACCTTAGAAATTGCGGCCGTGCGAAATTCGTCCATTAAATATTTACGGATATTCAAGTCCTCGTGCAGCATGTTGGCAAAATTGCCACGACCAAACCAACGAGATTTCCAGGTCTCATTAACTTTCAATCTCCAGCTTGTTGGGTTAACTTTTTGTCCCATTATTTTCTTTATCTTCTTTTTTTACTTCTTTTACTTCTGCCTTGCCGGCAGGCTCTTTTGTCTTATCTTTTTCTTCTTGTGGTTTTCGGGGAGGTTGATTGGTATCAGCTAAAGTTAAGGCCAAGTGACTTTGGCGCTTGGTTATCGGCATCACTCTGCCCCTAGACGCTGGTTTACCACGTTTCAGTCTTGGCCCCTCGTCGCAGACAATTTTTTTGATCATAAACAACTCAGGGTTAACTTCAGAGCTTTTAGCGACCGCAAGAGCACTTCCAAGTAAATTTTCAACTATGGAAGCGCCTTTTCCTGGCTGGAACTGCAAGATTCTCTTTGCCTCAAGAGCGTTTTTGCCCCGAACTAAAGGAAGCAGCATTCGCAACTTTCGTGGTGAAATCCGCAGATATTTACTTCTAACTTTAATTTCCATGATAAAAAATTTAAAATGCAAAATGCAAAGTGCAAAATTCTGGTAGCCACTGCGTGGCTCCACTATTTGATAGACCGAGCACGGAGTGCTTACTATCATTTTGATTTTTGCCTGCCTGCCGCCTGCCTGTCCGGTAGGCAGGGTAGGCACGGAGTTTTGATTTTTGAATTATTTTCATTTATTTCTCTTCAGTTACTTCTGCCTCTGGCACTGGTGCTGCCGGGGAGCCTTTTGGCATCTCTTGCTCGCGAGCCATGCGACCACCATGTTTACGAAAGCGCCGTGTTGGCGCAAATTCACCGAGACGATGGCCAATCATATCTTCAACGACAAAAACCGGAATATGTTCCCTGCCATTGTGAACAGCAATTGTTACGCCAACCATTTCTGGCGAAATTACGCAGTCGCGAGACCAGGTCATAATCTTCACATTCTTTGCACCTTTTTTCAGGGCAGCTATTTTTTTAAGGAGCCGTTCATCAACGTATGGGCCTTTTTTGAGCGAACGTGACATCTTAACTCCTGCGTTTAATGATAAATTTGCCAGATTTTTTCTTGCGATTTCTGGTCCGAAAGCCTAAAGTTGGGACACCCCAAGGAGTCTTGGGCATCGGCAGTCCAATGGACGTACCGCCTTCACCGCCACCATGTGGGTGATCAACAGCATTCTTAGCCTTTCCGCGAACGGTCGGGCGGATCCCCTTGTGCCTAATTCTTCCGGCTTTACCAAAACTTATATTCATCACATCAGCGTTTCCGATCGCACCGATTGAAGCAAAGCATTCATCTTTTATTTTTCTCACCTCTCTACTAGGAAGTTTTATTTGAGCAAAACCAGATTTAGCGCCAAGCAGGGTTGCCCAGTTGCCGGCGCTGCGACAAAGCTTTCCACCAAGACCAGGAAGAAGCTCAATATTATGAATCGGCGTTCCAACCGGGATGTTGCCCACCCTGGTTCGGTTGCCAGCTTTAATCGGGACATTCTGACCGCTCTCAACAGAAGCGCCAACCTTTAGTTTGTCAGCCGCTAAAATATAATCCTCTCCACCATCATCATACTGAATTCTAGCAACATTAGCTCTCCGGTTTGGATCATATTCGATTGCCAGTACCTTGGCTTTCTTGCCATTGCGAAAATCAAAATTCACCAGACGATAAAATCGTTTCGAACCACCGCCACGGTGAGCTACAGTAATTTTGCCAGTATTATTTCGACCGGATCTTTTTTGCAAGACTGCCCGAAGAGACTTTGGCGCCTTATCTTTAGAGATTAAAGAATTATCTAGGTAACTGGTACCACGTCTTGCATTACTCACTGGTTTTAATTTTCGAAGCGCCATAGGTATAAATTAAGAGGATAATGTTTGTTTTTTATTCTTGTCTTTGTCATTTTGACTTTTGACTTTTGCCTGCCTGCCGCCTGCCTGTCCGGTAGGCAGGGTAGGCACGGACTTTTGACTTTTTTTCGTCTCTGTCTCGAAAATGGCAATTTGCTGACCTTTTTTGATTTTGACTAGGGCTTTTTTAATATCTGACCTGGTCCCGAACTTCCGACCAACTCTTTTAACTTTACCTGGAATATTGATAATTCTGACGTCAACAACGTCAACCTTAAAACGTTTTTTGATCTCGCTAGCAATCGCCTGTTTATTTGCGCTTCTCGCAACTAAAAATACATAAACTCCTTCGCCAGCCAGAGAAAAGGCCTTTTCAGAAATAATTGGTTTTTTGATCAAAGTTGCCATTTTATTTTGCCTTTCCCGACATTCCGCCTTGCGGGATCGTCGGGACTTCCTTACCTTTCATCTTCAATAAATCTTTTTTCCTTTTGTCCGAAAAACACAGGGCGAGTTGTTCAAGCGATTCCTTGGTGAACAGTAAGCTATCAGCAGACAGGATCAAGATAATGTCAGGTTTTTCTGGAGACATAAGTGTGCAATATGAGATATTCTGAAAAGACTTTTTAAAATTATCATCACCCCCGGGTAGAAAAACCACAGTCTTACCCTTGAGCGGCAGTTTTTCCAAAACTTTAGCAGCTTCTTTAGTTTTTGGAATGGAAAATTTAAGATCGCTGACCCCAATTGCCAATTTATCTTTTACCTTGGAATATACAGCTGCGAGCAGGGCTGCTCGACGCTCTTTTTTGTTCATTCTAATCGCAAAATTACGTTCGCTGTTTGGGCCAAAGGTGATGCCGCCGCCAACCCAAATTGGCGATCGACGTGATCCGTGTCTAGCCCGTCCTGTACCTTTTTGTCTCCAGGGTTTCCTGCCGCCACCGGCAACTTCGCTTCTATCTTTGGTATCGGCAATTGCAGACCTTTCAGCTGCTCGCAAATAGCGGATATACTCCAAGATTCTAGAATCTGAGATTTCCGATTCTAGAATCTTGGGATATTCTCGCGCCGTGTCTTTTTCACCAGATTTTTTATAAAATTCGATTTTCATAATTACTTTGTGCTAACCATAACCTCTGAGCCGTTACTTCCAGGGATTGCACCAGAAATTAAGATAATATTATGGGCTGGATCAACATCAAGGATCTCTAAATTTTTCACTGTCACCCGATCATTCCCCATACGTCCCGGCATTTTCTGGCCCTTAAGGACATGTTGCGGAAACATTGATCCAATCGAGCCAACTCGGCGATGATGACCAGAGCCATGTGTCTGCGGTCCGCTGGAGAAGCCATGCCTTTTTATCGCTCCAGCAAAGCCTTTTCCCTTGCTCTTACCGACAACCATAACTTTATCACCAACAGCAAAGGAAGAAACTTCCAATTTCTCTCCAACTTTAAATTGATCACTTGCAACTTTATCTGTTCTAAACTCTGTCATTTTTATCTTTTTTCTATTTTGGATTTTAACTTTGACGGCATTATAACCGCTTTTACTCTCATCAATAATAGTCAAAACTTCAGCTGGTTTGGCTTCAACTGCCGTTACTGATCTCTCGACCCCATCTTTGTCAAAGATTCGGGTCATTTTTAATTTTTTACCAATTAAGATTTTCATCACCATAATTAAACAACAATTGACCTGGAACCTTCCGCCTCGGGGCGAGATGTTATCCATGGTCTTGTTGCGTCTAAATTGTGAATTTGTTCACCAACTAGACTATATTACATTTTTATCTCGATGTCAACGCCTGCTGGTAAATCCAAACTCATAAGAGAATCTATCGTCTTTGCTGTCGGATTTATGACATCAATCAAGCGTTTATGCACCCGCATTTCAAACTGCTCGCGACTATTCTTGAAAATATTTGGCGATTTAATAACGGTTAATTTTGAGGTTTCTGTTGGGAGAGGGATCGGCCCAATCACATGAGTGCCAGACCTTGTTGCAGTTTCAATAATCTCATTAGCAGACTTATCAATTATCCGATAATCGTAAGCTTTGAGCTTAATCCTGATTTTCTGTTTGATTGTTTCTTTTGCCGCCGTCACAACTCTCCTTAAAAAAACTTCTTTACTTGATAACCTTAGTTACAACACCAGCACCAACAGTCTTGCCACCTTCTCGAACAGCAAAGCGTAAATTCTCTTCAAGGGCAACAGGGACAATAAGTTTAACTTTGATGTTAACTTCATCGCCAGGCATAACCATTTCGCCGTCAAACTCAACTTCACCGGTAACATCAGTTGTTCGGATATAGAATTGAGGTTTATAGCCTTTGGTGAAAGGAGTGTGTCGTCCACCTTCTTCTTTGGTCAGAACATAGACCTGTGCTTCAAATTCGGTGTGTGGAGTAACGGTACCTGGTTTGGCCAAAACTTGGCCGCGCTCAATATCTTCACGCTCAATGCCGCGAAGTAGCACACCAATATTATCTCCAGCCTGACCTTGATCAAGCATCTTTCTGAACATCTCGACACCAGTAACAACAGTTTTAGTAGTTTTTCTAATTCCGACGATCTCAACTTCCTCATTAACCTTGACAACACCGCGCTCAACACGACCGGTAGCAACAGTACCACGACCTTTGATTGAGAAAACATCCTCAACTGGCATCAAGAATGGCTTATCAATATCTCTCTTTGGCTCCGGAATCCATGAATCAACTGCATCCAGGAGCTCCTTGATAGATTTCTCAGCCTCAGCATCACCTTCAAGCGCTTTTAGCGCTGAGCCGCGAATAATTGGGGTTTGGTCTCCCTCAAATTTATATTTATTTAGAAGCTCGCGAATTTCCATTTCAACTAGGTCAATGAGCTCTGGATCGTCAACCATATCAATCTTGTTTAAAAAGACAACGATCTTTGGCACGCCAACCTGTCGGACCAGGAGAATATGTTCTCTAGTCTGCGGCATTGGGCCGTCAGCGGCTGAGACAACCAAAATTGCGCCGTCCATCTGGGCTGCGCCAGTGATCATATTTTTAACGTAGTCTGCATGACCTGGACAATCAACGTGAGCATAATGACGCTTGTCAGTCTCATACTCCTGATGGGAAGTAGCAATAGTAATACCTCGCTCTTTTTCCTCTGGAGCGTTGTCAATTTCGTCAAATTTAACTTCCTTTGCCTTGCCTTCCTTGGACAGTACCTTGGTAATAGCCGCTGTGAGCGTTGTCTTACCGTGATCAACATGTCCAATTGTGCCAACATTTACATGCGGTTTGGTTCTTTCAAATTTTTCTGCAGCCATTTTTTCTCCTTATATACACGGATCTCATACACGCCTGCCTGCCGCAGGCAGGGATTGGCACGAATTCTATCAGTGTTTTATCTGTGTGGAAGATCTGTGTAATTACTTCATTATTATTTCTATTTTATCCTAACCTAAATTTAATTAAAAGTCAACGATATTTGGAATTTTGAATTTTGAATACTGAATTATGAATATTCTGAAAGATTTTATTCATGATTCACAATTCATGATTCGATACTCAATGCTATTTCTTCCCCTCAATTATCTCCTGGGCAATACTTCTGGGAACTTCTGCGTAATGATCAAATTCCATCGTGTAATTGCCACGGCCTTGAGTCATACTGCGCATGCTGGTGGCATAACCAAACATTGTAGCTAATGGCACCTCGGCATCAACAACTTTGGCGCCGGCCCGATCAGTCATTTCTTTAATCTGGCCGCGCCGCGAATTAAGATCGCCAACAATATCACCGATAAATTCTTCCGGAACGATCACTTCAACCTTCATAATTGGCTCGAGAAGAACTGGATTAGCTTTTTTGAAACCTTCTTGAAAAGCCATTGATGAAGCAATTTTGAAAGCCATCTCAGACGAGTCAACCTCATGATAAGTCCCATCGTAAAGCGTCGTTTTGACATCAACTACCGGATAGCCAGCGACAACACCTTTGTTTATTGCTTCATCAACACCATCTTCACAAGCCGGAATAAACTCTTTGGGAATCGCGCCACCAACAATTTTATTGACGAATTCGCTGCCAGCACCACGCTCATTTGGTTCAATCTCAAGAAATACATGCCCATACTGGCCTCGGCCACCGGATTGTCGAATATACTTACCCTCCTGCTTGATGTGACCATGAATGGTTTCCTTATAGGCTACTTGTGGATTGCCAACATTTGCTTCAACTTTAAATTCTCGTTTCATCCGATCAACAATAATTTCCAGATGCAATTCGCCCATGCCAGCAATAATCGTCTGTCCAGTTTCTTCATCGGTTGAGACACGAAAAGTCGGGTCCTCTTCGGCCAGACGCGAAAGTGCTATTCCCATTTTTTCCTGGCCAGCCTTAGTTCTCGGTTCGATGGCAATCGAAATAACCGGCTCTGGAAAAGTAATTTGCTCAAGAATATACTTATGCGTTGGATCACAAAGCGTATCGCCGGTGGAAGTCGCTTTGAGACCAACAGCAGCAGCGATTTCACCAGAATATACTTCTGAAACTTCCTCGCGATGATTGGCATGCATTCGCAAAATTCGGCCGATGCGTTCTTTTTCGCCGGATCTAGTATTAACCACATAGCTGCCAGCAGATAATTTTCCCGAATAGACGCGGAAAAATGTTAACTTACCAACATATGGATCAGCGGCAATTTTAAAAGCCAATGCCACAAATGGGCCATCATCTGAAACTTTTAGTTCTATTTCTTCATCTAATCCAGCTTCCTTAGCTTTGGTTGACGGAATATCCAAGGGTGATGGCAGATAATCAATAACCGCATCCAGGAGCGGCTGAATACCTTTATTTTTCAGAGCAGTGCCGGCAAAAACCGGATAAATTTCGCCGGCAATTGTTGCCGCGCGTAAAGCTTTTTTCAATTCTTCTACTGATGGTTCTTCGTCAGACAAAAATTTCTCTAAGAGTACATTGGAAGTCTCAACAATTTTTTCAATCATCTCCGCATGCCATTTTTCAACATCTGCCTGCATCTCAGAGGGGATTTCTTGTTCTTCAAAAGTCTTGCCAAGATCATCTGTATGCCAAATATAAGCTTTTTTATTCATTAGATCAACAACGCCGCGAAAATCGCTCTCTTTACCAATCGGCAGCTGCATGGTAACGGCATTAGCACCAAGCCGATCCTTTATTGATTGCAAGCTCATATAAAAATCACCGGCAATCGCATCAAGTTTATTGATAAAACAAATTCGCGGAATATTGTATTTATCCGCCTGGCGCCAAACGGTTTCCGATTGCGGCTCAACCCCATTTTTACCATCAAAAACCACAATTGCGCCATCAAGAACTCGGAGTGAGCGCTCGACTTCAACGGTAAAATCAACATGGCCGGGAGTGTCAATAATATTAATCCGATTATCTTTCCAAAAACAGCTGGTGGCAGCAGAAGTGATGGTAATGCCGCGTTCTTTTTCCTGCGCCATCCAGTCCATCTCGGCTTCGCCTTTATGAACTTCACCAATCTTATGCTTTTTACCGGTATAATAAAGAACTCGCTCTGTGACTGTAGTTTTCCCAGCGTCAATATGAGCGGCAATGCCGATATTTCTAACTTTTGCTAACGGATAATCCCTGGCCATGTTTATGCAAAACTAAAAAATGCCTCCTTAGTAATACTTTTATAGCATATTATGACGCCGAATGCAAACATCTCTAAAAAGAAAAACGCCCCGTCAGGGAGGACGGGGCGCTGGGAAAACGCTGATGCCACGACATCAGCCCCGGGCTGAATTTGGGAGATTACTTTTGCTACCAACTCCCAACAATCGGGATAGCCGCCAGAAAGGAGGCAGGATGGCAGCGTTCGGCCAGAGCCGGATTTTCGGCAAACTCCTAGTTGCCTTTGGATGCTTTGCTACTTGCAGATATATCAACGGACCATCCCACAGGCCGGACATTGTGATACCTCCTTATTGTTCTTCGATACTTTATTCATACTATATTAATAGATATTCTAATAGATATTCGTCAAATTCTGACTTTATCCGTAAAGAGCAGTATATTCTCTACTTGCGACCGTGAGCAAACGCAGCCAGAATAAATCCTGCGCCCATACCGATAAAGAGTCCGACCACCAGTTGATTGTAAAGAAAACCAACCCCCATACCGAGCAGCAAACAGCCGACAAAAATCGACCCACTGCCTGTCCATGATTTTTTCTCTTCTTTAACCATATCCCTCCGCAACACCTTAATTATACAATAGCTTGTTGCGCCCTTCCGAAGCGAGCATTCGGCTGCCCCGCTCAGCGGGGAGACGAATTCGAGCGAAGGAGGGCTAAACAATTATTTCTTTTATTATAGCAAAAGACTCTACATATGTGGAGTTTTTTGCTTAGAGAATTTCCATCATCAGATCTATAATCTGGCAAAATGGGCAAAAGCTTTGTTAGCTTCAGCCATTCTATGAGTATCTTCTTTCTTCTTAATCGCAGCTCCGGTGTTATTGCAGGCATCAATAATTTCCAAAGATAATTTCTCCGCCATTGGAACACCACGTCTGGCTTTGGCAGCAGCAATTACCCAACGCAAGGCTAAAGTTTCTTTGCGCTCGCGATTAACTTCTATTGGAACTTGATAGTTAGCACCACCGATACGCTTAGCTTTTACCTCTAGAAGTGGAGCAACGTTTTTAAGCACACGATCTAAAACTTCCAGCGGTTCAACATTCAGTTTTTTCGCTGATTTTTCAAGGGCAGCATATACCACCTTTTCCGCTACAGATTTCTTCCCACGTTGCATAAGATAATTTATGAACTTTGCAATAAGTCTACTACCAAATTTCCGATCAGGGGTGAGCTCTCTTTTTCGTAATTTCTGATGACCTCTAGACATAATAAGAAAAATTAAAACTTAAAATTCAAAAATCAAAACTTTGGTAGGTATTTTATGTTCGAACAACTTGATAGTGCAGCCACGCAGTGGCTTCCAGAATTTTGAGTTTTGAGTTTTGAGTTACTTTCATTCCTTCCCTTTCTTGACGCCGTACTTACTTCTACCCTGTTTGCGATCTTTGACTCCAGCAAGATCGAGTTTGCCGCGAACAACATGATATCGCATACCCGGTAGATCCTTAACTCGACCGCCACGAATAACCACCACAGAGTGTTCTTGAAGCGCGTGACCCTCTCCGCCGATATAAGCGTTGACTTCCATACCATTTGTTAACCTCACTCGAGCAAATTTTCGCAGGGCTGAGTTTGGTTTTTTTGGTGTCATTGTCGAAACCTTAATACACACTCCGCGTTTTTGTGGGCAACCACGGCGTATATCAACAGGGCGGTTTTTCAAGAAGTTAAAACCGCGTTTCAGTGCCGTCGTCTTGCTCTTCTGGAGAGGTTTCTTACGGCCATGTCTAATTAGCTGATTAATTGTCGGCATGTTAATAATGTTGTTACCACACAGATCTCTCGCACAGATTGACACAGATTATTTTTATCTGTGTTTCATCTGCGAATAAAATCTGTGTAGTTACTTCCGCTTAATGATTTTACTTTAGGATTATCGCACATTTTTTTGTGACTGTAAAGGGTCGGTTCAGCTTTCGCTTTTAAAACCTGTACCCGCTGGGATTTTTCGACCGATTATAACATTTTCCTTCAGGCCACGGAGATTGTCCTTAGCACCAGTGATTGCCGCGTTAATCAAGATTGAAGTCGTCTCCATAAATGAGGCGGCTGACAAAAAGCTGTCAGTTTTTAGGGCCACACGGGTGATGCCCATAACAATATCCTCTGCCTGAATCTCTTTTTTACCCGAAGCTTTCAACTTCTTATTGTCTCTTGCGATTTTGATTCGATTATGTATGGAACCATCAAGATACTCTGTGCTGCCGGGATCAACGATTCGACATTTACTGTTCATCTGTCTGACAATAACTTCAAGGTGCTTATCATTAATCTCTTGACCTTGTGAGGCATAGATTTTTTGAACCTCGGTAATAATATATCTTTCAGTAAAATCCCGACCAGCAAGTTCGTAACTGCGCTGCAGGTCTAGATGGCCCTCGGTCAAAACTTGGCCTTTCTTTACTTCATCCCCATCAGAAATTCGCAGTCCCACCATTTCAGAAACAACATATTCTCTTGAGGTTTTCCCGCGAGAGATGATCTTAATGATATCACCCTCGATCTTTACCGCCCCAGCGACCTTAGCCCGAATCGGTTTTGTCTCCCCATCTTTTGGCGTGGCTAAAATTTGCTTTGACTTTACCATCTCGCCATTTTTCACAACAACTTTCCACTCTCCTGAAAGATGATGTTCATTTTCCATTTCTCCCTTACCAACGATGGTGATTATCAGCTTATTTTTTTCTTTTCTAATACTGGCTTTGCCCTCTATCTCTGACATTACGGCAATATTTCTTGGTGTCCTAGCTTCAAAAAGTTCACCAACCCGAGGAAGTCCGGAAGTGATATCCTCGCCAGCTGCACCTCCTGTATGAAAAGTTCTCATCGTCAGCTGTGTTCCGGGTTCACCAATAGCTTGGGCAGCAACAATGCCAATCGCTGAACCGATTTCCACTAATCTTCCTGTCGCTAGATCTTCGCCATAACAATGCTGACAAACTCCCCAATCTTGTTCACAAGTTAGAAGCGAGCGAATTTCCACTTCCTCCGCACTAGTTGCAAGAATCTTCTCTAAAACTTCCGCGTTAATAAGGGTATTTCTCTTAAATCCAGCGATATCACGATTGAGGGTCCGACCGATGAGATGCTTGGCCCAATCTTCACCAATCGACTGATAAAGCGCTTTGCTGACAATTATACCCTTTGACACTCCGCAATCCGAGGTGGTGACAACAGTATCCTGGGAAACATCAACAAGTCGACGCGTCAGGTATCCAGCTTCAGAGGTCCTAAGAGCGGTATCTGCTCGACCTTTGCGTGAACCGTGGCTGGAAACAAAATATTCGAAAACAGAAAGACCCTCTTTGAAATTTGATTTAATTGGCAATTCAATAATATTTCCTGTTGGATCGGCAACTAATCCTTTCATCCCAGCTAACTGATTAAGCTGGGAAACTTTACCTTGAGCCCCAGAGACCCGAATGATATTAATATCATTTTCCTGATCAAAATTCTCCAGCATCGCTTCTTGCAGCTCTCCTGCCACATTCATCCAGATTTCTACAGTTTTGGTATATCGCTCTTCATTAGTAACCAAGCCGCGACGATATTGTTGAGTAACGATCTCGAGTTGCGATTCGGCATTTTTTAAAATTATTTCTTTCTGTGGCGGGACCTGGATGTCAAAAGCTGAGAATGTAATGCCTGACTGCTGTGCATATTGAAAGCCAATCTCTTTTATGCTGTCAACAAAAGAGGTAGTTCGATCAAGACCGATAATCTTGAAAGACTCCGAAATTAATTTTGCGATTTCGTGTTTGTCAAAATCTTGATTCCGAAAACCTAATTCGGGAGGGATAATGTCACTAAAAATAATCCGACCAACAGAAGTTTCAATTATCTCGCTTGCCTGCATCGCCTTATGCGACCCGCCTGCATTAGCTGTGCCGGAAGCACTGCGGGCAGGAGCATTTGCGGGCAGGCCCGCCTGCATCAGCTTTGCTGAAGGCAATGCGGGCAGGTTCTCAACTTGAACTTTGATCTTGGCTTTGAGGTCAACAACTTTAAGATCATAAGCCAACATTGCCTCTTCCTTGCTGGTAAAAAACTTACCTTCACCTTTGCGACCAGAAGAGATTGTAGTTAAAAAATAGCAACCAAGGATCATATCAAGTGTCGGCGATATAACTGGTTCGCCCGAGGAGGGTTTCAGCAAATTCTTTCGAGAAAGCATTATCTCCCCTGCTTCCTTCTGCGCGTCAGCTGAAAGAGGCAAATGCACTGCCATTTGATCACCATCAAAGTCAGCATTAAAAGCTGGGCAAACCAGAGGATGAATCTTTATCGCCTTGCCCTCAATGAGAACTGGCTGAAATGCTTGAATACCTAGGCGATGAAGTGTCGGTGCGCGATTTAAGAGAACGTAGCTGTCACGAGTAATTCCTTCTAGAATATCCCAAACAAACGGCTCATTTTTTTCAATCAGACGAGTAGCATTTTTAACATTATGAACATAGCCTTCAGAGATCAGCCGACCAATGACAAATGGTTTGAAAAGCTCCATTGCCATGACTTTTGGTAGTCCGCACTGATGAAGTTTGAGTTCAGGACCAACAACAATTACACTGCGGCCAGAATAATCAACACGTTTGCCAAGCAGATTTTGTCTAAAACGGCCTTGTTTGCCCCGAAGCATATCAGAAAGAGATTTGAGCTTTCGACGATTATTGGCTGTCGTTGTTGCTCGGCCACGACGAGCTGAATTATCAATCAAGGCATCAACTGCTTCCTGGAGCATCCTTTTCTCATTGCGGCAAATAACTTCTGGGGCGCCTTGGCTTATCAGTCTCTTCAAACGGTTATTCCGGTTGATGACCCGACGATATAAATCATTCAAATCTGAGGCCGCGAATCGGCCACCATCCAATTGAACCATCGGTCGCAGATCTGGCGGAATCACTGGCAAGCGTCGAAGAATCAACCAATCTGGTTTTATCTGCGCTGCACTAAGCCCTTGCAAGACCCGGAGACGCTTGAATAATTTTCTCCTAGAGAGACCGATTGCTTTTTCTGTTTCTGCCTCTATTTTCTTAATCTCTACCTCAAGATTAATCTTCTCTAGAAGCTCCAAAATCGCCTCGGCACCAATTCCAACTCTTACAACATTGCCGTAGCGATGAGAAAGATTGTGGTAATCACGTTCAGAAATAATCTTCCCGACTTGCAAGGATTCTAGCTCTAACTTTGCCGTCTTATAGGCTTGGTTGATCTCATCTGTGGTAATTTGTTTACTAGCAGCGGAAACTGTCGGATCGGACGAGGAGATTTTTTCCTCTTTGAGATCAGCAAATTCCTTCTCGATCCTTTCAAGCACTTCGGCGCGTAGCTCTTCATTAACCTCAACAATAATAAAACTGGCAAAGTAGATGACTTTTTCTAAATCAGAAGAGCTCAAGTCGAGTATCTGTCCAAGAATACAAGGAACGCTCCGGACATACCAAATATGGGCGATTGGAACAACCAGATCTATGTGACCCATGCGCACTCTACGAACGTTACTCTTGGTAACTTCAACGCCACATTTATCGCAAACAACACCGGAATAACGGACCTTGCGATATTTGCCACAATAGCATTCCCAATCCTTTGTTGGACCAAAGATATTTTCGCCAAATAGCCCATCTCGCTCCGGTTTCTGGGTGCGATAGTTGATTGTCTCTGGTTTTAGAACTTCGCCGTGTGACCAGGAAAGAATATCATCCGGTGAGGCAACAGAAATTCTAATCGATGAGAAATCAATAACATTAACCGCATCTTTGACTTCAACTTTTGGCATTATTCGCTCTCCTAATCTTATTAGTCTAACTGGAGTAATTTGATCAATTTATTCTTCTGCTACTTCTTTCGATACTATATCTTCTTCTGGCGAAACCTGTTCTGCTGCAAGCTCGGTTAATTTTTCGTCTATCTCTTGATCAAGCTCACTTTTTTTCTCTGGTGGTTGCTCGACCGTCCTTTCATCAATCTCAGCTTCACTCGGAGCCACAGCTTCATCAGTAAGCAAATCAACCTTTAGCCCAAGAGATTGTAATTCTTTAATCAAAAGATTAAAAGCTTCAGGTACTGTTGGATTCTGGATCTTCTCGCCTTTAATAATCGACTCATAGGCTTTTGATCGGCCAATGACATCATCTGACTTAATGGTCAAAAGCTCCTGCAGAATGTTAGCTGCACCATAAGCTTCAATCGCCCAGACTTCCATTTCACCAAATCGCTGTCCCCCGAACTGAGCTTTGCCACCAAGTGGTTGTTGAGTAATCATTGAATAGGGGCCGATACTTCTGGCATGCATTTTGTCATCAACTAGATGATGTAGCTTCATAACATAAATTGTGCCAACAACAGTCCTGTGGTCATATGGCTCTCCTGTTCGACCATCAAGAAGCTGTATCTTGCCATCTTCGGGAAGTCCAGCTTTTTTAAGTTGCTGGCGAATTTCATCAAGTTTGACTCCATCAAAAGCTGGCGAGGCAATTTTATAGCCTAGCTCTTCCATCGCCCAACCAAGGTGAGTCTCAAACAGTTGTCCGATATTCATTCGGGAAGGAACTCCTAGGGGATTGAAGATAATATCAACTGGCGTGCCATCAGGTAAAAATGGCATATCCTCGAGAGGCAAAATAGTTGAAATAACACCTTTGTTACCATGGCGACCAGCTAATTTGTCACCGACAGAGATTTTACGCAGCTGGGCGACAGAGACTTCAACCATTTGATAAACTCCGGCAGAAAGTTCATCACCTGATTCTCGACTGAATATTTTAACATCAACAATTTTTCCGCGCTCTCCATGAGGCAAGCGTAAACTTGAGTCACGTACATCTTTGGCTTTCTCGCCAAAAATTGCTCGAAGAAGTTTTTCCTCGGCAGAAAGTTCAGTTTCACCTTTCGGTGAAATTTTGCCAACAAGAATATCACCAGCTTTCACTTCGGCACCAACTCTAACAATACCATTTTCATCAAGATTTGAGAGTGCTTCCTCAGAGACATTCGGAATATCTCGAGTCAATATTTCTGGGCCAAGTTTAGTATCACGGACCTCAAGTGAATATTTCTCAATATGGATTGAGGAGAGAATATGATCTTTGACTAATCTCTCAGAAATAATGATGGCATCTTCAAAATTTCCGCCACCCCAGGACATAAAAGCAACTTTGAGATTTCGGCCAAGGGCAATCTCACCATCCTGAGTAGCTGAGCCATCAGCCAGAAGATCACCGGAGTGGACCTTATCACCAACAGAGACCCTTGGAGCGTGATTAATCACTGTACCTTGATTGGAACGAATAAATTTGGAAAGAAAATACTCTCTTTCTTTGCCATTTTTTTCCTTAACCTTAATTAAAAATGAAGAAACATGAGTCACGATACCATCAGCCGCCGAGAGAATTATCTGGCCCGAGTCTTTGGCCGCCGCTGCCTCCATACCGGTACCAATTACTGGAGATTCGGGATTAATTAACGGTACCGCTTGACGTTGCATATTGGCACCCATCAAGGCTCTAGCTGCGTCGTCGTGTTCAATAAAAGGAATCAGAGCAGCAGTTACCGAGACGATTTGCTTCGGCGATACATCCATATATTCAACCAGTGTAGCATCATTGATTGTCGGCTCTCCGCCGTGTCTAACAATAACTCTCTTATTTTTTATATAACCTTTCTCGTCTACTTCAACTGAAGCCGGAGCAATGATCGTATCTTCCTCCTGGCTAGCATCAAAATAAACTATCTCGGAAGTCATTCTTGCTTTGCCATTCTCGACTTTAATTTTGCGATACGGCGTCTCGATAAAACCAAATTCATTAATTTTAGCATATGACGCCAAATAGCCAACTAGACCAATATTCGGGCCTTCAGGAGTCTCAATTGGGCAAATCCTGCCATAGTGGGTAGTATGGACATCACGGACTTCAAAACCAGCTCTTTCTCGCGATAAACCTCCCGGACCAGTCGCTGAGAGAGTTCTTTTGTGGACAAGCTCTGAAAGAGGATTCGTCTGATTCATAAATTGTGACAGCTGAGAAGAAGCAAAGAATTCTTGAAGGGCGGCAATAATTGGTCGGGAATTAATAAGTTGAGCTGGAGTAATTTCATTCGGGTCAGAAATACTCATGCGATCTTTTATAATCCGCTCAACACGCAAAAGCCCGACTCTAACACGACCTTGGAGCAACTCCCCTACTGCTCTGATTCGACGATTTTTCAAACTGTCAGTATCATCCTGCTCAGCTTCTAGGTCATTATTAAGATCAATTATTTCTCTGATTATGGCGATAAAATCATCTTTTGAAAGGACTCTGTTCTTTGGATCGTTTGGCGTCGTGAGGTTCAGGCGGGCGTTAATTTTATATCTGCCGACGCGGCCAAGATCATAGCGCTTAAGATTGAAAAACATTGCTTCAATAAAAGATTTGGCACTTTCAACCGTAGCTAAATCTCCCGGCCTGATTTTTTTATAAGTTTCAACTAAACCTTCCTCGTGATTTTTGGCCGGATCTTTTTTCAGTGTCGCCGTGATGTAACTATTCTCCTCGCTAATGTCGACATCAGCAAAAAGAGCTTTAATCTGCTCATCGGAGCTAACTCCAAGGGCGCGCAAAAATGTTGTGACAGGGATTCTTCTTTTGCGGTCAATCTTCACTGTAATCACATTTTTGAGATCCGTCTCAACTTCAAGCCATGCCCCACGAGAGGGGATTATTTTTGCTCCGAAAAGTTTTCGCCCAGCAACTTTGTTGACTGTAAAAAGTACACCATAGGAGCGAACAATTTGCGAAACTATTACTCGTTCAACACCATTGATAATAAAGGTACCGCGATGAGTCATAATCGGAAAATCACCCAAGAAAACATCGGCCTCTTTGACTTCTTCAGTTTTTTTATTTAGTAGTGAAACTCGAACTTTAAGTGGTGCTTTATAAGTTAAATTTTTTTCTCTAGCAGTAGCTTCATCAATCTTTGGTTCACCAAGCCAATATTCACCGAATGATAAAGACATCACTTCTCCGGTAAAATCATCTATCGGGGAGATCTCATCAAAGAGCTCTTTAAGTCCTTCTTTAAAAAACCAGTTATACGATTCTGTCTGAACTTCAATCAGATTCGGTAACTTTACTTCTTCGACTTTTTTCTTTTGATTCAAACGTAAGTTGACTATGCCATCTTTTGTCCCTGGCATTAAGCGCTCCTATGCTTTTAAAATAAGTCTAATCTATTAAATTAATCTAATTTGACTAATTAATTTCTTTTTGATTTATCCGTATGGTTAGACACAAAAAACTACCCTTAAATGGGGCACTAAAAACTAATCCCTTAGGTTCCGGTAGAACTCATTAAATATATTAAATTATTGTTTACAATTAAATACTAACAAACTACAAAATGGTTGTCAACCCCTCCGGTCCACAAATTTAATTCCCTCCTTGTTTTCGTCTTTGTGCATGCTGTTTTTCCCAGCATTTAGTTTAGTACGATTTAATTATAACTCTTGGAAATTCTTTGTCAAATACTTTACATCTGTGAAAAATATTGCTATATTCCAATAGCCAGTTCAGGAGACCCAAAGGAGCTGATATCTTGCCTACCGGCAAAGTCAAGTGGTTCGATAGCGACAAAGGTTACGGCTTCATTGAACAGCCGGGCCATCCAGATGTCTTCGTCCACCGTTCCGGCCTGGTAAAGCAATGGCGATCTCCCGGAGCCGGGGAGGAAGTTAAGTTCGAGCTGGAAGATGATGCACGGCGCGGGAGAACCAAGGCTATCAGGGTCAAAAGCCTGTCCGCAGGGGATGAGACGGATGACGGTAACGTGAATTACGAGTATGACGTGACAGGTACCGTTAGATGGTTCAACCGGGATAAAGGGTATGGCTTCGCTACCCGCACTGATGGTAAGGGGAGCGTTTTCCTGTCCAATAACCATCTGGTTGAGAGCAATCCTAATAATCTCGTCAGGGGCGCTGAACTCATTTTCGACGTCAAGCCAGCCGAAAAAGGCCCCCGAGCTGTGAATATCAGGCTCATCCCCGATAGAGGTCACGAGCCGGCTCCAAGCAACAACACAGGGATTCGTTCAGGGAGACTCACTCGCTAGTGCCAGCAGCACTATTTGCGCCTATCCTCGCGGCCGACTCCAAGGTCGCGTTTTTCATTTCAAGAGATCAAAAACCTTTTGTAATAGTCCACTTAAATTATAACGTGTGGCAGCTGAAAAAAATATTGGAGTAATTTTCATTTTTTTAAACTCTTTGGCGATTATTCTCTTGCGTGTACCATCAACAATTTCTGACTTGCTGATTGTGACGAGCATTTTTTTATCTGCCAATTTTTTTGAAAAATCCTTAAGCTCTTTCAACAAAATTTTATACTCCCCGACTGGATTTTCTGATTCTGCGGAAATTAAAAGTATTAACTCTTTTGTTCTCTCAATATGACGCAAAAACTTATCGCCCAAACCTTTGCCTTTCGATGCACCCTCAATTAAGCCTGGGATATCAGCAAAGATAAACTCTTTATCATGAATTTTGACTACTCCTAAATTCGGCTCCAGCGTCGTAAATGGATATTCGGCAATTTTTGGCCGCGCGTTGGAAATTACCGACAAAAGTGTCGATTTGCCGGAATTTGGAAATCCAGCTATTCCGACATCAGCGATTAGTTTTAACTCCAGTTTTAGCTCTCTCTCTTCGCCTGGCAAACCTTCCTTTGACCACTCTGGCGCTTGTTTTATCGATGTTGCAAAATGATGATTGCCCCAACCTCCATTGCCGCCCTTGACCGCCAAGTACTCATTATTCTTGTGGACAAGATCAGCTACGATTTTTCCATTCTCACTAATAATAGTACCTTCAGGCACAGAAAGGATTAAATCCTGCCCTGATTCGCCATGCTTTTTATAACGCAGACCGTGTTTACCATTCTCGGCCTGAAAATGCTTGCGATTAGCAAAAAAAGTCAAAGTATTCAAATTATTGTCAGTAAGAAAAATAATGTTCCCGCCATCGCCGCCATCACCGCCATCAGGCCCACCCTTAGGCCGATTTTTTTCACGAATAAAAGAAACAGCGCCATCACCACCATCACCAGCTTTAACTTTGATTGTAACTTCATCAGTAAGCATAAATAAAACTTAAGAACAAAAGAACTGAAGAACTTATGGACAGAATTCAATACCATTTTGTTCTTTAGTTTATCAGTTTTTTAGTTCTTTGGTTAAATTTAGTAGACAAATCCCTTTATCACCGAGTCATTGGCAGAGATAGTTCGGTGGCTTACAACGCCCCAACCGCTATAATTCATTTCAGAAACTGTGAAGCTACTGCCGCTAACTGATTCAACATAAGCAACATGCCCCCACCATGATTCTCGAGTGACAACGATCGCACCAGGAGCCGGCTCACTTCCAGTGGTATAACCAGCTCTTTTAGCACTATTTAGCCACTGGCCGGCATTTCCCCAACTGGTTGGAATCGCACGTCTGGTAGCGGCATAATAGGTACAATATCCGTAAGGATAGCCATTGTATTTGCTTCCTACTCGAGTATCAACGCTGATACTACGAGAACTAGACGAACTTCTAGTCACAGTATTTCTATTTGCCTGGGCAAGTTTTTTCTCTTTGGCAGCAATTTCTTTCGCCGATGGCTCCCAGCTCTCTGGCGGAATTTTTATTGTTGTGCCGGGTTGAATCAAATCGATATTCGTAAGATCATTGGCAAATTTTATTGAGGAAATTTTAACGTTGTATCTCATACCCAGACCTGACAACGTGTCGCCTGGCTGAACCGCGTAGATCAAATTTTTCGTTCTTGGTCCCTGCTGGGCAACTTCTTCTGGACGCTCAGATTTGGAAGTTGTGGTGGTTTTAACATCAATAGCAAAACCGCTACTTTCGGAATCAGTTGGCAGCGTAATCAGTTTTTCTACAGATGAAGCGTCGTTGATAATTAGAGGTGTATAGTGGTCAATAGAAGTTGCCACATCAACTTGAGTACTCGGATCAGCAGGAATCAGATTGTAAAGTTCATCTGCGCCTCTGGCAACAATAACGTTACAAAGTGCCACTATTAGACCTAGTGCGATAACAATAAAATGTGGGGCTAGCCGGCGCTCAACTATAAAATTCTTGGCTGTAATAATCCGCTTTATCATCCTACGGATGATCTTGACTAAAGATTCTTTCTCAAGCAACTTTAGCCAGGAAGCCAAGAATTGTTTAACTTCTTCGAAATGGTTTTTGATTTTTGCCTGTCCTGCTAGCTTGATTATCGTCTCAAGCAGGATGATTCCCTTCCTTCTTTTTGTTTTATTGCTCTCCAACCTTGCCTGACGCCCGCCTGCCGGACGGGCAGGGCAGGCAGGTTTAAGCGGAGGCTCTTCTTCATTTAGTAAGGCAATAATGGTCCTCCTTGACCTTTATCCCGCCTACTTGGCCGTACCATGGGTGGCGCGGCGTTTTAGACAGACATTATCGATTCTAGCAACCATCTAAAAATCTGTCAAGCCCCGTCCTTCCCCCCCATTACAATAAATTTTACTGCAACACTATTGTTACCGATGTCGGCTGGAAACTAACAAGAGTTACCCCTGCTGGTAGAACGAAATCTCCGTTCTGAATACTGATAGTAGATCCGGCAGAGGCGGAAGATAAATCAAGATAAAGGGAAATGTTATCGCTGGAAATGCCTCTGATCAGATCCAAAGCACCAGAGATTACAATATCTACAGTTTGTGGAGAGATTTTGAGATTTGTTGGCAAGTTTTTTGTCTTTACTGGTATTGTTAAAGGTTTTGTTATCGCTTGCTGGCTAAAATTTATTATTACATTAACAGAGGAGATATTATCAACGCTTTGGACACCAACCGGGAAGCTCAATTTGGCCGATGTATTGATGGTTGACGAGGCGTTGCCGATGTCTATAGGTTGAGTAGAGACAGAAGACAAGGCGCGAACAACTTCCGGCGTTCCAACAATTGCGATCAGCGAAGGGTTAGTAGAAACAGATGAAATATAATATCCGACCTCCGGATTACCAGTTGTCACTACTTTAATCCCAACATTTTTAACATTGCCAGCCTTAACAATTCTCACCTCAGCTGACACAGTCTGAGGAAGAAAGTTCGCATATTCAATCGGTTTGCCTTGGCTGTCCAAAGCCACAATCTTAACCGATTTAGAGAAAGTCTCCGCTTCTCCAGACAAAATAATCTCGGCAGTTGCCTGACTAATGCCCTCGATAATGCTTTTGGGTCCGGAGACTTTGACGGTGGAGGGATTAAAGATTACGTCACCGGCAACCATATTTTCTGCCGCATTACCGGAGAGTCTGACAACAACCGGGATCTCTTTTTCCAAAGAAGGCTCAATTGTCACCACGACCGATGAGGGATCCTTGGAGACAATTTGCAGCCCAGAGACCAAGGTTGTAACATTCAGCGGAATATCGTGGGTACCAACAGAAAGACCGGTAAGATCAATATAGGCCGTAAAGCTCTCGGTCGAGAGCTGTTTCCAAGTTCCAGGCTCAGCGGCAATTTCAATTTTCACTTCTTTTTGATCATAAACAGCAATCAGGCCAGGCGAAAGATTTATCTGTTTAATTGGAATAGTACTAGGAAATTTAGCTACACTTGTTTCACTTGAGGCAGCATAAACCCACATGCTAATTGCCACCAGTAAGGCAAGAAGTTTTATATGCCAATTATTAGTGATAATCTTTATGCTCATGGTTTCTCTTCCTCGCGTTTTTTTCTTCTTTTAAACCAAGCAAATAAACTTGACTCTTCCTTGATATTGGTCCGCAAAAGCCTTTGAAGTCGCGATTTAAGACGCTCGCCGGTGATACGACGCTCGAGATCACCACCAACAGCAATTGAAATTGAGCCAGTTTCTTCGGAAACAGCAATAGCAACAGCATCTGAGACTTGGGAAATACCAATCGCCGCTCGATGTCTGGTGCCTAAATTTCTTCCAGGCTCAACTTCGGCCACAGGAAGAATTGAGGAGGCAGAAACAATTTCTCCGCCAACAATGATTACTGCCCCATCATGTAGGGGCGATTTTGGAAAGAATATAGAGCTAAGAATCACTGCGGTCACTTTGGCCTCAAGCTCCACACCACTATCAATATATTCTCTCAGACCGCTTCTCCTCTGAATTACGATCAAAGCACCAACTCTCTGACTAGAAAAAACCTTGCAAGCATCATGAATCTCATCTACTATTTTTGCCAGTTCATCATGCGAAAGTGATATTTCTGTCCAGAATCGTGGCCGACCGAGTTTTTCGAGGGCCCGACGCAACTCGGGCTGAAAAACTATTGGGATTGCTACAACTAATGCAGTTGTTAAGTATTTTAAAATAAAATTCAGAAGAATAAGATTGAAAATTCGAGCGATAAACATCGCTAAAATCAGAATAATAAAGCCGTAAAGTATCCTGATTGCTCTTGTTTCGCGCAAGAAAAGATAAATCCAGTAAAAAATAATTGCCACAATTAGAACATCGAAAAAAACCGTAAAGCCGAAATTAAGCTTAAGGCTAGAGAAGAAATAATTAGCCCGATCTACTGTACCTAATACTCTAGAAGTCATACTCTCCAAAATTCCCTTTACCTCCCCTTATCTTTATTATACTATAGTTATTTCCATAATTTTGAGTTTTAAGTTTTCCGCCTCGGCTAGCCGACTCGCCTCGATTCGGTGAAGCGGGAGGCGAGACGGGTGAGTTTTAAGTTTTTACAACGTCTGTTTTGTCTCCTCGATCCTAAAAGCAACTACCTTGTCCCCAATAGAATAATTCGCGCCCACAGACAAACCAATCCCTGCTTCAATTCCGGCAGCTACCTGGCTGACTTGTTCTTTCCCTCGGCGAATTGATTCAATTTTCCCCCGCCAGATTTCCTTTTTATCCGCAATTACTTTTGCCAGGTCGCTGCTTCTAAATTCGCCCTCAAGTACCCGGATGCCGATAACTACGCTTTTTTTGTCATTCCTGAACTCGGCTAGTATCTCTCCTCTCCCGGTTTCAACTTCATTTATAATTGGCGGCAACATATCCTGGAGAATTTTCTTAATATCATCAACTAGTTCATAAATCACTTCGTAGGTCAGAGCTGTAATTTTTTCTTTCTCAATAATCTTTTTTGCCGGCAAGGAAATTGTCACTCTAAAACCTAGAATCATTGCTCCTGTTGCAGCCGCCATTGTAGCATCAGATTCTGCGACCGCCCCAACTCCCTCTGAAATGATCTTAATTTGGGCTTGCGGATGTTTCAGCTCAGAAATTGATTTCCTAATAGCCTCTAAGGAACCAGCAACATCTGCCTTGATAATCAAATTCAATGTTTTTATGCCTTTATCATCTTTAGATATTGTTTTAGCAGTAGCATATTTTCTGACCCTGGATCGCTCTAAATATTTTTCCGCCGCTTCCTTGGCTTCGTGTTCCGACGTAAATGAAATGAGCCGATCAGCAAAATTAGGCACAGACTGGAGCCCAGCAACTCGGACTGGCATGCTCGGGCCAGCATTCTTTATCGGATGTTCTTTAAAATCCTCTAAAATTCTCACTTTGCCATAGACAGATCCAACAGCAATTGGATCGCCAAGATGTAGAGTGCCATTTTCAATTAAAACCACAGCTAATGCTCCTGCACCTTTGTGCATGTGTGATTCAATAACCATAGCAGTTGCGGGAGCGGTAGGATCGGCTAAGAGCTCCATCATATCTGTTTGTAAAATTATCATCTCGAGAAGTTGATCTAAACCCTCTCCAGTTTTGGCTGAAATCTTAACTATCACGGTTTTACCGCCCCAATCTTCACCAATTAATTCATACTCGGATAGTTGTTGTTGGACTTTTATAACGTCGGCGTTTGGTAAATCAACTTTATTAATTGCCACAATAATTGGAATTTTGTGAGCTTTTGCGTGCTCAATTATTTCCTTTGTTTGTGGCATCACACCGTCATCAGCAGCGACGATCAAAACCACAATATCGGCAATTGAAGCGCCATGTGAGCGCATAGTAGAAAATGCTGAGTGGCCAGGGGTGTCGATAAAAGTGATACTGTGGATTTTTTTCTTATTTGCAGGGTCAGGAATATCGATTTGATAAGCAGAGATGTGCTGGGTAATACCACCAGACTCTCCTGCCGCAACGTGAGTTTCGCGTATTTTATCTAGAAGCGTAGTTTTGCCGTGATCAACATGGCCCATAATTGTTACCACTGGTGGACGTGGTTTCAAACTTTTCGAGGCTTTCATCACAATTTTCTCTGCCGCCTCACCTTCTGGACCTGCCTTCTCTTTCACGATTTCAATCCCGAGATCATCGCCAATAATTGCTGCCGTGTCATAATCAATGTTTTCATTTATATTGGCCAGGACACCATTTTTAATTAACTCAGAGATAACTTCAGTCACAGGAAGTTCAGAACGCTCGGCAAAATCCTTAACTGAAATTATTTCGGGGATAGCAACCTTTTTCTTTGCCTTAACTTCTGATTTTTCATTGATGTTAGTCTGCTCTCGGCTAACAGAAATTACGGCTTTTTTGTCAAAAGCCTTCTGTTCTTTTTTACTTAATTTCCGCTTTTTATAAACCATAATTCAGCAAAAAAGCTGACAGCTGTCAGCTGATAGCTAATAGCTCTTTTATATTAGCACACTCACGCTAGGAGTTCAATCAACTTAAAAGTGCAGGCGACTGTCGCCACCTGCACACTGATAACATCGAGTGCTTCTGCTTCATGCATTACTGATACTTCACCCGGATCTGAGCCGAGTTGAGCGGGATCTCCACCCCCTGGTAAATGACAAACATCGTCATCGTGATATCACTCCCCGACTTGGCACTCCTGCTTAAGTAGCTGTAAGAGCAGGACTTGTACCAATCCGGATCAGTCGGTGGCGCTCCGCTAGGCCAGGACCAACCGTCCGGAGAGTAGTAGGCATTCTTGGTTGGGTTCACTACTCGACCGAGCGGCAGGCCGCTAGTCGTCAGGAGCCTGAACTCCCGCTTCATTTTCCGTAAGCGTTGCTCCGCCTCGGGAAAACTTGGCGACACCCATGTTGGTAGGTCAGCCCAAAGCATGCCGCCATGTTTGATTCTGACCCTAAGTCCACTCATCGGTTTGTCGCTCAGGTTGAGAACCTTGAGCTGGAGTTGAATGTAACCACCAGGGGCGATAGAGATCGTGAAGTCGGGAGCTTGGCCATCCTCTCCCAGAACTCCGGTGCTACCGCCAAAGGACATACCCCCGGCGATAGAAGTCATCAGCTCAGAGATTCTGGCCTTTCTTTCCTCTTCCTTGCGTTTCAGCTCGGCTTGCCTTGCTGCTTCACGCCGGTCCTGTTCAGCGCGGGCCTTACACTGATCGCAGACGATCTTCTTCTCTGTCACTCCGTAGCGTTTCGACTTCCACCGTGGAACGGAGAGGGGATGCACATCCGACCTGACTTT
>Ga0210018_1000084_pt1 | contig 38810 bp, 41 predicted proteins | sample CryGeyCG2014_010_2_FD_183967 | JGI IMG/M metagenome (GOLD analysis project Ga0210018, IMG submission 183967) | Groundwater microbial communities from aquifer - Crystal Geyser CG09_land_8/20/14_0.10 (SPAdes) (version 2) | ecosystem: Environmental > Aquatic > Deep subsurface > Groundwater | place...
AAGAGATATGGGCAACGGAAGAAGAGTATAACAATTCGATTCGGATAGAGAAACGAGATACTGCGGAGAGGACCTTCACCAAATCACAGATGGCAGTCTTGCTTATCTTCTTGGTTGGGTCCTTAATTGGTAGCTGGATTGGGTTGATGAGATCTTTGATAGGAGTGGTTGGAGCAATAACCGTGATTTACTTTGCGATTGTTTGCTTCAAATCATTCCTAACAGCCCGCTCTTTAACCTCAGGCCTGATTACTGTCACTGCCGAAGAGGTAGCCAGCCTCAAAGACGAGGACTTGCCCCTCTACAGCATCCTTGTTCCTCTCTACAAAGAAAAGGAGGTGTTGCCAAATCTTGTTCGTAACCTCTCGCGTCTGGATTACCCGAAAGACAAACTACAGATTCTTCTTTTGATGGAGGCAGATGATGAGGAAACAATCGAGACAGCTCGTTCCTTAAACCTTCCTTCCTATTTTGAATCAGTAGTTATCAAGCCTTCCTACCCAAGAACAAAGCCTAAGGCTTTGAACATCGGTCTTTCTAGGGTAAGAGGAGAGTACTGCGTCATCTATGATGCAGAGGATCGACCAGAAACTGACCAGTTGAAGAAGGCAATCGTGGCATTTAGAAAGGTTAAGAAGGGTGTTGTCTGTATCCAGGCAAAACTTGAGTACTGGAACTCAGATACAAATCTCTTAACCAAGTTCTTTGCTGCGGAATACGCTACCTACTTCAACCTGGTCTTACCAGGTCTAGGAAAGTTGGGAATGCCAGTTCCTCTTGGTGGAACTTCCAATCACTTCCTAACTTGGGCTCTCCAAAAGCTAGGCGGTTGGGATTCCTATAACGTTACCGAGGATATTGACCTTGGCATGCGCATTGCCCGTCAGGGATGGCGTGTTGAGATTATGGATTCGGTAACTTGGGAAGAAGCCAACTGTCATTTGTGGAACTGGCTTAGGCAAAGGTCGCGCTGGATAAAGGGGTATATGCAAACTTACTTTGTCCATATGCGTTCTCCTCGGAGATTGCTGAAAGATTTAGGAATAGTAAATTTCCTTTCCTTTCAGTTCATCATCGGAGGAACGCCGCTCACCATGCTTTTCAATCCTGTTTTCTGGATACTCACAATCGTGTATGCGGTTACTCGGTCAGGGTTCATTGAGACTCTGTATCCGCCACCGGTCTATGCCATGGGTGTTGTAAGTATGGTTTTAGGTAACTTCATATTTATATACTATGTCTTGACTGGTTGCATGATTCGTGAGTTGTATGGCAATGTCAAGTGGATGCTTCTTACTCCCTTGTACTGGGTGTTGATGAGTGTCGGAGCCTACAAAGCGCTTTGGCAGCTTATCTTCAGACCCCATTACTGGGAGAAAACGAAGCACGGTTTGGTCAAGGAGGAAGAAAATGTCGGAGAAAGAATGGTTCTTGGCTTTGCTTCTGATGATAAGGGCGTTGTTCTTTCCTACTCCAACCCCGGAACCCACCCTAACACCGATCCCGACGGTGATTCCAACGGCAACCCTGACGTCAACACCAACGCCGACCGCAACATTGACTGCAACACCGACGGCGATTCCAGTTGTCAAAGTAGCCAATCCCAGGCAAGAGCCAGAAGACTTTCAGGCAGGGATGGCAGTTGTAATCTACGGGAATGACCAGGAATTTGAGGCCAAAACTCGGAAACTACTTGACCGCCTTGCTGGCCTTGAAGTCAACAGTCTTAACTTGGTATTCCCATTGTTCCAAGACAATTGGACGTCCTCAACGGTCTGGGTGGACGAGAAGCGAACCCCATCCGAGGAAAGGATTAGGCTATTTGTTCGCGAGTCTCACAAGCGAGGCTTCATGGTGACGCTTCGACCACTTCTGGATGAGGCAAGTTTCGCACCCGATGGTAAATGGCGAGGAAGTATTGAACCTCAAGATAAAGAGGCATGGTTTGAAAGCTACACTGAAGTCATCTTGAGGTACGCCAAACTTGCTGAGGAGGAAGACGTTGAAATTCTCAACATCGGCACAGAGTTTAACTCACTGGAGAGAGAAACGAATCAATGGCTCAAGCTTATAGAGGCAGTCAGGACTGTCTATCACGGACAACTGACTTACTCCGTAAACTGGTGGAATGTTTCCTACGATGTCGGTTTCTGGGACAAGCTCGATTTCATTGGCGTCGATGCCTACTTTGCGCTCGATGCACCAAAAGAAGCAACAGTCGAGCAACTGATTGCTGCTTGGCAACCATGGCTTGCGCAGATGACTCAACTCAAGGCACTATTCAACAAGCCACTTGTGTTCACAGAGCTTGGCACAACGTCGCAAACAGGTTCGCACCAAAGACCATGGGTTGGGGAGCATATTAACCCAATAGATTTGGAGTCACAGCGTAGGTACTACGCCGCCGCCTGTCGGGCCTCGTTGGGTCTGGTAAACGGAATCTACTGGTGGTCTGTCGGACTTGACCTTCCTTCTAATCCAAAAGAGGATCCAGGTCATAATCCTCTGGGGAAACCAGCCGAGGTTGAGATTAGGAAGTGTTTCGGAGAGATGCACCAAAACTGAATAAGTGAGAGTATCCAAGATCACGATTCGCCATAGGCGAAGCTTGCTGTTCTCAACAGTAAGTACCGAAAGGTTAAAGTGACCTTTTGTTCTTTTTATCAAAAAAGCCTACTCTTAGAGTAGGCTTTTTCTTAATTGCGAAGCAATTACAAGGAGCGAAGCGACTGGTTCTTTAATTTAATAACCAAGCCCCGTTAGAAATACTATTTCTAACGGGGCAAGACAGGTTCTAACCTTTCGATAAACTCGGGACACTACGAGGCAAGGGGGTAGCGAAGCAAAAGCTCTACTACTCCCCAAGCCCCGTTAGATGTTTACTATCTAACGGGGCAAGCAGGAAAATTCAAGCTAGGGTGGGACATTTTATCTTAAGATGTCTATTTCCTATCCCTCGCCTACTCCCTTGACAAACGTTTAATAATTTACTATAATGTATAATTGTAAATAAAGCAATTCTAGAGCTGGGGGCTTTGGAATTTTTCTTAGTCGGATAGCTTGGCTCCGGCTGGGCTAATCCTCGGAAAAATTCTAAACTTAGTTCCTGTAACATAAGTCCCGCCCCTAGCTCTAGGGTTGCTTTTTTTTAATCTTCAGCCACTATTCTTTTTACTTCCTCTAGGGTAGTTACGCCTTCTAGAACCTTTATTAGCCCATCTTGATACATAGTGATCATTCCTTTTTGTATGGTTTTTTCTCTTAATTCAGAAATCGAAGGCGACTTTAAAATGAGCTTTTCTATATCAGCATCAACCAAAAAAGCCTCAAAAACCCCAATTCTTCCTTTATAACCGGTAAAATTACACTCACTACAGCCTTTGGGGCCCAGAATCTTTGTTTTTCGATCAAAAGCCGGAATTTTTATATTCTTTGGAATGGTTTTTAGCTCTGTCTTTATTTCTTTAAAGACATCAGACGACATTATTTCCAAAGACGAACATCTTCTGCAGACTTTTCTGACAAGTCTTTGAGCAACAGCCATATTTAAAGCCGGAGCAATATTAACCGGTTTTTCACCAAGAGCTTGAAGCCTGGTAATGGTTCCTGTCGCGTCATTGGTGTGCAAAGTACTAAGCACCAAATGACCTGTCAGAGAGGCTTGCAGGGCCGTTGTTGCTGTTTCTAAGTCTCTTATCTCGCCAACCAGGACAACATCAGGATCCTGACGCATAATAGATTTCAGACCATTCGCAAAGTCGTAGCCTTTTTCCTGGGCCACTTGAGTTTGAGAGATTCCTTTTAAATGATATTCAATAGGGTCTTCAATAGTAATAATTTTAATTTCTGGGGTCTGGATTTTCTTTAAAAAAGCATAAAGAGTGGTCGTTTTACCTGAGCCAGTTGGGCCAGTTACCATAATCATACCATTGGGTTTTTTGATTTCTTTTGTGACGATATCTAAAAGATCTTTTCTTAAACCTAACTTTTCTATCTCGATTAAGCTTTTTGGATTTAGAATTCTAAGGACAATTGATTCTCCATATTCTGCTGGCAAAGAAGATGATCTAATTTCAATAAAAGTATCTGGCAGTGCTATGGTGAATCTTCCGTCTTGAGGTCGGTCGGAAATATTTAACTTTAACCCAGAGAGCAGTTTAATCCTAGACAGTAAAGGGCGATACGATTCAAAACCGATCGTCGTAATATCCTGTAGCATTCCATCGACTCTAATCCTGATTTTAACTTGTTCTTCTTCAGGCTCAATATGAATATCAGAAGCCTCCAAGGCTATTGCCCCGCCTAAAATAACTTCAGCTGTCTCGGTAATTTCTTTTTTAAAAGAATTTTCAATCTCCTTTTTAAAGCTGACGATGTTATTTATGACTTTTCTGATGTTAGCGAAGTCTCCCTTCGGAATAAGTACTTGTCCTGTTATTTTTGAGGAGGTTGGTTCCATGTTTTAAGTTTGCCCCATTAGAAAGCCCTGTCCTTTAGGGTAATTAGGATGTAATACTAATTCTTTCTAACGGGGTTTGCTTTTTTCTTTATTTTTCTTAGAGTATTAAAAGGACTAACTAAATTAATATAAACTATCTTAAAACAAAAAATTAGTCAACCCCGCACCAATCCTTGCAATGGTTAATGAATTTTTACTAGTAGTAAGGCGAAGCCGCCTATCGGCTCCGAACCGTTATTATATATCAGTTCGACTAGGGATTGGTGCGGGGTCAATCCACGGCTGAAAATTATATGCAGAACACCGAGTTCAGTAACAAAAGTTTTATTACCCAAAAGCCGTCTGAAACAAAAAAGCTAGCGCGAAAATTTGCGGGGAAGGCTTTGAGATTAGGCGTTAAAAATAAGGCGATTGTCTTTAGTTTGACTGGCGGTTTGGGAAGCGGTAAAACTATTTTTGTTCAGGGGTTTGCCAAGGAGCTGGGTATAAAAGAAAAGGTCTTAAGCCCGACATTTGTAATTTTTAAGAAATATGAACTACCACGGGCTTCTCGGGTGGTATCCTCAGGCTCCGCCTCAGGCGAGTTCTTTTCGTTTAGTTGTATCCACGGACAAAGCCCGTGTTACTCGCGGAACGAAAATAGGATAAAACCTTCAACCAATGATTTCCGAAATTTTTACCATTTTGATTGTTACCGAATTAAAAAAGCAAGCGATGTTTTGGCTTTGGGCTTTAAAGAGATAATTTCTGATCCCAAAAATATAGTGGCTATTGAATGGGGGGAGAGAATAAAAAGAATTCTCCCCAAAGACAGCACCAGCATTTTCTTCGTTTTTTTAGATAAGAACAAAAGAAAAATTAGTTTTAAATAACAGGGATATCCCTGTTATTTAATTATTTTGTAAACCCCGCCGCTCTGCGGCGGGAACAAAATAATGAGGTTTCCAAAGGAGCTGACTCCTTTGGTCGTCCCGCCTCACTTCTTAAAAGTGAGGCGGGACGAAACACCTTTAAAAAATATATTATTTACTTAGGAAGTAGTTTTTTTTGTGGTAAAATGAAAAAATATGATTCAGGAAGAACATTTGAAAAAAGAACGTTTAATTGTTATTGATAGTAACTCAATTATTCACCGAGCCTTTCATGCCCTACCTCCTTTGACTACAAAAAGTGGAGAATTAATTAACGCTGTCTACGGTTTTTTATTAGTTTTTTTCAAGGTAATTAGAGAGTTACATCCTGACCATATCGTTGCTTGTTTTGATTTTCCTGGTCGGAATTTCCGCCACGAACAATTTAAAGAATATAAAGCTAAAAGACCTAAGACACCAGAAGACCTTTGTACGCAAATTGCGTTGGTAAAAGACATCATCGAAAAATTTAATGTCGTAATTTTAGAGAAAGAAGGTTTTGAAGCAGACGATCTTATCGGTACCGTTGTCAATTTAGTTCAAGGGGATAAGGAGAAGAGAGTGGAAGTTTTTATTTTGAGTAGCGATAATGACGTTCTGCAACTGGTTAACCCTAGTACCAAAGTCTATTCTTTAAAAAAAGGGGTCAAAGACACTATTATTTATGACGAAAAAGGGGTTGAAGAGAAATATCAAGGGTTAAGACCCGATCAACTTATTGATTATAAAGCTTTAAGAGGAGACCCTTCAGATAATATTCCTGGCGTTAAGGGAATTGGCGAAAAAGGCGCTATAGATTTAATTAAGACCTTCGTCAGTATAGAAAATCTATATAAAGAATTGGAAGAGGGCTCTGTGAAAGTTCAAGCGCTAAAGCCTAGAATAAAAGAAATTCTTGCCCAGCAAAAAAAACAAGCCTTCTTTAGTAAAATGCTTGTTACTATTAAAAAGGACGTTCCGATAGATTTAACTTTAGAGCAGTGTCGCTGGAAAGGATATAATAGAGAAAAAGTAATTAATTTATTTAAGGATTTAGGATTTTTAAGTCTTATAGAAAGGCTTCCTTAAATAAATTTTTATGTCGGAAATTTTTGAGAAAAAAGAAGAACTTTCAAAACAAATCCTGATTTTTTGGAGGATTGTTGTTTTCGGAGCGCCATCCTTATTTTTGATCTTGATTTATACAAAATTTATACTGAAAATCCCTCTTAATAATGGGGCTTTTCTTGTAGGGCTTTATTTCTTGTTCTGTATATACTTTATTCCAAGGATTAACTCGGCAAAAGTTCTCGGTGCTACAATTATTTCAGGTATGGCTGCATGTTGGGTGCTATTATATCTTTTTGCTCCTTTGCTGATAAATTTTCTTGGAAGCATAGCGTTGCCGACTTATGTAGTATATGTTTTTTTTCTTGGGAATACTTTTAACCTTTCTTTAGGAAAAAGGTTTGTGTATATTTTTTTGGTCATTTCGTTGTTGCTCTCCTGTTCTTTGCTTTTTTTTGAGTATTTCGGCCAATACCCATCTTACGGGAATTATATTATTAATAATTATTTTCTGAAGAATGACTTTCACTTAGGGTCGAGTTTAGTTATTTTTATTGTTGGTTTGTCTTTCTTCACTTTTCATACGAATAGCTTTCTCGCAACATTAGAAGATAAGCTAAATAATTTGCTTCAGGCTAGACTTAGGGTGGCTGAAATGAAATCCTCTCTTGAAGAAAGGGTTAGAGAAAGAACTGAAGATTTGGAAGAAGCGAAAATTGTTTTGGAAATAAAAGTTCAAGCAAGAACAAGAGAACTCGCTGCTCTTGCGGCAAATTTAGAGAAAGATGTTTTCGAACGGACTAAAGAGCTCCAAAAAAGGGTTGAGGAACTGGAAAAATTCAGCCGGCTTTCTTCTGGAAGGGGAAAAAGGCTTACTGAACTCGATAAAGAAATAAATAAATTAAATAATTAAAAAAGATGGAAGAGATAGATTATCAAAAGGAGAAAGAGGATCGATTAAAAGGTTTTACGTGGATTATTCTTTTTGGCCCTCCTACTTTTTTGCTGTTTGTTTTACTTATTAGGATTTTTTTCCATGTTCCGTTTTCTAACTGGGTCTTTGTGATATTTGGTTATATGTTTGTCGTTACCTTGGTGGGTTTGAAAAGGAAATCGTTTTTCTGGGTCGGGCTAGTCATTTTTAGCGATATTCTCGTTACCTTCTTAATGATTTATTTCTTTTCTCCTTTTTTGATTAATGTTATAGGGAGCAGTGCCTTATTGATGTTTGTTGTTTATATCTTTTTTATCGGACATATTTTTAACGTTTCATTGAAAAAGAAGTTTATTTATGTTTTTTTAATGGGCATAATCGTAGCGGTAACGGTTTTAATATCTTTTGAATATCTCGGAATTTACCCGTCATATAAAAACTATCAGATCAATAATTATTTTTTGAAAGACCTAAAACATCTGGCAGCTTCCATTGTGGTTGTTATTGGAGGATTTTCTTTTTTTACGTTTCATTTAAATTCATTTTTAGAGTTATTAAGAATGAGAGCTGATGAATTAGATCGGGCACGAGTGGAAATTTCTTCTGCAAATGCTGACTTGGAGAGGAGAGTAGAAGAAAGAACCAAAGAGCTCGAGGAAGCTAAAACCATTCTTGAAATTAAAGTTGAAGCCAGAAAAGAAGAATTGAAGAGATTGGCCGAAAGCTTGGAAGAGCAGGTTAAACAAAAAAGCAACGATCTTCAGAGGAAACTGGAAGAATTGGAAAATTTAAACAGGTCGACAATAGAACGCGAGCTTAAAATGGTAGAAATGAAGAGAAAATTAGGAAGCTTAAAAAAAAGAACAAAGTAGTTGAAATGAAAGAATCTTCATCAAAAGAAGAGTTTTCAAAACAAATCCTGATTTTTTGGAGGATTGTTGTGTTTGGCGCACCGGTGTTATTTTTATTGTTGCTAATAATCAGATTTATTTTAAAAATCCCTGTTTCAAATTGGGTATTCTTGGGCAGCATTTACTTTTTATTTAGCATTTATTTGCTGCCCCGCATAAAGTCTTCTTTAATTTTGGCTTTTGTGATAATTTCTGGCATGATCGTCAGCGCCTTACTGATATATTTTTTTATGCCTCCTTTGATTAACTTTTTGGGCAGCATTCTTTTAGCCACCATTACCGTTTATATTTTTTTCATCGGCAATATTTTTAATCTTTCACTGGGTCGAGGTTCTATTTACTTTTTTTTGATTATTTCTTCCTTGCTTTCTTCTCTTCTTTTGCTTTGCCAATATTTTGGTTGGTATCCTCGATACTCGGGCTATCTAGTTTACAACCATTACTTAAAAGATAATCCCCATCTATTTTTTTCCTTGCTAATGGTTACGGGCGGCCTTTCATTTTTTGCGTTTCATATTGATACTCTTTTAAGTGTCTTGAGGGATAAGATAGAGGAGTTAAATAAAACCAGATCAGAACTTTTAGAAACAAATTCAGGACTTGAGGGAAAAGTCAGAGAGCGCACATCTGAACTAGAAGAGGCCAAGACGGTTTTGGAAGTGAAGGTTCAGGCAAGAACAAGAGAGCTTGCCGGATTAACCGAGGGGCTAGAGCAAGAGGTAAAAGAAAGAACAAAGGAGCTCCAAAAGAACGTCGAGGATCTGGAAAAGTTTAATAAGCTTACTTTTGGGCGCGAGCTTAAAATGAAAGAACTGAAAGAGCATATAGAAAACTTAAAAAAGACAATTCAGAGTAGGTAGTTCATTTTCTATGACAGAGTTAAACATGAATAGTCAAAAAGAAATAACTGCCTGGAAGACACTAAGCTTCTGGAAGCTTGTTGTCTTCGGATTGCCAGCGATGATTTTTTTATTAGCATTAACAAGGTTTGTTTTCCATATTCCGTTTTCAAACTGGGTTATAGTACTGGTTATCTCCCTTTTTGGAGAAGTATACTTGCTCACTCGTCTGCGGGCAGGAATATTTTTTATTCTACTGATTATACTTACAATGATTGAACTCCCAGTAATACTGTATTTTTTCATGCCTTTTCTTATCAACGTCTCGGGTGGCGCAGCTCTTCTTTTCCTTTGTTATATCTTTTTTATTGGAAACATATTCAATCTTTCTCTTAGTTCTAGCTTTCTTTATATTTTTTTAGCCATATCTTCGTTTTCTTCTTTTATTTTAATTCTAATTGAATATCTCGGAGCATATCCTTTGTATCGAAACTATACCGTAAATAATTATTTTTTGGCAGATAAGGATCACTTGTTGGCGGCTTTAATCGTGGTTGTGGGTGGATTCTTCTTTCTTGCTTTTAACATAAATAATTTTCTGGCTGTTTTGAAAGAAAAAATAGAAGCCTTGAATAAAGTTAAAAAAGAACTCTTTGAAGTTAATTTGGTCCTCGAAGAAAGGATCAGAGAAAGAGCTAAAGAGTTAGAAGAAGCAAAAAGCGTCTTGGAGATTAAGGTTCAGGCGAGAAAAGAAGAGTTGAATAAATTAGCCTCCAACCTTGAGGAGCAGGTTAAAGAGAGAAATAAAGAGTTAGAAGAAAAAATAGCGGCATTAAAAGAGATCAATAGATTGACCATAGAAAGAGAGATCAAAATGGTGGAAATAAAAAAAGGCATAAAAAATCCAAATATTTAGACCCAATGCTATAATATAATATTTAAAAGGGTTATAATTAGATGTAGGGATTAACAGCGTTGTTTACAATTTTTAATCGCTCGGAGTTTAATTTAGCGGAGTCGTCTCTCTCGCTTCCAGTGGCTCGCTATCTCATTTCCTCGGCAAGTTGTTCGTCGCTTGGCGACGAAACCAAGCCAACTTGCCTGCGGTGCTCCGCAAAATTAACTCCCCGCTGTTAAAAACTTCGAGAAAAAGTGTAAACAATGATAGGAAATCTTACAAAATAGAAAATAAAACTCGAATATTTAAAATGAATGAAAATTTAAAGATCGAACAAGATATTGAAAAAATTAAAAAATTTGAAGGAAACGCCCAGGGACGGGAAGAAAAAATAACAAAAGAGTTGGCTCAAAAATTAATGGAGATTAAGGGTGAGTGCAGGGGAGAGAATATTAAGATTGACTGGGATTATGTAATTCATAATAAAGGGAAAGAAGGCCTATTTCTTTTAGAAGAAAAAATGGCTGAATTGGGCTATCCCTTAAAATACAAGGATATAAAACCTATGGATTTTTATCCAATAGGGCTCGATGCTCTTTCGATGCTTTCGATAAGAGATATTTTAAAACTTGACGAGATTGGCATGGGGGAAATGGGAGCATCGGCTGTTAAGTTTTCTCTTTTAGCAAAAGTCTTTTTTAAGTATTTTGTTTCTCTTAAGATGATTGCCGGAGAGTTGCCCAGGATGTGGCCAAGGCACTATACTGTAGGAACGTTAGAACTGCCAGAATATAGCGATGAAAAGAAATGGGCGATTATAAGGCTTAAGGACTTTAATATCCACCCTGAACTCTGTGCTGTTTTTAAGGGTTACTTTCGCAAATCAACAGAAATGTTAGTAAATTCCAAGGTTATTATCGAAGAAACAAAGTGTGTATTTAGGGGAGATGGATACCACGAGTTTTTACTAAAATGGTAAACATATTAAAAAAAGAAAATATTACAAAAGAAATGGCTGATGAGATAATGAAGTTGAGGGGTGAAATAAGAGGAATTGGTCTTAAAACTGATATGGATTCTTTGAGAAAGAAAAAGGGTAAAGAATATTTGGTAAAAATGGGAGAAGAACTAGAAAGATTAGGGTATCCTTTAAAATACAACGAAATTAATATAGGAGCCTTCTATCCAATAGGCCAAGATGTTCTGGATTTGTTAGTGATTTGGAAGCTTTTAGATTTTGATAAAACAATGATTAAAGAAATTGGGTACGACGCGCCAAATTTTTCTATCTTTCTGAAAATTTTTTTGAAACATTTTGCTTCAATGAAAGATACCTTAAAGCAGGCCCGGGCAATGGAAAGAGAACACTATACGATTGGTGAGTTCAAATTAGTTGAACTAAACGAAGAAAAACGATACGCGATTTTAAGAATGGATGACTTTGATATTCATCCTATAGTATGTTTGGTCTTGGAAGGTTATTTTGCCAAGCTTTGCCAAATGATGATAAGGGAGGGTAAAGCGGTTTGCGAAGAAACAGAGTGTACCTTTCGAGGAGGCAAAACACACGAATATTTAGTTAAATGGTAAACCCCGTTAGAAGTCAAACAAACATAGGATTTCCGGTTAAACTCAACTTTTTCTTATCTATTCAGGTTTTATAAATGAGTTATATATGTTTGACTTCTAACGGGGTAAAACTATGGAAGAAACGCTCACAAAAGAAACAGCCCAAAAACTAATGGGGGTGAAAGGAGAGTGTCGGGGCACGAATCTTAAAATCGACTTGGATTTTATTCTCAATCGTGAAGGTAAAAGGAGGTGTTGAAAAATATTTAACTAAGAGTTGCAAACGGATATATTTTTATCACTTTCAAAATTAAAAGAATATGAATTCAGAAAACAATATTTCCAAAGAAGAAGCGGATAAGATTATGGCAGCTCCCGGAGAGATAAGAGGATTGGCCATAAAAGCTAATTGGGATTATCTCAGAAAAGTGAAAGGACCAGAAGTTGTTCTTATAATAGAAGAAGAATTTATTAGATTGGGATATCCCTTCCCCTACAAAGGAATAAAAATTTTAAGTTTTTATTCAGCAGGATATGATGCTCTATTGCTTTTAATGTTGGAGAGGTTTTTCCATGTTCAAGAAGATGGTTTTGTGGAGATGGGAGCAGATGGCGTTAAAAGTTCTATTCTTATGAAGGTGGTTATAAAGTATTTTGCATCAGTAGAGAAAGCAGTAATTCAGGCAGTAAAAATCTGGCCGCGCTATTATATACTATTGGAAAGCTAGAAGCCGTTGAAATCAGCGAGGAAAAAAGACGAATTATCCTGAGGCTAAGGAATTTTTCTGCTCCCCATAGAAAATCAGTTTGCCATGGGATCAGAGGATATATGAGTCAGATAGCCGAAATAATTTTAAAACAGAAAGTTAGATCTAGGGAGTTAAAATGTATGTATGACGGTGATTCCTGCCACGAGTTTTTGCTTGAATGGTAAAAATTCAAAAACCAATAAGGTGAGAAAAAGTATGATAAAAGAAATTCTGACAAAAGAAATTCTGACAAAAGAACTAGCCAAAGAGTTAATGGAGATTAAAGGAGAAGCAAGAGGAGTTGTTTTTAAGACAGATGCTGATTCCATTTTAAAACAAAAAGGAAGGGAGGGCTTGAGACGAGTTGAAAAGAGATTAAAAGAAGTGGATTATCCAATAGAATACGGGAAAATTAAAGAGATGGATTTTTATCCTATAGGATTAAGAGCAGTTTCTCTTTTGGCTATCAAAGAGGTCTTTAATTTTTCAAAAGAAGATATTAAAAAAATAGGCACGGAGGCTCCTAAAATATCTTTTATTATTAAACTTTTTACGCAGTATTTCTTTTCGCTTAACCAACTAGCTCAAAAGGCCGCAGATATATGGCAAAGACATTATACCATTGGACAGCTGAGCGCTAAGGTCAACGAAAAGGAAGGATATGCCATTTTGGAGGTTCACGATTTAGTTATCCATCCTGTTTTTTGTTCTTATTTAGAAGGTTATTTTTTAACAATTCTCCGCATGCTTGTCAAAAAGACTGTAATTTCAGAGGAAAGCAAGTGTACTTTTAAAGGAGATGAGTATCACGAATTTTTACTAAAATGGTAATTTTATGGCAGAAGAAATTTTAACAAAGGAGATAGCCCAAAAGTTGATGGAAATTAAGGGTGAGTGCCGGCAGGAAAATATCAAGGTTGACTGGGAATATGTGATAAATAAATACGGAGGAGATGGCTTAAAAAAATTAGAAGATAAGATGACGGAAATTGGCTATCCCTTAAAATACAAAGAGATCAAACCCATGAATTTCTGTCCCATAGGGCTTGAAACTATTTCGATGCTGGCAATAAGAGACGTTTTTAGATTAGACGATAAAGATTTAGAGGAAATGGGGGCAGAGGCAACAAAATTTTCTTTGCTAATGAGAGTCTTTTTTAAATATTTTGTTTCTCTTCAGATGGTGGCAGATGAAATACCTAAGATGTGGCTAAAGCACTATACTTTAGGCAATGTAGAAATGCCTGAATATAATGTTGATAAAAAATATGTGGTTCTCAGAGTTAAGGATTTTAATGTTCACCCGATTTTTTGCATAGTTTTTAAGGGTTATTTCTCAAAAGTTGCAGAAATGGTTATAAAATCACGAGTTATTACCGAAGAAGTAAAATGTACTTTTAAAGGAGGAGAGTATCATGAATACTTAATTAAATGGTAATTTTATGGCAGAAGAAATTTTAACAAAGGAGATAGCCCAAAAGTTGATGGAAATGAAAGGAGAGGCGAGAAGAGTTTCGATTAAAGGTAACTGGGATGCTATCTTAAAAAAGGAGGGGGAAGAAGGTTTAAAAAAGTTAGAAGAAAAGATGGCGGAGGTGGGTTACCCATTAAAATATAACGAAATAAAAGCGATGGCTTTTTACCCAACAGGATTGGATGCTATTTCGATTGCAGCTATAAAAGAGATTTTTAATTACACAGATAAAGATCTTGAAGAAATAGGCGCTTTGTCTGTTAATTTTTCTTGGTTTTTCAAAATCTTTCTGAAATATTTTGGCTCTCTTTCTTTAATCGCCGACCAAGTTCCTAAGATGTGGAAAAATTATTATACAGTGGGTAGTCTTGAGGTTGTTGATTACAGCGAAGAAAAAAGATACGTGATTATGCGTTTGAAGGATTATTTTGTTAAATTTGGCTGTCCTACAATTAAGGGTTATTCAAAGAAGGTGCTGAATATGATTTTAAAAAAACCCGTGATTTGTGAAGAAACGAAATGTACCCTTCGAGGAGACGAGTATCACGAATTTTTACTAAAATGGTAATTTTATGGAAAAAGAGGAAATAACTAAAGAATTAGCCGATAAAGTAATGAGTTTAAAGGGCGAGTGCCGAGGAATTTGCCTTAAGACGGATATGGATTTTTTGTTGAAGAAAAAAGGAAAAGAGGGTTTAAGAACAATGGAAGAAGAGTTAGAAAAACTGGGATATCCTATAAAGTATAACAAAGTCAATGTTGGCGCTTTCTATCCAATAGGCCAGGATATACTTGATATGTTAATAATCTGGAAGCTTTTCGATTACGACACTCCAATAATAAAACAGTTAGGATATGAAGCGCCGAATTTTTCTATTTTTCTTAAGATTTTTATGAAATACCTTATTTCAATGAAAGAAACCCTAAAACAGGCTCCGGCAATGCAAAAAGAACATTATACTGTCGGTGAGTTAAAAGTGATAGAAGTAGACGAGGATAAAAAATATGTAATTTTGAGAATGGAAAATTTTGATGTTCATCCGTTTTTGTGTTTGGCCTTAGAAGGGTATTTCACCAAAGTTTGTCAGATGATGATAAAAAGCGGTAGGGCAACTTGTGAGGAAACAAAATGCGTTTTTCGTGGCGGAAATACCCACGAATTCTTACTAAAATGGTAGAAATAGAAGAACAATCAAAAGATAAAAAGATATCCCTTTTATTGGAGGACCTGTCTTCTCTTGAAGACTATATTCATAGTCTTTTTAGTTTTTTTCCTTTGCCAATCTGTTTTATTAGTCCTTTAGGAGTAGTTTTGGAAGCCAATCCTGCCTTTGAAAAAGTCTCTGGGTTTGAGTTGGGTGAGGCTATAGGAGAATCAATTGAGCGGATTTTTGATAAAGACGAGATTGATAGCTTGCAGAAAGATACTATGGAAAAAGGATTTGTTGAGGGCCGCAAGATGAGGCTTTTTCCAAAAGGAAAAGAGGAAATGCCTGTTCAAGTTTTTACGAGAACGAGAAAAGATGAAGAGGAGAGAGTGGTGGGTTTCTTTCTAAGCCTCTTTGACTTGATAAAGGTTGAGAAAGCTGAGTTTGAATTAAGAGAAGCACAAATAGCTCTTTTAAATATTCTAGAAGATACTGAAGAAGCAAGAAAAAAGGCTGAAGAAGAGAGAAATAAGACCTTAGCAATTATTACCAACTTCACCGATGGGTTAATAATATTTGATACAGAAGAAAAAGTTTCTTTAATTAATCCTCAAGTTGAAGATTTTTTTGGGGTTAAGGCAAACGATATAGTTGGGAAATCTATTGCGGAACTTAATGATATTCCGGTTTTTAAACCAATGGTAGAACTTCTAGGAGAAGAAATTAAGAATGTTTTCAGAAAAGAATTTCAGTCAAAGGAAAATCTAACATTAGAGGTATCAACTATTCCGATTTTAAGAGGAGAAGAGAGCCTAGGCGTTCTTGTTATTTTACACGATATCACGCGAGAAAAAATGATAGAACAGATGAAAACAGAATTTGTTTCTTTAGCCGCCCATCAACTAAGAACTCCTTTGTCTGCAATTAAGTGGACGCTTCGAATGCTACTAGATGGGGATTTGGGTGGCATTACTGACGAACAAAGAAATTTCATCGAAAAGACATATAAATCCAACGAAAGAATGATTGATTTGATTAATGACCTTCTAGACGTAACGAGAATTGAAGAAGGGAGATATCTTTACAAACCCGTTCGCACCCAAATGGAAACCATTGTCAAGTTTGTGGTCGATTCATATCAAGATGAAGCCAGTAAGAGGCAGTTAAAAATTGAATTTAAAGCGCCAAAGAAAAAATTGCCGTCTGTCTTAATAGATGTTGAGAAAATAAGATTGTCAGTACAGAACCTTATAGACAATGCAATAAGGTACAGCAAACCCGGCGGTAAGGTGACAGTTTCAGTAGGGTATGCTAAAAAAGAGTTAGAGGTTATAGTAAAAGACAGCGGGGTGGGGATTCCGGCGGACCAACAAAAGAGGATATTTACTAAATTTTTCCGCGCGGCAAATGTAATGAGAATGGATACAGAAGGCTCTGGGCTTGGTTTATTTATTGCAAAGAACATTATAGAAGCTCACGGTGGTAGGATTTGGTTTGAGTCCGAAGAGGGCAAGGGTACTACTTTTTCTTTTGCCCTGCCTGTGAAAGAAGAATTTGGTGAATTTTTAAAAGAGTTGTAAGATAATATAAACACTGATTTATACGGATAGAAACTGATTTATACGGATGTCATCCGCATTAATCCGCCAAAATCCGCATTAATCCGCGTCTATTATGGCAAAGAAAATTTTGTTAGTTGAAGACGAAGAAATTATGATTAACCTTCTTCAAAAGAAGCTAGAAAAAGAAGGTTATGAGGTTTTTGTGACGAGAGACGGGGAAGAAGGTTTAAAGGTAATGAGAGAGATCAGACCCGATTTAGTTTTGCTTGATATTATTATGCCAAAAAAAGGAGGCTTTGAGGTGCTGGAGGAAATGATGAAAGACCCTGATTTAAAAAAAATCTCTGTTATTGTTATTTCTAATTCCGGGCAGCCGGTAGAGTTAGACAAAGCTCAGAAAATGGGCGCTAGGGATTGGTTAATTAAAACAGAATTTGATCCGCAGGAAGTGATTGGCAAGGTTGTTAAATTAATTGGCAAATAATCGAACCATCAATTTAATTGTTGTCGAAATTAAAAGCCTTACCTTCATTAAAGATTTTTAATGAAGTGTAAAAATATTAAATAATCCGCAAAGTCGGAACAATATGGCAAAGAAAATTTTAATAGTTGAAGACGATAAATTTCTTAGGGAACTAATTGCCCAAAAGCTTATTAAAGAAGGATACGACATAGTGGAAGCCATTGACGGAGAAGAGGGCGTGAAGAAAGTCAAAGAGGCTACTCCCGATTTAGTTTTACTTGATTTAATTTTGCCAGGAGTCGACGGATTTGAGGTTTTATCGAGAGTTAAAGCAGACCCAAGCCTAGTTACTATTCCCGTGATTATTCTTTCCAACCTTGGTCAGAAGGATGATATTGAAAAAGGGCTAAAACTTGGCGCAGTTGACTACTTAATTAAGGCTCACTTTACCCCTGCCGAGATTATTGATAAAGTCAAGACCGTCTTGAAATAATTTAATCCATCACTCCGACAATCGGGCGAATTCGCTTTATCCCTGGCTTATATTACTAGATTTAATCATAGCTAGAGATCTGTTCGACGGTTGCCGGTAATAAGTAAATAATATATTTTTTAAGGCGTTTCGTCCCGCTAAGCGGGACGACCAAAGGAGTCAGCTCCTTTGGAAACCTGATTTTATTCGCCGAAGGCGAAGAAAACTTTGACGAAATCAAACTTATTTTGTTCCCCGCCGCGGAGGGCGGGTTTGCAAAATAATTAGTAAATGTGCCGGAACTTCCTGAAGTAGAAACAACTGTTCGAGATTTGAAAAAGAAGGTCCTTTCGAGGACCTTTATTGATGTTTGGGCGGATTCTAAAAAAAATATAAAGAAGCCAGGGAAATTTGAAGTATTTAAAAAGGAAATAAAAGGAAGAAAGATTAATGAAGTCGGAAGGAGAGGGAAAAATATTCTCATTTTTCTTTCTGGAGATAAAACTCTGCTGATTCATCAGAAACTTACAGGTCATCTTTTATTGGGTAAATGGAGACTGAAAGATGGAAGTTGGATGCCACTTCTAAAAGGTCCTTTAGAAGAACCAGTGAATAAGTTTATACATTTGGTATTTTGGTTGAGCGGAGATTTAATGCTTGCTTTGTCTGATTTGCGGAAATTTGCAAAGATTGAATTATGGGATAGCAAAGAGCTAGAGTGTTCAGAAGTTTTCAGAAAATTGGGGCCAGATCCCTTAAATAAAGATTTTACTTTCAAAAAATTCGAAGAGGCTCTAAAAAATAAAAGGGGTAAAATAAAGAAAGTTTTGATGGATCAAAATGTTATAGCCGGTATCGGTAATATTTACTCTGATGAAATTTTGTGGGAGGCTAAAATTCATCCGCTTAAGGAGGTTTCTCGCCTAAGCAAACAAGAGCTCAAAAAAATTTATTTAGCGATGAAGAAGATTCTACAGAAGGCAATTATATTGAAGGGAGATAGTATGAGTGATTACCGTTTATTAACCGGCGAAAAAGGAGACTATCAAGAAGTACAAAAAGTTTATCAGAGAGAAGGAAAGGGGTGTCCTTGGTGTGGCGGAACGATTAAAAGAGTAAAGATTAATGGAAGGTCAGCTCACTATTGTCCGCAATGCCAGAAACTATAAAAATATTCGTATATTCGTAAAAATTCGTAATTCGTAGGGTTATGATTATCTTTCTTTACGGTTCTGATACTTATCGACTAAAAGAAAAACTGGAAGAAATAATCGGCCAGTATGATAAAGCCTTTAAGGGAGGATTAAACTTAAGATCGCCCGATTTAGGAAAAAGCAATTTCGATAGTTTTTTTGATAACATCCAACAAGTCTCGATGTTCGGTGGGAAAAATATTACCGTTTTAAAAGAGTCGCTGAAGAATACCGCTTTTAAAACAGAATTCCTTAACCGAAAAAAAGATTTTTTAGAATCAGAGAATATAATTATATTTTACGAAGAGGGAGAATTGCCGAAAGAAGACGTTTTTCTTAAGTTTTTGAAAAAGCACACCAAGATTCAAGAACTTAAACCCTTAGAGGGTGATAAGCTAAAAAATTGGGTGCTAAAGGAATTTTTGAGATACAATGCAAAGATTGAAGTTAAAGTAGCAGAAAAAATTATAGAATTTATTGGCAACGATCTTTGGCAACTTTCGAACGAAATTAAAAAATTAGCTTCTTTCAAAAAAAGCCAGAAAATTGATATTATCGACGTTAACCTTTTGGTTAAACCTAAAATTGAGGTAGAGATATTCAGAACGATAGACGCGATAGCCGCTAGGAATAAAAAACAAGCCCTCTATCTTATCCATAAACATTTGGAAAAGGGCGAATCTCCTCTATACTTGCTTTCAATGATTAATTTTCAGTTTCGCAATATTCTCGCAGTTAAAGATTTTATTGAAAAAAATAAACCCTATCGGATTATTCTCAAACAATCTAAACTTCATCCTTTTGTAGTTAAGAAAAGCTATTTTCAGGCTCAAAGGTTTACGATTCAAGAACTAAAAAAAATCTACCAGAAAATCTTTCAGGTAGATTTGGGAATTAAAACAGGGCGGATAGAGCCAGAAGTGGGTTTGTCTTTGCTGGTTGGCGAAATTTAAACCGATTTGTTGACGAGTTTGGTCAATCTGGACTTTTTCCTTGAGGCTGCTTTTTTCTTTATTACCTCTTTTTTGGCGGCTTTATCTAAAGCTTTATAAATCTGAGGCAAAATCTTTTTCGCTTCTTCTAATTTCTTTTGAGAAACCAAATTTCGCACTTCTTTAACGAGGCTTTTCATTTTTTGTTTATAAACTAGATTTTGAGCTCTTCTCCTTAAGCTTTGGCGAAGAGCTTTTTTTGCGGATTTGATAATCGCCATAATTAGTTGATTTAATTTAATATTAGCTATTTACGTATCTTATAACGGGCGGTACGCCCGATATATTGAGCATCCTGCTCATCATAATAAACTACTTTAGCTTTTTAATCAACCCTTCGGATTTCTCAGGGTTGATTTTTCAATTTCCGGGTTGATCCTGAGCTTAGCCGAAGGATCAAGTCCCGAATTTCAGCAGCCCTCTCAAAATCTAGATTTTGAGCAGATGTTTTCATTTCTTTTTCAAGTAACTTTTTATCATGAATCATCCAAAACTCAGAAGATATTCCTTTTTCTCTCGCTGAAAAAGGCCAGTCCCTTATCGCTTTGACAATTTTTTTCGGCGTAATTTTATTAACTTCATTGTATTTCTCTTGAATTATTCTTCTCCTCCTTATTTCGTTAATTGCTTTTTCCATCGAGGTTGTTATGTTGTCGGCATATAAAATGACCCTTCCTTCTATATGACGAGCAGCTCTGCCCATAGTTTGAATTAAAGTTGTTTCCGATCTTAAAAAACCTTCTTTATCCGCATCTAAAATTGCCACCAGAGAAACCTCCGGCAAATCAAGTCCTTCTCTTAAGAGGTTAATTCCCACTAAAACATCATATTTACCCTCTCTCAAGTTCTTTAGTATCTGAGGTCTTTCCAGAGTTTTAACTTCAGAATGTAACCACTGCGTAGAAATTCCTTCCTCAGTTAGATAGTCCGATAAATCTTCAGCCAGTCTTTTTGTTAAAGTAATAACCAGCGTTCTTTCTTTCTTGGTAACCTGTTTTTTTATTTCTTCAATTAGATTTTGAACTTGGTTTTTTTCCTTTTCGTTTTTCGGATGAATCGGTCTAATTTCTATTGACGGTTCCAATAAACCCGTTGGCCTTATTAATTGTTCTACCAATAATTCCGGTTTTCTATTCCTAATTTTTTCCATTTCATAGTCTCCGGGAGTTGCTGATACATAAACAGCCCGAGAAGATTTTTGTTTAAATTCTTCGAAAGTTAAGGGCCGATTGTCGATTGCTGAAGGTAAGCGGAAACCGTACTCGATTAGAGTGTTTTTTCGCGCCCTGTCCTGAATTGACATCGCCTTTAACTGGGAAACAGTCAAGTGGCTTTCATCAATAAACAATAAAAAATCCTTTGGGAAATAATCTAACAAAGTGTACGGCGCTTCCCCGGGTTTGCGAAACTCGAGATGACGGGAATAATTTTCAATTCCATGGCAAAAGCCAGTTTCTTTTAACATTTCTAAATCATAATTTGTTCTCTGTTCTAATCTTTGAGTTTCAACTAGTTTGTTTTGTTTTTTAAGCTCTGCCAATCTTCCTTGCAGTTCGAGCCTTATATTTTCAATAGCGATTTCTATTTTATCTTGAGGGGTCACCCAAAAATGAGCAGGGAATAGTCTGAATTTAGAATTCAGAATATAGAATTTAGGATTAAGAACAGATTTAGAGATAGAGAGTTTATCAATTTTGTCGCCACAAAACTCTACTCGCAAAACTTTTTTACCGGTAACTAAATAAATTTCGATTATATCTCCTCTTACCCGTAGAGTGCCTGGTTTGAAGTCTATATCATTTCTTTCATATTGTAAGCTGGTCAAGCGTAGCAAAAGGTCTTTTCTTTTTATTTTTTGGCCAGGCCTAATCTCCAAAGATACTTGCCGATAAACTTCAGGAGAGCCAATATTATAAATGCAGGAAACAGATGCCACAACTACGCAATCTCTCCGGTTTAGTAAATCTTGGGTGGCGGCGTGCCTTAATCTGTCCAGTTCTTCGTTTACCTTTGAATCTTTTTCGATATAAGTGTCGGTCTGGGGAATATAGGCTTCTGGTTGGTAGTAGTCGTAATAAGAAACAAAATAATGTATGCCATTAGTCGGAAAAAATTCTTTAAATTCTTGATAGGTCTGGGCAGCCAATGTTTTATTGGGAGAGATTATCAAAGCCGGTTTCTGGCATTTTTCAATTACCGAAGCCATGCTGAAGGTTTTGCCGGAACCCGTTACACCCAAAAGCACCTGGTCTTTATCACCAGCTTTTAGGTTTTTAACCAATTGAGCTATCGCAGTCGGCTGGTCTCCCGTAGGACGGAATTTTGATACAAGCTTAAACCCCGTTAGAAATTTTTGGTTCATAGATTTTCTGGAAGCCCCGTTATTTAAATTTCTAACGGGGTAAACATCTTTTAATTTTGACTTAAATAATCATTTTTTTCAAGAAGTTGTTATACAATTCTTAATATTCCGTGATAGAGTAGAAATAGGTCTTGGAATGAAACGTTTAGAATATCGGAATTTCGAACCAGTCGGCGTTTCGCGCCTCCTTGTAATTCCTTCGGAATTAAGGGAAATTTCGATTCAAGATAGGGCACGAGCGAGCCATAGCGAGTGATTGCCCTATCTTATTTTGATTTTAATAGAGATTTTTAGTCAGAAATGTTTTCAAAGGAAAATAAACCGGAAAGTTAAAGGATTGACAATCTAAAAAAGGTAAGTTAAAAAAGAAAGTAGTCATTCATTAAGCCCCATTAGATGTTTATTATCCAAGGGGGCAAGGAGGAGACAATGGTTGGAATTGATCTTTCTGGCCGTGTGGCTTTAGTTGTTGGAGTGGCTAATAAACACAGCATTGCTTGGGCGATTGCTCAAAAATTAGCCGAGGCTGGTTGTCAGATTATTTTGACTTATCAAAATGAAAGATTTGAAAAGTCGGTTAAAGAATTAGCCGGCCAGATTAATTGCCCTTTAACAATCGAATGTGATGTTACCAATTCGGAGCAGGTTTTGGCCGTCTTTGAGGCAGTTAGAACTGAGGTAGGTTTTCTAGATTTTCTAATTCACTCTCTTGCCTTTGCTCCTGCTCAGGAATGGGAGAGTAGTTTTCTGGAAACTTCCCGATCAGGATTTCTCAAGGCCATAGAGATAAGTGTTTACTCCTTAATCCAACTGAGCGGGGAATTTGTCAAAATTTCTCGACCGGGAGGAAGTATCATTACTTTGACTTTTCAAGCATCAGAAAGAGTTTTTCCAGTTTACAAACTAATGGGACCGGCCAAAGCTGCTCTGGAAAACAGTGTCAAGTATTTAGCTTGTGAATTAGGAGAAAGAGGGATTAGAGTTAATGCAATTTCCGCCGGCCCGATTAGTACTTTAGCCGCCCGAGGAATTCCCGGTTTTATTCCCGGCCGGCAGGACTGGCGAGAGAGAGCTCCTCTCAAAGAAGATATTAGCCAGGGGGATGTGGCTAATACTGCCTTGTTCCTTTGTAGTGGTTTGTCAAAAGTGATTACTGGCGAGATTATTCATGTTGATGCTGGTTACCATATTATGGGAACATAAAGAGAAACTAGTTTTCTAAGAAAAAGGGCGAATCAAACCGCCCTTTTGTTTTAGTTAAAATTCAGTTAAAATTAAAGCAAAATGAAGGAACTAATCAAAAAAATTACCCCCTCTTTTTTAATTAACTGGTATCATCTTTTACTGGCTTTTTTTGGTGCTTTTTGGTATGGATTTCCTTCAAGAAGTATCAAGGTAATGGGTGTTACCGGAACAAAAGGCAAAACCACAGTGGTAATTTTAGCTGGGAAAATTTTGGAAGAAGCCGGGTTTAAAGTGGGTTGGATTTCTTCTGCTACGATCAAGATTGGAAATAAGGAATGGCTGAACCCATATCATATGACTATGCCCGGCCGTTTTTTGATGCAGAGATATTTAAGAGAGATGGTAAACAAAGGCTGTAAATACGGTTTAGTTGAGGTAACTTCAGAAGGAATAAAACAGTTCCGCCATAAATTTATTGATTTTGATACAGTGGTTTTTACAAATTTGGCTCCAGAACACATTGAGGCACATGGCGGGTTCGAGAATTACAGAACGGCCAAAGGAGAACTTTTTAAGGCTGCTAGAAATATTCACATTGTAAATCTCGATGATGAGAACGCGTGGTATTTTTTAAAGTTTCCAGCAAGAGAGAAACTGGGTTTTGGAATTAAGAATCAAGAATCAGGAATTACGGATAAAGAATTTAGAACTATTAAAGCAAAAGATGTTATTTTAGGGGATAAAAAATCGTCATTCATGATTCATAATTCGTTATTCCAGATTCGTTTGCTAGGAGAATTTAATATTTACAATGCTTTGGCGGGAATTTGCATTGGGTTGTCGCAGGGTGTTGCTTTAGAGGTTTGCAGAAAAGCTTTAGAAAAAATTGAGTATATCCCAGGAAGAATGGAATTTATAAATGAGGGTCAAAATTTTACTGTTATTGTGGATTTAGCACATACTCCTGATTCTTTCGAAAAGGTTTTTAAATTAGTAAATGAAATGCCACATAACAGGATTATTTCTGTTTTTGGCGCAGCTGGGGGCGGCAGAGATAAATGGAAAAGACCGGAACTTGGCAAAATAGCGGCACATTACTCGGACTATATTATTTTAACAAATGAAGATTCGTACGATGAAGATTCAATGGAAATTATTAATCAGATAGCCGTAGGTATAGATAATGTCAGCGTAAATCAGCGTAGTAATCAGCGTCAATCAGCGGTTTTCAAAATTTTAGATAGAAGAGAAGCGATTAGAAAAGCGCTTGCTCTTGCTAAAGAAAAAGACACTGTTTTGATTTTGGGTAAAGGCACAGAACAAACAATGGTTATTGGTTCTGAAAAAATTCCTTGGGACGACCGAGAAGTAGCAAGAGAAGAAATTAAAAACTTGACAAAAATTTGATTATTTACTATGGTGTTAATATCAATCAGGTCAAGTCTAAAAGACTCATCCTTCGTTCCGTTTCGCGGAACTTCGGAGGACAAGGAAGGAGGTGAATAATTCTTTAAGTATCGAATCCGAGCGGCCTGACTTGGATTCAAAGAGCCAAAACTAAACAGAAGGAGGTTGTCATGGCGACGTTACATGTTGTCACAGGCGATCAGTACAGGACGGTTGACCGCCGGATGCGGGAGATCAAGCGACAACTTGATCAGGATGGCGGTAGTCCACTTAACTCCGAATGGGTGGCGACCAAACTCCAGCGGATTGTTGAGGGAAAGCTCGTAGAGGAGGACGTATCTTCCCTCCTCGCTAGCTGGCAGGAGTTCTACCGCGACCTCTTTGGTCTCGAGGTGGACTTCGCGGGTCTGTCGATGCCGACACAAATGAAAGGTTTCGACCGTCTTATCGTTGTGGCCCAGTGGATGACTCCCCAGCGGCTCTACGATAAGTGCGCGGAATCTTTCCCTTGCTTCCCTTGCTCGAAGCGGACTAACCAGAACCTCAATGAGAGTGTCCAGTCGGAGAGGACCGCCAAGGACGGCGCCTACGCTGTCTGGTTCCGGGATGCGGTTGAAGCGGACGAGGAATTGAAAAACCTCTCCGCCAACGACTTGAAAAAGGAAAACATTCCGGGTATCACCCTGGAGGAAAGGCTCCTGATGGAGCTTAAGTACTTTAAGGAAACTGTCCAGCATCTGGATCGTCAAAGCTCCACCATTTGCTCGGGTTCGCGCTATTCTGATGGCAGTGTTCCTTTGGTCAACTGGCGCTTGGACAGGCTGTTCGTCGACAGGTACTACCGTGAGTACTTCCACAGAGACATGCGCTCCCGTCGGGCAGTTTTTGTAACCTTGTAACTTGCACCTTGGGCGGGTTCGGCAAAGCCGAACCCGCCATTTCTTTTTGTAATATTTTACTTTAAATATTTTATCCAGCCATTCGTCATCTTGGAGATTTCCTGTAAATCCGACTCTAAATTTATATATTTCTTTCTTTCAATGATATTTAAAAAGAAAAATTGAAATTATCTCTCCATTCAGATAAGATTAAAATAAGGAAATATCATCAAGGAATAGATTCCCTTGGTTACATAAGTTTCCCTTATCACCGTCTTTTAAGAACAAAAACTAAAGGAAGAATGTTTAGAAAGATTGAGCAAAGAATTGAAAAACTAAAACAGGGGAAAATCTCAGAAGGATCTTTTAATCAGAGTATCCAATCTTATTTAGGGATATTAAAGCATTGTAATGCTTATGAACTTAAAAAGGAATTTAAAATGAGAATTCGACGATTTTTAAAAACATGAAAAAATACGAGATTTTAGAACACAAAGCCGACTTAAAAATTAGAACTTGGGGAAGTACGAAAGAAGAGCTATTTGTAAACGCACTTTTGGCTATGCAAGACAGCATGAAACCTGAATTGAGCGAGGGCAAAGTCAAGAGAAAAATGTTTATAGAATCTTCAGATCCTTCTACTCTTTTAGTTGATTTTCTGTCAGAATTACTTTACTTGATACAAATCAATAAAGAAATATACAGCTATGTAAATTTTAGAGTGTTTAGCGGCAACAAGATTGAGGCAGAACTTATCGGCCAGAAGGTCGAAAGATTCGGCGAAGACATTAAGGCAGTGACTTATCACGGGCTGGATATTTATCAGAAAGCCGGCGGAACTTGGGAGGCGACAGTGCTTTTTGATATTTAATGAACTACCACGGGCAAGCCCGCGGTAGTTCATTTTGCCTTTCTTGATAGTTTTCTGCGGCATTACTTTTCCTCAATCAAAAGTTAAGCTATAATAGTCTAAATCGTGGCGTTTGAATAAAACCAATGTTTCCTTCTTTTAATATCAGTGTTGCTTCTTTCGCTCTAAGCGGTTTGTTCAGTATTTTGATAGCCTGGCAAGCTTTTAGGGTTTGGAAATTGCAGAGAAACAGGTTGGCCGGGATATTTTTCAAGAGCATTGTTTTTTTCTCATTGTATTTTTGGGTTAGAGCGCTGGCCAGTTTTTTATTTTCCCATTCTCCTTGTGTCTTAACCGGAGCCTACATCTTAAGCCATGTCTTTTTGGGCATTGGGGTAGCTTATACGGCTAAATTCGGTTTTACCAGCCTTAATAGTTCCAGGGCTAATTCTATCTTTTTAGTTTTCTTAATTCTCTATGCTTCGGACGTCATTTTAAACATTTTTTTGCCGAATCATCCTCACTTTAATCAGGAACTGAATATTATTGAATGGGGTACCAATAAATATGTTGGGATTTACCATACTTTATTAAATTGGTCTGGATTTTTATTTGTGTGTCTGATTTTCTTTTACCAGGCCATAAAAAACTGGGATAATAAATTGGTCCGAACTAAATCTCTTTTAATCGCTGGCGGTTTGTTATCGAGTATTTTTTTGTCAATTCCTAGAAATATTTTCAGAACACCTACGTTTCAATTAATCGCAGATCTTGGTTTGGTTTTATCTCTCGGAATAATTTTGTTAGGGACTACGGTTGATCAGAAAGAAAAATGAATTTCTTGTCTTTGTCTGTATAGTATTCTCACTAGAGAAAAATAGTGTCAGGTCTGATTTTTTAAGCGAGGCATTTTATTTAAGTCAAGTCAATAAAGAAGTTTATTTTGAGGTTAATTTTCAAAATCTATCTGATAAATTTTTAGACGCTAAAATAAAAGGCCGCGAGGTTTTAAGATTTGGCGAGGATATAAAAGCTGTTACTTATCACGACTTAGAGGTAAAAAAGATAGAATCCAATTGGAGAACCATAGTTCTCTTTGATATTTAGTTCATTTTCCATAATTTCCCTCAGTTTCTTTCACGGCAAATTTATACTCGCAGGCCTTTTGAGTTTGAGAGGGTTTACTTTTTGGTAGAAATATATTATAAGATAGAGAAGGAAAGAGGAGGCGAGAGAAATGTTGAGCAATGAGGTCGTGAAGCAAGAAGACGAAGAGGGAACTTTTGAAAAGTGCGAGAAATGTGGCGGCGATTTGGTTAAAACAAAGGCTGGCTGCAGTATGTCAACGGTTGATGCATATCGGTGCGTAGAGTGTGGACAGGTGAGGCGATACGAACAGGGAGCCGCCAAAGAGGCACATCCTTTAGATTAGCTGGATGTGATTGAAAGACAGCAAGCCACGGCGGACGTAAAGCTGCCAATCGGACCACTTGTATAGTTTTGTTCTTTAGGTAACCAGGCCCCGGGCCTACGGGGCTTTTCTTTTATTTAAAAATCTGTAAAATAAACAAGGATCTTTAACAAATGAGATTTTTTAGGAAAAAAAGGAGGCTTTGAAATGAGGGGATTCGCGCAGGAAACAGTGGTCGTGATTCTAGGAGGAGGTAAGGGGGAAAGACTTTTGCCGCTAACCGAAATGCGAGCAAAGCCAGCCGTGCCTTTCTCTGGAAGGCATAGGATAGTTGATTTTCCCTTATCCAATGCTGTTAACTCTGGTCTTCGTAAAATATTGTTGATTCTTGCAACTAATGCTCCTTCTGCTATACAGCATGCAAACTTGGGATGGAATATTTTCCACACTGAGCTAGGAGAATATTGCAGGGTTTTAACGCCTCGGCAAGGAATTTATGCAGGAACGGCAGATGCTGTTTTCCAGAATTCTTACCACCTTGAAGCCGAAGAACCGAGATATGTTTTGATTGTTTCTGGGGACCAGATTTACAAGATGGATTATAGCGTGCTTCTGGCCTATCACAGTTCGAAGGAAGCAGATTTAACTATCAGCGCTCTGGAAACTGAGGACATAGAACTTGCTAGAAGATCGGGAGTTTTGGAGATAGACGAAGAAGGAAGGGTTATCGGTTTTGAAGAAAAACCCAGCAATCCTAAACCAATGCTTGGGGCCAAAAAATATTTGATTTCAATGGGAATATATTGTTTTAATTCCGGCGACTTGATTAGGGGGCTCGCGGAAGATTCTTTAGAAGAGAGCAGCAACCATGATTTCGGCAAAGATATTATTCCCGGAATGGTTAGAGATGAAAAAAAGAGCGTATATGTCTTTCTCTTTAGAAAAGAGAATAATGAGCCGGGCTATTGGCTGGATATAGGTACTATTGATTCTTATTACGTGGCTAGTATGGGTTTATTGGAGGTTAATCCAGATTTTAATCTATATGACCAAAATTGGCCATGGCGTACTTATCAGAAACAGCTTCCCCCGACAAAAGTTGTCTTTGAGGCGGACATTAGAGGATCTATTATCTGCGAAGGTTGTGTTATTGATGTTTCTGAAATCACTCGTTCGATTCTTTCTCCGGGAGTTAAAATCGGGAAAGGCGTGATAGTTATTGATTCAATTGTAATGAACGGAGTGGCAGTTGGTGACGGCTCTGTTGTGAAAAGAGCTATTGTCGACAAAGAAAATGTTATTTCGGCCGGATCAATTATTCAATCTGGAAATATGCGTTACGAAGGAAGATACGAAACCACTGCTTCGGGCATTGTTATCATTCCTCGCCATCACGCTGAGTGGAAAGGATTTCACCAATAAGGCAAAAAGGGTCAGGTTAACCTGACCCTTTTCTTTTCGGTAAATTTAATTAAAATAGAAACAGTATGCCTTCTAAGGAAGATTTCATAAAAATTAGCGATTATTTGTGGGAGATTCCGAAAAAATTTCGGCAGGATATGAGAGTTCCGGCACGAGTTTATATTTCGGAAAAAATGCTGGAAGAAAGCTTTAAAGACAGATCATTAGAACAGCTTGTAAATATTGCTACTTTACCGGGTATTCAAAAATATGCTTTAGCAATGCCCGATATGCACGAGGGTTATGGGTTTCCAATTGGCGGTGTTGCCGCTATGAGTATAATAAATGGAGTTGTTTCTCCTGGCGGTGTTGGTTATGACATTAATTGCGGTATGAAACTTTTAAGGTCCGACTACACCGTTGAAGAAATAAAGCCTTATTTGGATAAATTGGCTACAGAGATTCAAAAAGAAGTTCCTTCCGGGCTAGGAAAGGGCAGACAGATAAAAATAGATATTCAGGACATAAACCAGGTGTTAAAAAGAGGAGCGCAAAGATTAGTAGAGCAAGGTTATGGCGAAAAAGAAGATTTGGAAAATTGTGAGTCGCAAGGCTGTCTTCCGCAGGCTGACGTTTTAATGGTTTCTGACCATGCTAAGGATCGCGGCAGAGACCAGGTAGGCACTTTAGGATCTGGTAATCACTTTTTGGAAGTTCAAAAAGTTCAGCAAGTTTTTGATGAACAAACCGCTAGTATTTTTGGTTTGTTTAAAGATCAGGTAGTTATAATGATTCATACTGGTTCTCGTGGCCTTGGTCATCAAATAGCCACTGATTATATAAGAATAATGAGTCAAGCGATGACAAAGTATGACGTAAGACTCCCCGATAGAGAATTGGCTGCCTGCCCGATAAATTCACCAGAAGGCCAACGATATCTGGCGGCGATGGCTTGCGGAGCAAACTATGCTTGGGCAAATAGACAAATGATAACGCATTTTGTCAGAATGGCATGGCATAGGATTCTGGGAGAAAACTCTAAATCCTTAAAAGCTGTGTACGACGTTGCTCACAACATTGCTAAAATTGAAAAATATTTAATAGACGGGCAGAATACAGAAGTTTGTGTTCACCGCAAAGGAGCAACTAGGGCTTTTCCCCCGGGCCATCCGGAAATCCCCGAAAGATACCAAGAAGTTGGCCAACCAGTGCTAATACCTGGTTCAATGGGAACAGCTTCTTATGTTTTAGCCGGAGTCAGGACTGGGGAGAATTCTTGGTATTCTACTGCTCACGGCGCCGGTAGAATGATGTCTCGACACGAAGCAACAAGAAGAATTTCTGGACAAGAAGTTGTAAAAAACCTAGAATCGAAAGGTATTACTGTTAAATGTTGGTCCTTTCGGGGAATCGCCGAAGAGGCGCCGCTTGCTTATAAAAATATTGATGAGGTTGTAGAAGTGGTACACAATGCCGGATTATCTAAGAAAGTAGTGCGGTTAGTGCCTTTGGCGGTGATAAAAGGTGAGTGACATACGAATTACAATGCGAATTATATACGAATTTAATGCGAATATGCGACATAGTTATGAAAGCGAAAAGACTTTCCAGAAGTATAAGAAAATATATCAGAAGAGAAAAATCTTGGATTCGCCGAGAATTTTTAGACATTGAGAAACAAAAAGATTTAATAAACGAATTGTATAGTCGATTTTTAAAAACCGAGAGTCCTACCAAACCTTGAAGTAAAACCAAAATAATGTTAAAAATTACCCGACGCTTAAAATTTGGTGTGAGAAATTCAAATTCGTATATTCGTATAAATTCAATAATTCGTAAGAATTACATTTCTAATTCGTAGTTTTATGAAAACACAAGATATTTTTAATTTAGCCATTCAAATGGGCATAGACGCGGATTTGCGAGGCAGAAAAACGGTTGAAAAAATGCTTCAAAAGAAAAAGGAAAAATTTGAGAAGTTGTCAGATAAAGAAAAAGAAGAATTTGACAAAGAAAGTTTGGAAAATCCTTTTTCTGACTCAAGGGTTTTGCACATTGCTGATGATAGAGAAATAAAAAGAGTTTTGATTGGCGTGGATATTGAACCAGCTGAAGTTTTAATAGCTAGAGAGCTAGGTGGTATAGATCTGATTATTTCCCATCATCCTTTGGGCAAGGGTTTAGCGAATCTTCATGAAGTAATGGAGCTTCAATGCGATGTTTTGAATCAATATGGCGTGCCAATCAATGTGGCCGAAGGTTTAATGCGAGAAAGAATTAGCGAAGTTGCCAGGGGCCTTAATGCAAAAAACCATCAGAGGACAATTGACGCAGCAAAGCTTCTTGATTTCAACTTAATCTGTTTACATACGGCTTGCGATAATTTAGCCGCGAAATTCCTGAAAGACAAGGTTGAAAGCGTAGAACTTGAAAGATTGGAGGATTTAATTAAAGCTCTAAAAGAAATTCCAGAATATAAAGAAGCTATGAAGCTTGGGGTTGGCCCTAAAATTTTTGTCGGTACTGAAGATAGAAGATGCGGCAAAATAGCCGTCACTGAAATTACCGGAGGAACTGAAGGCTCGCCGAAACTTTATGAAAAAATGGCGCAAGCTGGTATTGGCACTGTTTTAGGTATGCATATTTCCGAAGAAAACAAAAAAGAGGCTGAAGCGGCTAATATTAATGTCGTTATCGCCGGTCATATGTCTTCAGATTCTTTGGGTATCAATCTTTTTTTAGATGAACTGGAAAAGCGTGGCATAGAAATTATACCGTGTTCGGGGTTGACCAGGATTTCGAGGGCAGAACAGTTCGCAAAATTGCTTATCTAGTTAAACCCCGTTAGAAAGTACGCGGCCTTACGCCCAACTCCGTTAAAAATTCGGAAAGGAGAATTCTTTTTACGTAAAAACCACGTTAGGCGGTCGCCGAAGGCGACCGCTTTTGCTACAATAGGAATATAAGAACCTGCCCTACGGGCAGAACCTTGTTTCTCGCTTCGTTCGAAATAAGAACCTGAAAAGCTTCGCTTTTCAGAGCCTTGTTTCTTGCTAACGCTCAAAATGAGAACAGGTATTGCAACAATTCCTTTGGATTATGGCAGATGTCCTCGTTGGCTTTTTGAAAGAATGACCAGGATTTCTCGAGCGATAACAAACTAATCAACCCCCCGAGATTAATTATTTTAAAAAACTGGCTAAATAGCCAGTTTTTTGATAAAATTAAGTCAAATATGAGGAAATTAACTCCACAAGAGATAAAAACAACTAGACATGAGGTTGCTAAATATATTCGAGATAATATAAAAAAAGGTCGCTATCCAGGGTTTTTAGAGATTAAGAAAGAATTTAGGATTGGTTTACATACTTATTTTAAAGATATTGCTCACGCATATAAAGTTGCTGGATTAAAGTATAAACGAAGTAATTTTTGGAGGGAAAAGAGAATAAAAAAAGAAAGTATTGTAAAGAAAGCTGTTATAGATTTGATAAGAACCGAAAATACTAAGGGGATAAAACTTACGAGAAGGAGAATAGAGTCAAGAGTGGGGATTGCTTTATTTCATTATTTTAAAAGTTTACGCGAAGCGTATAAATATGCGGGAGTAAAATTTGAGCCTCATTTTGGACCAAGAACTAAAGAAGAGAGAAAGCAAACAAAACGGGCTATTCTTTCATATATTAAAAAGAAAGTGAAAAGCGAGCGATATTTTCCGGATATACATGAAATAAGAAGAGAATTTCATGTCGGAACAGATACTTACTTTCCTGAAGGAATAAGAGAGATTATTAAAAAAGCAGGTTTAAAAGAAGAAAGATTTAGTGCCTTTTGGGGGTTAGAAAAAGAAAGAAGATTATTAAAAATCGCTCAACACATTCTTGAGCAACAAGGTTATGAAATCATCTCAAAACAAAACAAAACCGGTCCTGATATAATTATAAAAAAGAATGGAATTATCATACCTGTTGAATTAAAAGCTTTTCGTAAAAATTCTTACCTCCCTACCCGTTTAGTTTCAAGAAATCCTATTAACCAAATCAAAACATATATAAGAAAACTGAAGAGTCCTTTTGGGATTATTATCACAACGGCGGAGGGTCTCCATCCGAGATATAAAAATAAAGTTCCCAAGAATGTTAAGATTTGGCTTCACAAAGATGTCATAAAAATAATTCCCGCAGAAAGCTCTTTCCGTAAAGATTTAGAATTTATTGCCGCGACGTTTCCAAATTTTAATTCTGAGACGAAAATACGAAAAATAAGACAGGAAGTTATTCAATACATAAAGAGGTGTGCTAAACAAAACAAACACCCCATTACTCGAGAAATTCAAAAAGAATTTAAAATAAATCTCGCCTCTTATTTTAAAGATATTTTCGAAGCATATAAATTAGCTGGCGTAAAATATCCAGAACACAAAAAACGAATGAGTGGAAGAAAGTCTTCGAAAGAAGAAAAGAAAAAAATCAAAACCAGAATAATATCTTTTGTAAAGAAGCGCTACAACGAAGGTTTGCCATATGGCTATAATACAATCCAAAAGGAATTAAAAGTTGCTATTCCTAGCTATTTTTCTTCAATGCAAGAAATTTATAAAAGAAGCAGGATATAATAACCCGATAAAAAAAACCTGGAAAAATTTTAGAGCAAGGAATTAAAAAAAGCAGACTTCCTGTAACTGAAAAAATTCAAACTGAAAGAAGGCTGAATAAGGTAATAGGATAATCAATGTGACCGTCCTACATCGGAGAGGGGTCGGGGGAACCCTTCGGTTCCCCCGTGTAGGAAAACAGGCTTTCGCCGAAGTCCCGCAAGCGGGACGAAGGCGAAAACGTTAGAAACCGAGGGTTTCTAAAGAGCGAGCCCGTTAAGCGGGCGAGCGAAAAGCTGCGGCTTAATCTCTATGAAAAACTACTCCTCTCGGCGCGCCAACAAAGGAAAACTGGCTTATCGTACGCCCGACAGATTTATCCCGCGCCAAATTTCCAAATTAATGAAAACTAAATCAAAGTTTGGTAGAGATTATTGTAAACAAAATTTTGGCACGGGATTTGTATATCGAAAAAATAAAACAACTATTAAATGGAAGAGCAAAGCCAAAAAAAACAAATAGAAACTTGGTTGCCCAATTCCTTGCTGATTTTCCTTGAGGAGCTTTTTTTATTTTCTTTAACCTTGGCCTTAGGTATTTTTTTGGCTTTCAGAATAAATAATCAACTGCCAAAAATAGAGGTTTCAGTTGAAAAAATTTCTTTCTTGCAATTTATATCTTATTTTTTCCTTGGGACATTATTTATAGTCATTCTTTCTTACTTTAAAAAATTCCAAAGGCAAAAAGCGTTCATTTATAAATCTCTCTTTGTTATTACTACTTTTTCTTCAGGGTTGATTACCCTTGATATTTTGGGAATTTCAAATATCCTTGGATTAGTTTTTATGTCGATTCTGATTTTCTTCTGGCTAAAAGCTCCTTCTGCCTTGAATCATAACGCTTTGATAATCTTGGGTATTTCCAGTATTGGCAGTATTTTGGGATTAAGCTTGAGCCCGATGACTGTAGCTTTTATTTTAATAATTTTTTCAATCTATGACTTTATCGCTGTTTACAAAACAAAGCATATGATTAAGATGGCAAAAGATATGATTGAATCAGGTTCTATTTTAGCTTTGGTTTTACCTCAGAAGACAGATGATTTTAAGGCTCCATTAAACTCAATAACTACTGCCGGTAAATCTATAATCCTTGGAGGTGGAGATATTGCCTTTCCCCTAATTATGGCTTCGTCTTTAGTTCCCGAAGGATTTTTGAAAGTTTTGATTGTTTCTATTTTTGCAGTTCTGGGTTTTTCCACTAGTTTTTTGATTTTTGCTAGCGGGAAAGAACGTCGGTCAATTCCGGCCTTACCGCCAATAGCATTGGGGTCAATACTTGGCTTTTTAATTACGAGATTTTTTTAACCATATAGGTATTTTTTAATTTATAGCCAAGCTTTCGATAATAATCTCTCGCACCCACGCCGGAAATTACAGATATTTTGCGTAGTCCAAATTCTCTCTTTGTTATTTTTTCTGACTCCCGAATTAATTTTTTACCTAATCCTTTATGCTGGGGAGATAGTAAATTTTTTTCTTTACCAATAGAATGTACCTGTCCGTAAGTATGAATCTCGCGGATTATTGCGCTGTCTCGCAGAGTACGTATTCCCTTGTCAGGAGAAGGAATCCGTAATCTTAAAAGACTAAAAATTTTACTTCTCTTTTTATTCTCAAAACTTAAGAAAATTTCTTTGCCTTCAGAGGCATTATAGCTCTCTCGGAACAAGCATAGTTTTTCCCTTGAATTATAATCTCCTTTAATCTCTCGACAACGAATGCATTTACATTGCCATTTTTCTTTTTTGGCATTTTCAGCTAGTACTTGGCGTAAATTGGAAATTTTTGCTGGCCCGGCAACAATACTTTGAGCCGGAATGTCGCGGGTAATTCTTTGTATCCTGACATAATAGGGAATTATTTTTTTAATTTTTTTAACAAGATCTACCAATTCTTTTTTTGAATAGGGATTATATTTTCCCGCTTTCCATAATTTGTATAGGGGAGCCTCTTTCAGAAGAGCGCAGGGATAAATTTTTAAAAGATCTGGCTGAAAATCAGGGTCGGAAAAAAGCTCTTTAAATATTTTAAGATCTTTTTCAGTATCAGAACCCGGAAGATTTGGCATCATCTGATATAAAACCTTAAAACCAGCATCTTTCAAAAGCTTTGTCGCTGAAATTGTCTCTTTAACTTTATGCCCGCGTAAATTTTTCTCTAAAACATCGTCGTAAATTGTCTGAACGCCAAGTTCAACCATTGTTACGCCCAGCTCTCTTAAATGTTTAATTTCTACCTCGTTAATAAAATCCGGTCTAGTCTCTATTGATAAACCAACGATTCTATGTTTCGTTTTTTCGTTTCTTTTCTGTTCCTCTTTTAAAGATATGATATTCCGCGTAGTTCTGCGTCTAGTTCCGCGTAGTTCTGCGTTACACGCTGCAAAGCAGCGTGTAATAAACCACTCCCGATATCTCTTCGGATAATATGACCACGTTCCTCCGATAATTCTAAGTTCAATTTTGTCGGTGACGTGCCCTGTATTTTCTAAACTTTTCAGTCTGGTTTTCACTTGTTTATATGGATCATATTTATTTTGTATTGCCCTCATTACTGCCGGTTCGTTGCTAAGATAGCTTTTTGGCACTCCTTTTTGAATCGGACAATAGAGGCATTTTCCCGGGCAAGGATAGGACTTTGTCAAAACCGAAACATTAACTATTCCCGAAAGCGACCTAATCGGTCTTGTTACTAGTAGTTTTTCCAGTGTTTTTGAGGGTTTAAGGCCCTGCCCCGTACCGAGTCTCTTGCCCCGTAGTGAGCTGCGCTCTACTACTGGGGTGTTCTGGTGCGGGGTTTTATTTCTAACCATTTCGTGATAGCTTTTTAGTAGGGAAGCATTACTGGACAGGGGAACTTTATACTTTTTGGCAAGCTTTCTTTTTGCCAAAGCTAAATCTTCCGGAGTTTTAACCTTAGCTTTTATTAAATTTCTAATTAGCACGTCTAAATTTTTCATGAATAGAAAATACGCTGAATTTTTGACCCAAAAGACAAAAAAAGATTATAATCTATTAGCAGAAGATTATACCAGAACTAGAGCTTTTATTCCAGAAGATATTAAGGAAATGGCGGATTTTGTCTTTTCAGGGGATAAAGTTTTGGATTCTGGTTGCGCTTCAGGAAGATTGTTTTGGGTTTTAAAAGCAAAAAACGTTGAATATTCCGGTATCGACATTTCTGAAGAGCTTATAGGTATAGCCAAAAGATGTTACCCGGGAGCAAATTTTCAGGTTGCCAATGTCGACAATCTGCCTTTTCCGGATAATTATTTTGACAAAGTTTTATCTGTTTCCGTCTTACATCATATTCCTTCAAAACAGCTTCGGTTGCAATATCTAAAAGAATCCTATAGAGTTTTAAGACCCCACGGCTTATTAGTTTTAAGAGTTTGGGATTTTTGGAGAAGAAAAAAAGCGGTTGAATTGATTGCAAAATTTACTTTTTTGAAATTGACGGGAAAATCAAAACTAGATTTCAACGATGTTTTTCTTCCGTGGAAAGATTCTGAAGGAAGTCCGGTTATTCAGCGCTATTTTCATTGTTTTACAAAAGGCGAGTTAAAGAAATTAGCCACTGGATCTGGTTTTAAGGTAAAAAAAATCTGGCGAGCTGGAAAAGATCCAAGAACAAATATTTATTTAATAGCCGAAAAACAATTAAGAGATTGAAAATTGGTAATTGATAATTGAAAATTAGTCACTTGTCCCCATAGCTTAACGGACAAAGCGCGGGCCTCCGGAGCCTGAAATGAAGGTTCGATTCCTTCTGGGGACACTAAGAAAGGCCCGGGGGTGTGGATTCCCGGGTTTTTGGTTTCGAGGGGGTTGAGATATAATTAACCAATATGAATAAAAAATATTTTTATCTTTTGGCAGGTTTTTTAATATTAATTTCTCCGATTTTAGTTTTGGCCGATGGGGGGATGCATATTTGGCCACCCACGGTTTATTTAGATCAATCTGCGCAAAACGCAATTGTTGCCTGGAATGGAGAAGAAGAAGTATTGATTCTTTCTGCTGATATAGAAAGTTCTGACACGGCTACTGTATTGAGAATGGTGGCATTGCCTTCTAATCCCTCTGAAATTGAAGAAGGAAGTTTCGATTCCTTTGAAAAATTAGTCGCGATTATGAACCAAAAAATAGAAGCAATGAGAGAATTTATTTCAGGAGGAGGAGAAAAAGCGGCAGCAAATGAGCCGAGCGGAATAGAGATTACTTTCCAACAAATAATTGGCGCTCATGATGTGACCGTGGTAAAGGTAGATAATTTAGACGACTTTTTGGATTGGATAAAAGATTTCGCTAGTAAAAAAGGTTTCCCGGAAAAGCAAATTTCTTCTGATTTTAAGGTAGGTATATCAAATTATTTAAAAAGGGATATAAAATATTTCGTTTTTGATGTAATTGAAGCGGGCAAGAAAAAAGAAAGTATTAAACCTTTAATTTATCGCTTTAAAAATAGTTACCTCTATTATCCGCTTCTAATCAGCGGAATTTCAGAAATTAGCGAAAGCAAAGCATATATTAATTTATTTCTTGTCGCTAAAAAAGAGATAAACTTGGTTAGCCCCAATTTTTATTATTATGGGATAGAAAAATATGAGTTCTATAATTATAATATCACCTTGACGAAAGAAGAATTAAAAGAAGTTTCTGATGAGGTGGCAAGTTTATTTGAAGATGACGTTAGAGTAACAAAGATTGATGCCTATAGTAAGTTGATTGATTTGAAGAAAGATTTAATGTTATTCCCCTCGCTGTTATGGGATGAAAATTTAATGCTAGGCAGTAGAGGTGAAAAGGTGAAATCATTGCAAAAAATGTTAATAAACGAAGGCGTGTGGGATTCTGAAGTTGAGGCTACTGGTTATTTCGGTCCGATTACAAAAGCCGCTTTAATTAAGTTTCAAGAACGATACAGTGAAGATATTTTAAAACCTCTTAATCTAGAAAAAGGCACCGGATATTTTGGGCCAAAAAGCAGGGCTTATTTGAATGGAATTTCTTTGTCGCCAGGAATGTAAACCCCGCTAG
>Ga0210018_1000086_pt1 | contig 38381 bp, 40 predicted proteins | sample CryGeyCG2014_010_2_FD_183967 | JGI IMG/M metagenome (GOLD analysis project Ga0210018, IMG submission 183967) | Groundwater microbial communities from aquifer - Crystal Geyser CG09_land_8/20/14_0.10 (SPAdes) (version 2) | ecosystem: Environmental > Aquatic > Deep subsurface > Groundwater | place...
AACGGGCTCTGTTTCGACTTATCTCAAAAACATCAAAACAAGGAAAACCCGAAAAACCCGGTAAGCAGATGAATGCTACACTTTTTAAAAGTGTAGGTTTTATCAACTTACTCGGTAATGCGATGAATGCTATACTTTTTAGAAATTCAAGAGAAAAATCTATTAAGAATGTTTGTTGACCAACACTTTAAAACAAATTTAGGGCTAATCTTTAAATTTTTCTGTAAATTTTGGAAGTTTTCCAAATATCCCCCACTTATAGAGACGATATAAAGACTTATATCTGTCAGAAACATCTGGATCGCTCCCAATTTTCTCTAACCAAGCGGTAAATTGTTCGCCTTTATATCCCTTAAGTTTTCCATAGAAAAAGGGGATAACTATATCTTTTAATTGATCAAATTCTCTAACTACCAAAACAGTCACATTGCCTCTTTTGTAGCCATCTTTTATCGATGGTTTTCTTGTATAAAGAGAATTTCTAAGGCCAAGCGCATCCCTAACCATTTCTATCAAATTTTTATCTCGCTCATTCATAGCCAAAACAAAAGCTGGCAACTTTGATTTTCTGCCATTTTTATTTTTATAACCGGGATAAAAAGTAAAGCAACCTTCGCCATCAACCAAACCACGAATATATTCGTTGCTTAGGTCAGATTTTAGTATGGAGTGTTTATCAACCAACACATCATCTGTTGTATCTCCGTCATACATATATTAAAATTATATCAATATGAATCAAAAATCTCAAACTGGCCAATTAGGCGAAGATATCGCTTGTGAATATCTTGTGGATAAAAAATATAAGATAATTGAGCGAAATTATCGCCAAAAATGGGGCGAGTTGGACATCATCGCCAAAGCGCCGGATAAAATCCTTGTATTTGTGGAAGTTAAAACTTTGGTCCAAAACCCGAATATCCGGCCCGAAGAAAACCTTACAAATTCAAAACTTAAAAAGTTAAAAAGAACGGCCAGCTTGTACGCCGGCCATTTCCAAGACTTAGTTGACAACAAAAGGGGATGGAGGATTGACTTAATCGCTATCACCCTCAATGACTTGACAAATTCGCATAAAAATTGCGTAGTCGCCCATTACGAAAATTTATAGTCCTTTTGTTTTCTTTTTCTCCGTGTTTAAAATTTATCCAAATGGAATTTTTGGGCAAAACTTTTTTTATCACTTCAGGCCATTCAATTAAAACAATGTTCCGCGGGTCGGCTAAAACATCTTTAAAGCCCAAATTAAAAAGTTCCGCTGGCTTTCGTATTCTATAACAATCAAAATGCCATGCATGTTTATAATTTTGGGTTTTAAGTTTCAAGTTCCAAGTTTTAAGCTTATAATTTTTTGCAATTACAAATGTCGGACTGGTGATTTTATTTTTAATTCCCAGCCCGCGCAAAAATCCTTGGGTAAAGGTCGTTTTCCCGCTACCTAAATCGCCAGACAAGGCCAGCGCCAAAGAATTTTTTCTTTTTGATTTGTCAGCTAAAATTTCTTCCGCCAGCAACCCGGCGATTTTTTTTGTTTGAGCTGAATAAATTGTCTTAAATTCCATTAAAAAATTAAAACATTCAATACTAAATTAAACAGAAGAGTAAAAATAAATAATCAACTAAAATCATTAAGTACTATAATATGTCATATTAATGAATGAGTTATCTGAAGGTCGGACATTCTGGTTGAATCTCTGGCTAATTTCATATGTTCGGCCGGGTTGATGACCAGAACTACGACGGCGGCAAGAATAGCCAAGATGGCAATTACTATGACAAGCTCTATTAAAGTGAAAGAATTGGATTTGGTAACCATTATAGGAGAATTATAGCATAAAGAGTATTAGAATTTAATAATTTTGATAAAATACTTGTTTTTAAACTTTTGATAATCTTATACGCTATAGCGTATAAGGTTGGTAAAAGTTTTTATTTATTATTCAAAACCAACTCCAATTTCTTTGAAACAAAAATAAACAGCGCCGCCAATACTAACGCGATAAAAATGCCTATTGAAAAATTTAAACCGGGATTGTAATTATTGATAATTACGCCGATATTTGCGCTTTCACTATTTAAAGATGCCGAGCTCGAAACAGAATTTATTTCTTGCGCGTCTACCTGCTTTCCAATTGAAATAAATTTCCCGTTTTCGGCGCGGATATAAACCTTGCCGTCGGCAGCCATGCCAGTATATTCCGCTTTATCAATTAAGTTTCCAGCTTTGTCATAAAGAAAAATTGTTTCGCCGTTATTATTTAAAGATATTTTTGTAGTTTTATAGTCGAGTGTTAAAATTTTACCTCCGGCAATTATGTTTTTATTCGCGGCGGAAAAAACAAACGTTTTGCCCGAAGCGTCTTTTATTTGCCAGCCGCTCACATCAACCGCGGCATCGCCATTATTAAACAATTTTATCCATTCACCTTCGATGTCTTTGCCGACAGGATTAGGAAGGAATTCGTTTATGATTATCATAATCCCAAATGTTTATATGCTTCCTGTGTCGCGATTCTGCCCTGCGGCGTTCTCTGGAGAAAACCTATTTTCATTAAATAAGGCTCGTATATTTCTTCAATTGTGCCTCTTTCTTCGCCTAAAAAAGAGGTTAAAACGTTAATGCCAACAGGCCTGTTATGGAATTTAACTATAATCGCTTTCAAAAAATTACGCTCGCAGATTTCAAGCCCAAGCTCATCAACTTCAAAAAATTTAAGGGTTTTTTTGATAACTTCGGCGTCTATGATTTCCAAATTATTAACTTCGGAAAAATCGCGGGCGCGTTTTAAAAGTCGGTTCGCCGTCCGGGGAGTAAATCTTGAAGCTTCCGCCAGCGCTAAAATCGCCCCCGAATCCATATTAAGCCCCATAAGATTCGCCGAGCGCTTTATTATTGTTTCTATTTCGCCAGAATCATAATAATCAAAATGGAAAATTCCGCCAAACCTTGAACGCAATGGATTTGAAAGCAAGCTTGGCCGAGTCGTGGCGGCTATTAAGGTGAATGCCGGCAAGTCTATTGAAACAATTCTACTTGCCAAGCCCTTTCCAATCATCAAGCATAATTTTCTTGCCTCCATCGCCGGATATAAAATTTCTTCTATCGCCCGCGGAATTCTGTGAACTTCGTCTATAAATAGAACATCGCCGTTTTCCAAATTTGAAAGTACAGCCGCCAAATCGCCGAGCTTTTGAAGCGCCGTGCCGGTGGCAGTTTTTAAATTCGCTCCCATTTCTTTCGCCGCCAAATTCGCCAGAGTTGTCTTGCCGAGTCCCGCCGGACCATAAAAAAGCAAATGGTCCACGGATTCTTTCCTTTTTCTCGCCGCGGCCAAAATCAGGGCAAGGACTTTCTTTATTTTCTCTTGTCCTATATAATCATTCCACGATGTTGGTCTAAGCGCGGAATCAATGAATTCCTCGTCGTTTTGTCTTTTTTTAACAGTTTTAATTTTAGGCATATTGATTTTAGACATGGTAATTAGGTGTGGGGGTTGACCCCACACTTAATTTGAGTTAAGTGTGGGGTTGACTTTTATCATAAGCTATGCTATACTGCAAAAAATAAATAATATCAGACCGCCTAATTCTGTGGGCTCTAGAGAATTTTTTTTAGATCACGGAATGTCCGGCTCCGGCTGGATATCTCCTCGAAAGAATTCTTAATCTCTTTTTTTATATTAGAGTTTCAATTCTCGTCCGAGAATCGCCCACAGAATTAGGCGGTTTTATGTCATTAAAAAATCACTAATCAATCTCTAATATAATCTCTAATCACCACAAATACAATTCTCGCAGTTATCATCCCCACTCAATCGCGCCCGTGGATTTTTCCACCTCATCAAAGGTAGTTATCCCGGAAATCGATTTCAAAATCCCGTCTTGCTGCATCATCACTATTCCTTTTTTAATCGCCAATCTTTTAATGCCGATTTCGGTCGGGTCTTTGCCTATTAATAATTCCATATCGCCGTCAACCAAAAGAAGTTCAAAAACTCCCACTCTGCCCTTATAACCCAAATTATTACATTTATCGCATCCCTTAGGCTCAAAGATTTTAATGTTTGATTTATAAAAATTCTTGTCCACTCTGTCCGGCAATTTTTCGATAAAATTTTTTATCTTGTTTTCCAACTCAGCGTCAGCTTTTTTTTCAACCTTGCATTTTTCGCAGAGTTTTCTCACCAAACGCTGAGCGATAATTAAATTCATCGCTGGCGCGAGCACGGAAGTCTTAACACCCAAATCTATCATTCTCGGGACCGCGCCCGATGCGTCATTTGTGTGAAGCGTTGAAAAAACCAAGTGGCCGGTGAGCGAGGCGTGAATCGCTATCTCGGCGGTTTCCAAGTCCCTGATTTCACCAATCAAAATCATGTCCGGGTCTTGCCTTAAAAGGGAGCGTAAACCGCTTGAAAAAGTGTAGCCGGAGCCGGGCTCAACCTGCGTCTGCTCTATTCCTTCAAGGTGGTATTCTATCGGATCTTCAATAGTAATTGTTTTTGATTCCGGCTTTTGAGTGCGCTGTAAAAATGCGTAAAGGGTAGTTGTTTTTCCGGAACCGGTGGGACCGGTGTTTAAAATCATTCCATTTGGTTTGCCTAATTCTTTTTCAATTATTTCTAAATCGTCTTTCCGAAATCCAAGCTGGGGCAATCCGACATGAATAGAGTCGGGGTCCAAAATTCTCAAAACAGCGGTCTCGCCGAATTCCGAAGGATTTATTGAAGTTCTTATCTCTATTTCTTTATTGGACAAAGCGATGGTAAACCGGCCATCTTGGGGCTGGTCATTAATGTTTATTTTCAGCCTTGAAAGAAGTTTTATGCGCGAAATAATATTGCCATGGGTTTTTGGCTTTAATTTATTAAAAATATCATAAAGCAACCCATCTATCCTCAAGCGGATTTTTGCCGAATGCTCGGATGGTTCAAAATGAATGTCTGAAGCTCTCATTGAAAGCGCTCCCGCTAATATAACTTCCAAAATTTCTCCCGTATAACCCGCCTTCTCATTTAATTCGGCAATCGCATCGTTTATGCTCTTCAAAGATATAAGCGCGTCTTTTAATTCCAGTAATTTTTTTTCTTCTATTTTTACTCTACCGGTAATGTTCTCGGGTTTTTTAAAAACGAATTTGTAAAAATTCCAAATATGGTTAAGTCCGCCTAAAGAAACCGTGAAAATAGAAAGCGTGTAGCCTTCGGTTTTTAATTTTTCAATGATTTTTTTCGCTTCGGGATTTTCCGAATCGAAAACCGCCAAAGCGACTTTTTTTTCTTTTGACTTAATTGCCGCGAGTTTGGCTTTTTTCGCGTCTTCTTCGGAAATTAAAGATAGGGCTTCTATATTTATAGAAGTCGTTGATAAATCGGCGTAAGGAAATTTTGTTTTTTCCGCCCGCCGTTTGGCGTCTCTTTCTTCGGCCTCACGCCGCATTTGCGCCAATTTGTCTTTTATTTTTGAAAAAGGGTTTTGGGGAACACTCATATTTTGAGATAAATATACCAATAATTAAACGTATAGGCAATCAAGCGATTAGGCTACTATCATAAAATTGTCCTAATTTGACAAATTAGTGAAAAAGTGTATAATATATAGCATAAAATAGCTCATCTAAAACTACATATAGGAAGGAGGAAAAGATGAAGAAGATATTCATGATTTTCGCAGTATTATCGGCGATGGCAATCGTAGGTTGCGGACCCAGGCTAGCTCCAATAATCGTGACGGGGCCGACAGGAATCACGGCGAATAATAACACCTATAAAACGGTCCGTATCAAAAACGCCGGACCGGCTTACTGGCGTTTCTGGCTCGGACCAAACAACCAGCAGGTAGTGTTGTATCCCGGCGCCGCGATTTTCGTAAAATCGTCGAGCAACTTTTGGAACAAGTGTCAGGGGTTTTGGGTACACGCCTATCTGGAGGTCGACCGCACCGGTCGTGTCGTAGAATCAAGTTTTATTGGGGAACAATGGGTCCAAAGTTGTGTCACGGGCTACACCTGGGTCTGTGATACAGGACAGGTAATCGGAGGAGACATCGTCATGAGCGGGGTTCCGCAATCTCAATATCCATTTCCGACGCGCTTCAGCTATTCTGTTCCACTTCTACCGGTCGGCATGCAGGGTTCAATCCAATAGAGCCCCATTAGTCCCTTGCGGTTCGTTTTGACTTCCGCCGAAGTCAAAAAACGAATTGCAAGGGCATTTTTTTATTGGCTTTTTGTAAATTTTTAAGCCGAAGCGAAAAAAATTTACATAGAAAACAATAACCCCACACATAATAAATTATGTGTGGGGTGCTCACTATTTTAAATAAACTTCTTGATTATAAACCAATAAGTTTATAAAATAGTGGCATGTCAGGACATTCTCATTGGGCGGGAATAAAATATAAAAAAGGCGCGGCGGACCAAAAACGGGGTTTGGTTTTTTTAAAACTTCTTAACGCGATTTCTATTGCCGCTAAAATCGAAACTAACCCGCAATTTAATCCGCGGCTAAGAACGGCAATTGAAAAAGCCCAACAAAACAACGTCCCAAAAGACAATATCGAAAGAGCGGTTAAGCGCGCCGCAGAACAAAAAGACTTGGAAGAACTTTTAATTGAGGCTTATGGCCCGGAAGGTTCGGCTATTTTAATAGAGGCCATAACAGACAGCCGCAACCGGACGATTTCGGAAATCAAAAAGATTTTAAGCGACCATAACGCCAAATTCGGCGAGCAGGGAAGCGTTAAATGGGCTTTTGAAAGTTTAAATAGCGACGACGGAATTATTTGGCAGGTAAAATTTAAACAGGAAATATCCAAAGAAGCCAAACAAAAACTCCAAGAGTTGATAGAAGAACTTGAAGAACGCGACGACATTCAAAAAATTTACACAAACACCTAATTATGAAAATACTTGGCATTGACCCGGGTAGCGCAAGAATCGGCTACGGGCTAATAGAAAAATCCGGCAGCGAATTAAAGTTTTTGAAAGACGGCTTATTAAAAATAAACTCAAAAGACAAATGTGAACGGCTAGTTGATTTGGAAAAATCATTTTTGGCGCTTTTAAAAAAAGAAAAGCCCGACTGGGCGGTAATGGAAAAACTTTATTTTGTTAAAAACCAAAAAACCGGCATGGAGGTGGCGCAATCGCGGGGTATCTTAATATTACTGATAACAAAAAGCAAAATACCCTTATTGGAATTTACACCGCTTGAGATAAAACAGGGTGTAACGGGATATGGAATGGCGGATAAAAAATCCGTCGCCAAGATGGTTGCAAAAATTTTAAAAATGGATAAAATCAACAAATACGATGATGCTACCGATGCGTTGGCGGCGGCGATCACCGGAAGTTTAAATATAAATTTTCAACACATAACCAAAAAGGTCGTTTGATTATAGAAACAACATTTGATTATGGCTATTGGGTTAGAAACTTTAACAATTTTAAAATCTCAATACGATGAAGATTTAAAACCCGCCAAGGAAGACGAAGAAGATTTGGATGGATTTTCTATTGACGAGGAAGACGAAGATGAAGAAGATGATGAAGAAGATGATTCTAAAGATGAAGAAGAATATCTTGAATAAAAAATCTTAGTTGATTAATTACGTGAAAAATAAAAAGCGTTTTTTGTTAAAACTTGCAGGCCTGTTTATACTGGCCTGTTTGTTGCTGGGGGTATGGGGATTAATCAGTGTGGCGAGAATGGCTCAGGAATTACCCAACCCCGAGGAATTTATAGACGGTCAAATCACCCAATCAACCAAAATTTACGACCGCGCGGGCGAGGTTTTACTTTATGAAATCCACGGCGACCAAAAAAGAACAGTTATCCCATTTAGCGACATTCCCCAATATTCAAGAGAAGCAACCCTTGCCATAGAAGACCAAAATTTTTATCATCATGCGGCGATGGACTGGAAAGGCACACTTAGGGCATTAATTACCAACCTGACAACCGGCGAAATGTCGCAGGGCGGTTCAACCATCACCCAACAACTGGCAAGAAATACTTTTTTAACAGCGGAAAAAACCATCCAAAGAAAAATCAAAGAGTTGATTTTAGCTAATTGGATAGAGGAAAAATATACCAAAGATAAAATTCTGGAATTGTATCTTAATCAAATTCCTTACGGCACAAATGCTTATGGAATAGAATCCGCCAGCCAAACGTATTTTAACAAATCGGCGAAGGACCTTTCACTCGCCGAGTCGGCGACTTTGGCAGCGATGATTCAGGCGCCGTCTTATTATTCTCCATGGGGAACGCATATGGAGGAATTGATAAATAGAAAAAATTATGTTTTAGAGCAAATGAATAAACTCGGATTTATAGATAAACAAGAGGAAGAAAGCGCCCAAAAAATAAAATTGGTTTTCGCCAGCCAGAATATAGGAATAATTAAGGCGCCGCATTTTGTAATGATGGTTGAGGATTATCTTATCCAAAAATATGGTGAAGATATTGTGGAAAAAGGCGGACTAAGGGTAATCACCACTCTTGATTGGAAACTTCAACAAATAGCCGAAACCGCCGTGGAAAATGGCGCCAATAGAAACACGGAACTATATCAGGGCAAGAACGCCGCGCTTGTCGCCCAAGACCCCAAAACGGGCCAGATTTTAGCATTAGTGGGCTCAAAGGATTATTTTGATAAGAGTGTTGATGGAAACTTCAATGTCGCTGTACAGGGCTTAAGGCAGCCGGGTTCTTCTTTTAAGCCATTCGCCTATGTGACGGCTTTTGAAAAGGGGTATTCTCCTAATACTGTTATTTTTGATTTACCGACTGAGTTTTCTTCGTACACCGATGTTTGCCGGCTTGTTAATATAAATTATAACGACGAAAATCCGCTATGTTTTCATCCGCAAAATTTCGACGGCGATTTCCGCGGACCTATTAATTTAAGAAATAGTCTGGCGCAATCTATAAATGTGGCATCTGTTAAGGTTCTTTATTTGGCGGGATTAAACGACACGATAAAAACCGCGCAAAATTTCGGCTTAACCACAATAAACGACCCGGGGCGCTATGGCCTCTCGCTTGTTTTGGGCGGCGGCGAAGTTAAATTAATAGATATGGTTGAAGCTTATTCGGTTTTTTCCCAAGAAGGAATAAAACACAACCAAGCGATAATTTTAGAAGTGGACAGCGCCAAGGGAGATATTTTAGAAAAATATTTAGACCAAGCCACAAGAGTTATAGACCAACAATATCCAAAACTCGTTAATAATATTCTTTCAGACATCGATGCCCGCGCCGGACTATTCCAGAGTAGTTTAAACTTAACCGTTTTTCCAGGCAGAGATGTCGCGCTTAAAACGGGAACCACGAATGATTATAAAGACGCGTGGACGCTTGGATATACCCCATTTTTAACTATTGGAGTTTGGGCTGGAAATAGCGATAATACCCCAATGCAGAAACACGCTGGCAGTATTTTGGCGGCGGTTCCAATATGGAGCGAATTTATGAACGCCGCGTTGCAAAATTATCCAATGGAATTTTTCAATAAACCCGACGGTGTTCAAGAAAATAAACCCATGATGAATGGGGAATATATCATAAATGGCCAAGTCCACGAAATTCTCTATTATGTGGATAAAACTAATCCAATGGGGCCGCAGCCGCTAAACCCCGAGTATGATTCACAATTTTGGAATTGGGAGTTACCCCTAAAAAATTGGCGGAAAAATTTGCCTGGATAAAAATCCTAACTTGGATTTATCGGCATTAAGATGTAAAAACAAGAGATATCTCCTTGAGATTTTATTAAAACCGGCCGGTTTCCGCCGTTAAAACCCAAAAATATATTTTCGGAATTGACTGATTTTATCCCATCCATAAGAAACCGCCAGTTGAATATAATTTCCATTCCGGCGCCTTTTATTTTCGCCGGTATTAAATAATTACTTTCTCCCACTATTTGGTTTGAAGAAAAAACCTCGATGTTTTTCGAACCTTCTTTTATTAAAATTTTAATTTCGTTTAATTTATCAGTAAAAGAACTTGTAAGTTTTAACGCGGAAATTAATTGTTCTTTTTCCAAGATCGCCTCGGTTTCAAAGGCTTGAGGAATAATCGCTTGATAATCGGGAAATTCACCGCTTATTAATCTTGAAATTATTTCGCAGTTTTCACTCTTAAAAAGTACCTGGTTTGGATCAAAGTATATTTTTATCCCATTATTTTCATCTTTAAAATTTCTTATTATTTCGTGGATTGTTTTTAGAGGAATTATAACCCTGAAATTATCCTCTATTTCTGTTTTAAACTGGGTGTTTATTATTATTTTTTCGGCAAGCCTAAAACTGTCGGTGGCGGCTATTTTAAAATAATTATTTTGGAAATCAAAAAGCGCGCCGCTTAATTCAGGTTTAATATCAGAAACCTGACCGGCCCCGACAATAGACATAAACGCGCTTTTAATTAAAGTTGAAGAAATTTCCATAAATAATTCGTTTTTTATTTGGGGAATTATGGGAAAGTCGTCTTTTTTGCCTATGTGAATTTTTGCCTGGTAGTTATCGGTTTTTATGAATAATTGGTTGCCTTCAATTTCAAGATTTATCCTTTCGCTTTGGATATTATTTATAACCGAATTAAAAATATTAAACGGAATTGTAAAAATTCCGCCCTCAATAACCTTTCCCGGAACAAATGCCGTAACTGCCATTTCAAGATTTGTCGCTAATAATTTTATTTTATTATCAACGGTTTCCATTAAAAAGTTCTTTAAAACAGGCAAAGCGGAGTAATTATTATCCGTTTCAACTTTTCCGATTATATCCAATCCCGATTTTAAGTGATTTTTTAAAATTATTATTTTCATACGTCTTCTATTATAACTTCTATTATTAATTAATAAAATAAGTAGTAGTAGTTAGTGTCCTTAATTATGTTAATTAGTTTAAAATATGGCGCGTTGCTTAATTTATTTCCAATTTTATTTTTTATAACAACTTAATTAAATCTTAATTAATAGTGGAAAACTAAAAAGCCCATTTTTTCTAACCTTTATAGATATTATCTTTAATTAAAATAATTTTTTGTCCAAGATTTTGATTTTTGTTTATTTCTTGGGATATTTTCTCATACGCGTATATGACGGTTGTATGGTCCCTTTTCCCCAACTTATCCCCAATATCATTATAGGACATATCCATTAATTCTCTTAATAAGAATGCGGCAACCTGTCTTGGTTCAACAACACTTTTTTTCCTTGAGCGGTTTATTAAATCAGCTATCGTCATTTCATAAAAATCAGCCACAGCTTTAACAATTTGGTTTCCGGTGATATTTTTTGCAGATTGCTGGATTATATTATTTATAATTTCTTCAACCGCTTTCGCGTCCAAATCAACATTCTTCACTTCTTGATAAAATAATATTTTATTAAGAATACCCTCTAATTCTCTTATATTCCTTTGAATTTTAGTTGAAATTAAAGAGCAAACTTCATCTTTAAGCGAGACATTTTTTTCTTGAAGTTTATTTTTAATAATAGCTAAGCGCATTTCATAATCGGGATAGGTAATATCGACTATCATTCCGCCCTCAAAGCGTGAGCGAAGGCGCGCTTCAAGTGTTGGAATCGCCGCGGGCGGCCTATCTGAAGAAAGAATAATTTGTTTATTATTTTCATAAAGAACATTGAATGTGTGGAAAAATTCCTCTTCACTCCTTTCTTTCCCGCCGATAAATTGGATATCGTCTATTATTAAAACATCAATATTGCGGTATTTTTCTTTAATATCATCCATCCGTTTATTTCTTATCGCCCAAACAACATCATTAACGAATTTTTCCGAAGGAACGTATTTTACTTTAATTTTATTTTTATAAATATTTTTTATTTCATTTCCCATTGCTTGAATGAGGTGGGTTTTTCCCAAACCGGTTCCGCCATAAACGAAAAACGGATTGTATTTTTTACCAATATTTTTAATTATCGCAGTTGTGGCGGCGTAAGCGAGCTCATTTGAAGAGCCGACAACAAAAGAACTCATTGTGTAGCGGGGATGGAGATTTGTTTCGGGGTCGACTTTAAATTCCGGCAAAATATCTTGTTGGTGGGAAGAATATTTTTTTCCCTCACTGGTTTTTATTGCCGGAGGATTTTTATTTTCAGCGATAACTATGTATTCAACTTTTTTAATCGTGTCGTCAAATTCTCTAAGAGATTCCAAAATCAATTTATTGTATTTATTTTCAACCCATTCTTTCGCGAAATTATTCATAAACCCGACAATTACTCTGCCGTCTTCCTCTTTTTTAACCAAGCGGCTATTTTTAAGCCAAGTAAGAAAATTTGGTCTGGAAATTTGAAGTTCCAGTCCCGCTAAAACAGATTGCCAAGTTTTATTGATGTCCATAAATTTTTTCCGCTAAATTATTTTTTAATCTTATTTAAATCCGGGAACAAGTCAAATGACGCAAATGTTCTTAAGGTGTTGATTACTTGTGGAAAACTATTACCGACAAATTTGATTTTTAAAGTTTTATGTTTTATATTTAAATCATGCCTAAAAGAACATATCAACCAAAAAAGAGAAAAAGGGCAAAAACCCATGGATTTTTGAAGAGGTCGAAAACTACTTCGGGAAGGAAGATTCTTAAAAGGAGAATTCAAAAGAAAAGAAAAAAAATAGCGCTATAATGCTACAAAAATTTTTTCGTCTTCCAATCCAAGAGTGGATGAAGGATAAAAAATCTAAAACGATTGCCATTAAGGGTAATTTTTTTATAGTGAGAAAAAGGGAAAACGGAAAAAACTTTTCCAGGTTTGGAGTTTTAGCGAGCGCGAAGGTTTTTAGGGGCGCGGTTAAGCGGAATAGGATAAAAAGAAAGATTTTTGAGGCAATCCGCGTTTCAGGACTCTGCCAAATTCCAGGAAAAGATATTTTAATTTCTGTTTTGCCGGTTGCCGCCGGTTTGCCCGAAGAAAAAATAATGGAATCGCTGCCGATAATTTTGGAAAAAATATGATAAATCTTTTCAATAAATTTCTTTATGAACCGCTTTTAAAATCATTGGTTTTTTTATACCAAAATTTTTCTTTCCATGATTTGGGAATCGCGATTATTATTTTAACAATTATTATCAGGTTTGTTTTATTTCCGTTGTTTTACAAGGGCGCCAAGGACCAAGCGATTATGCAGCGCCTTGCGCCCAAAATAAAAGAAATTCAAAAAAACCATAAAGACGATAAAGAAAAACAAACCCAAGCGCTTTTAAATTTATATAAAGAACATAAAGTAAATCCATTTTCCGGCTTTCTCTTACTTCTTATCCAGTTGCCGATTTTAATCGCGCTTTATAAAGTTTTTTTGAGCGGGCTTACTGAAATTTCACATCTCGGGCCGATTAGTAATTTATTTTTAGGGATTGTTGATTTAAGCCAGAAAAATGTTTTAATTGTCATTGTGGCGGCGATTGCGCAATATTATCAAGGAAAATTAGCTTTGCCCAAGATAAACAAGCCTTTAAATGAACTTGATATCGCCGAAAGAATGGGCAGGCAAATGGTTTTTATGGGACCGATTTTAACGTTTGTATTTTTGTATTTTTTTAATCTTCCCTCGGCTGTCGCGCTTTATTGGTTGACAACGTCTATATTTTCAGTTATTCAACAGATAATAATCAATAAAAGAATTAAGAAGATGAATATATAAAATGGATAAAGAAAAAGAATTGGAAATTTTAAAAAAGACGCTGGAGATGATGGGTTTTGGGGATTTTTCCGCGAACTATGATTCTGAAAACGGGCGGTTTTCAGTTTTTGTGAATGAGGGAGAATATTTTAAAAAAATGGTTCCAAATTTTGTTTCCGGATTAAACTGTGTTTTCAGACTTATCTCGGATAAGGACAGAAAAGAGGGTGAAGAATATAGCACGACCTTTATTGATATAAATAATTATCGCAAAGAGCGCGACAATATAATTTTGGAACTTGCGAGAGCGGCCGCCAGAAAAGCGGCAACCATAAACGAAGAAGTTTCTTTGCCGGCGATGAACGGCTATGAGCGCCGGTTGATTCACATTGAGCTTTCTTCAAGGCCCGATGTTTTAACGGAAAGCGTGGGAGAAGGAAAGGAAAGATATATTATTATTAAACCGGCGACGAGCGATAAAAAACAAACAATAGACGACAAACAACAAGTAGAAGATAGCGCTTAAAATCCTAAATTGCTGTTTTCAGAAATTCTTTTTATTAAACTTTTAAACCCGAATTTTTCAAAATAAAAAAGCGCGTTTTCTTTCAGTAAACCGCCGAATTTTATCTCTTCAATATTTTCAATTTCGAGCGGCGCTTCGTAATTTATAGTGGCCAGGCTTTTTGAAAGAATTGCCCAGTCTTTTTGTTCATAAACTTTCTGATAAACCCTTTCTTCCTGCCCTTTTTCCAGAAAATTTTCCAAACTGCCGTATTTTTGGATTAACGGAATAGCGGTTTTCGGGCCGATGCCTTGCACGCCTGGGATATTATCGGAGACGTCGCCGACGAGACCCTTAAAATCGGGAATTTGGCTTGGTTTTAGGCCCTCGTATTTTTCTTCAACCGCGGCGGAATCATAAATTTTCATCTCACTTATGCCCTTTTGGGGCGATTCCACTACTATTTTTTCACCTTCGACCAATTGAAGAATATCGGAATCACTGGTCAATATTTTTACTTTCATATCGTCAATAAGTTTCAACTGTTTCGCCCCGACGCCTATTAAATCATCGGCTTCATAGCCCGGCGATTCATATGTTTTTATTCCAAAAGCTTCAAATAAATTATGGGTTTCAATAATTTGGAAAATTAATTCGTCGGGAGCTTTGGGACGTTGGATTTTATAATCACCGAATATTTCTTTTCTAAAAGTTGGCTCCGGTCTGTCGAAAAAAGCGGCAATGTAATCCGGTTTTTGCTCGCGCAAAACTTTAAGCATTATATTTGAAACGCCGTAAAGCGCGCCCGTTGGAACTCCTCCCGATCCGGTAAGGGGCGGCAGGGCATGAAAGCACCGATGAATTAAAGAATTGGCGTCGATTAAAATTGCGAGTTTTTGCTGTCCGCCTTTCATAGGTGAATTATATAAAATAAATTATAAGTTGGCGAATTTTAAATTTGGATAAATTCAAGGCATTTTTAAATATTTATAGAATTTATGGGCGTTTAAACTTTTGACATTCTTACACGCTATAGCGTATAATATTAGTAAAAGTTTAAGGGGAAATTGACAAAACCGCGCAAAAAACATATCCTAAATTCAAATGGATAAATATTTTAATAATTCGGTTGGGGCAAAATTTAGCGTTTCCGAGGTGGCGAGGGCTGTTGTGAAATTTATGACGGAAGATGAAAATCGCCGGTATAAAATTTTTATCGGCAGCGATTCCGAGGGCCATGCCGGCGAAAACACGGATTTTGTGACCGCGGTCGTGGTTCATCGAGTTGGCAACGGCGGCCGGTTTTTTTGGAGAAGGGCGGAATTAAAAAGATTTCATAATTTGCACGACAGGATAATTCAGGAAGTTTTGTTGTCTATTGATACCGCGAAAGAAATTTTAGAAAGTTTGAAAAAAATCAAAGACGTACCGGATTTTGATTTTGAAATTCATGTTGATGTCGGTGAAAAAGGCGAAACAAAATCAATGACGCAAGAAGTTATTGGAATGGTGCGGGCATACAATTTTGAGCCCCGCATAAAGCCGGAAAGTTATGCCGCTACTAACGTAGCTGACCGCTACGTTTAGAATTATTCTAATTGATCTAATTGCTCTAATTGACCTAAATAATAACCAATGAATTAATACCCAAATCTGGTTGTTTAGTGATTGGGATTTTATTAGAATAATTAGGTTAATTAGAAATTAGAAATTAAACGGCTTCGCCGTTATGCTCCTATCGTCTAGTCTGGTCTAGGACGCCAGGTTTTCATCCTGGTAACTCGGGTTCGAATCCCGATGGGAGCGCAAGTTAGATAATTAGAAAATCTCCAGCTTTACGGCTGGGGATTTTTTGCGCGGTTTGTGGTAAAATAATATAAATTAAAATTCGCGGATTTTATTGTTCCCGGCCACGCAGGGAGGTACGGAGTGAGAAAATAAGGATTTTTATGTGTTTTTTACGCCGTTAAAGGGATTTATTGTTTTGTGTCGGCGAAAAATACTCTTTGGCAAAAAGCGCTTATCCCTATGCCGTTTGTGGCGTTAGTTTGTACCCTATAGGTAGGCACATTGTTTGTATAAATAACATATCCGACACTAGATCCTTTCATGGCCTCAATTTTGGAAATCGATTTTAATTTTTTATCACTAGGTTTATAAATAATTACACCTTTTGAATTAGCAATAACAACGTATAAGTCTTTATCTTTTGTGTCTAGTATAAAATTAAGAAAATCCAACTTTTTTTCTTTGGACAAAGAATTAAAAGCATTGAGGCATAATTAATTCAACTTGCTTTGATATTTTCTCCCGTTTTTTATGGCGAATTCCAAAAATCCTTTCTTTTTGAGAACCAGTTTTTTTAATTTACTATTTGGCAATTTAAATTCTTTTGTAAAAATTTTTAATTCTTGCCACATTATTTTGTAGCCAGAAGAAAAGTCTACATTCAAATATTCTTTTAAGCTTTTCATGCCAAGATTTTTTATTGTGCCTAGCCCGTTTTTAGATATTGATTTTATAGAAAATCTTGTAAATTTATGCGTTATATGTTCGGCGTCTACATCGGATGTGGTTTTTATGGTTAATTTTCGCCCTATCCAAATCACTTCAATTACTTTCCCCTTTTTAGAAATTTCATAAGACAATATCTTTTTCAACTTTGGAGCCAATTTCAAAAAATTTTCACTTTGTAATTTTAATCTATTAGCTCCATCTGGAACGGTCAGAATTTTATTTAATAGGGTTGCCAAGTCCTTGCTATAAGAAAACCTTATTTTATAAAGATGACATATGTGTTGCGCGACCAATAATTCAAAATAGTCGGCTTGAGCCCTATTTGCCTTAACTCGTCTATCTCCCATAGTTTTAATTTATCACATTTATATTGAAATTGGAAAAAGATTTTCCAGTTCTGTTTTTGAAATTTGAGTATTTCCAGTTATATTTTTAATCACTCCCAATTTTTCTTCAGAAGAAAGTTGTTTCACTATTCCCTCAAGTGGTAGTTTGATTTGTTTGGAATTATCGGCAAATCTAAAATTAAGTTGGCTTTCTTTTGAAGGAGGATAAATTACATTTACGTGATTTTCGGCTATAAATTTCATACCAATAGGGATAAATGCCGCTTTTAATCTCATCGAATTTATTGACCCGGTTATCCTATTAACGACTACCGCTGGACCCGTATCGTAATTTTCCGTTTTTACATATTGGGGTTTTCCTTCTTTGTGTAGGGGAAAATTTAATTTTCCCGATTCTATATTATGAGCCCATATGAGCGGAATTCCCTCGTCGTGGTTATTGGTGAGTAATTTTTTATTTTGATTCCATATTAACCTTCCGGTTTTTACGCCAAAATTTAAATCTTTTAGGGTTGTTCTATTTTTGAATATTTTTTTAAGATGTTTTACTCCCTCGCTGAAAATCAATATCTCATTTTTTTTGAATAAATAGTCACCCCTGCTCTTCCCCTTTTTAAGAATAATAAGCATTGTTGATTGAAGCGCCCCGTGAAATAGTTTCGGGTCTTTTAAAATTTGAATATATTCAATATTCGCATTTTTAACAATAAAATTTCTTAATTTTTGAAAATATGCCCCGTTGTTCATAGACGGAGGAACAACAAAGGCAAGGTAACCGCCATCTTTAAGCCATTTGATTCCTTGATAAATAAATAAACTAAAAATATTAGTACGGCCGTTAATTATTTCCCCAAATTTATCTTTTATTTTTTGAGATGGGCTAAATTCGAAATAGGGAGGATTTCCAATGACAAAATCAAACTTATTATAGTCATTGTTTTGCAGGGAATCTATATTCTCAATATTCGCCTTTGGATTTAACGTTTTGGATATTTTTATTAAATTTTTATCTATATCCCAACCATGGAGTTCTGGATTGTCAAAGTATTTTTGAGTTGAGACAAGAAATTCGCCAGTCCCGCAAGCCGGATCTAAAATTTTCGGATTTTTAATTTTCGTCGGGAGTCTGCTCAGTAGTTCCTCCCTTATTGATTTTGGGGTGAAATATTGGCCAAGAGATTTTCTGTAATCAATATCGGCAGTATTCATATATTTAATTGTTTCTTCTGAGAATTCTTCTTTGTTTATTTTTTCTTTTTCGAGATTTCTAATAACATTAACGACTTTTCCTTGGACGATCGCGTTTTTAACAAATATCGGTTTTAGATATGGGTTTGCCGGCTGCAATCTAAAACCATTTTTTTCTCGGTATATTTTTTTAAGCGTTGTTTCACTGTCGTTAATCAACGCCACTACAATTTCTCCGTTTTCGGCTGTTTGTTGTTTGCGGGCGATAACGGTGTCGCCGTCAAAAATTCCCTCACCTATCATGCTATCTCCATTAACTTTCAAGGCGAAGCAATTTCCGCCATTCGGAATTAAATCTTTAGATATTGTTATATTTTCTGGCACTTCATATGCTTCAACGGGTTCGCCGGCGGTAATAACTCCAAGAAGGGGAATATTTATTGTTCCGGGTGATTTTGTAGGTTTTTTAATTTCAATTCCGCGGGGTTGGTTTTCGGCTTTATTTAAATAGCCCTTATTTTTTAAGGCCTCAATGTGTTGGTGAATATTAGAAACAGAGGAGAGGTGAAAATGTTTTTTTATTTCTTCAAGAGAGGGAGAAATGCCGTGATGTTTGTTGTATTTTGTAATAAAATCCAATATTTGTTTTTGGCGTTTTGTTAGCATATTTTAATTGTAGTATGTTGATACCGAAAATGAACCGAAAGTTATCCCCTACTAAAGAGGGTATTAACTCGTGTGATTTTTCGCGCGGTTTGCGGTAAAACAAATTTATGGAGATGCTCGAGACATTAAAAGGGGCAGTTAGTTTTATAATTAAACAAAATAAAGAAATTGGATATATTCCACATAGATTTATTTCTATTACTCAAAATGGTAATGCAGGGAATCTAGAAGAGATTATAAGCAGGCTAGTTTTAAAAGCTGAATTATTAGAAGAGATAGAAGGACAAATTAAAGAACATTCCGACATGATTACAATAGAAGATTTAATAATGGGAGAAGAAAACAATTTCGGATTTTCCGAAAATGTTGTTGAAATAGCAAGGGCAAATTTAGAAAGATTTAATCAAATAAGGCAGGATGTTCAAAAATAATTTATGAAAACAATTAAATATCGCGAGTCTTATAGTTCCGCAATGTTCCATAAGCTTTTGCCTAGGGCTTGGAAAGTTTTAATTTTTTTAATGTTGGCTTTGATCATACTTACGTCGGCGATGTTCATTCCTGCTATGAAGCAGTATTTATGGGGAATAGCTATAACTGTTGTAATAGTTTTCGTTCTTGTTCGGAAACATTCAGATTCCCTTTTTGAAAATATCGGAAATTTTAAAAAAGGAAAACGAGGAGAAGATGAGGTTGCAGCGATGCTTAAGGAAAATTTGGACGATAATTATACATGCGTTGAGAATTATATGATTCCTAACGCAAGAATTGGCGATATTGATGGTTTATTAATTGGGCCAAAGGGAGTGGTTATTTTAGAGGTTAAAAATTATCAAGGAGTATTTAGAATATCAGGGCCAGATCTTTATAGAAGGAATAGGGGAGATAATTATACTTTGTATAAAAAAAGTCCTTTCATTCAAGCAACTAGGCAGAAAAATTATCTTTCTAAATATTTTAAAGATAAGGGCATTGGCGATGTACCTGTGAAAGCGATAGTAATTTTTCCCGAAGCAAAAATAAGTTCTATTAATGGCGAAACAGGAGTATTCGTTACAGAAAATAACAAACTCGTAAATCATATATTTCAACTTTCGTCGGTGCCAAATTGGGATTCTAGTCTAGAAAATCAGATTATAAATGCTCTCGACATTAAGAATGCCATAAATTAAATTTATGTTTAAAAAAAGTTTTAAAAAATTTGACTTCCGAGGATTTGTAGATTTTATCTATGAACTCGTTGATAAATATGGGATGTACGAAGTCCGCTTCTATCCAGAACATCGGGAGTTATTTAGTGAGCTTCAATTAGCCCACATTGCACCTTCTCGAAGTATAAATAATCAAAATGGTTTTGCTTGGGCATGGAAGCAAAAAAGAAATGAAGTTAAAAAGGTATCTTTTGATTTATTCGCAAAAGCAGGGAGTCCTAAAATTACTATGAGTATAGATCTGGATAAAAAATTTATTTCTCTCGATAAAATAGACGGATTATCTGTAGTTCAAATCGAAGAGGTAATAGAAAATACTCTTATAATTTCTGATGGTTGGTTTGGGAAATTACCGAGTTTAATAAAAAGATATTTAATTCAGATAACCGTTGGAATTATTATAACAGTAATCGGCGGAGTTATCTTAAGACTGGTATTACAAAGCTACAGCTATTAAAAATTAGTAAATTCTAAGTAGATAAAACAAAGGCCGAAAATAGATAATAAAAAATCTATGTTAAAACCTGTTAAATTTGCAAATGCGGTAATATTGGTTTCAATAGTTTTGCAGCTGATATATTATTTTGTGTATGTTGGAGTAGTCCAAGATTATGTGGGGTCGGTATTATTAAATATTCTGATTACGACAATTATTGTTTGGATTTTCGTGTTTGCCGTTATTTGGCTTTATAACCGCTGGGATAAATAAAACAAGAAAATAGAAGGCTGTATGATTTATCCCTACGGCTTTTTTATTTTTATGATATAATTATCTCAAATGAGCGAAGACGTTTTAAAAGTAAAACTTGAAAAACTGGAGAATTTGAAAAAAGCGGGAATGGACCCGTATCCCGAAAAAACCGGCAGAACGATTTCCAATGCCGAGGCGCTGGAAAAATTTGACGAGCTTCAAAAGTCGGGGAAATCGGTTGTTTTGGCGGGCCGGCTTAAATCATTCCGTCTGATGGGCGGGGCGGCCTTTGGCCATATTGAAGATGGTTCGGGGAAAATACAGATTTTTTTGAGGAAAGAAAATTTGCTCGATAAAAAATATAATCTTTTTACGGACAATGTTGAAATGGGCGATTTTGTGGAAGTTAAGGGAACTCTTTTTAAAACAAAAAAAGAAGAAAAAACTTTGGAAGTCCGCGACTGGAAAATTCTTTCAAAAAATATCCGTCCGATTCCGACTGAATATTTCGGCTTGAAAGACGAAGAAGAAGTTTTGCGGAAAAGATATTTGGATTTGGCGCTTAATCCCGGTGTCCGCGATTTGTTCAGAAAGAAAAACGTTTTTTGGCAGACAATAAGGGGCTTTTTGGCGGGAGCGGGATTTCTGGAAGTGCAAACTCCCGCGCTTGAGCATATTCCCGGCGGAGCGGACGCAGAGCCGTTTATCACCCATTACAACGCTTTGGACCAGGATTTTTATCTTCGCATTTCTTTGGAGCTTCCGCTTAAGCGGCTTTTGGTGGGGGGATTTGAAAAAGTTTTTGAAATTGGCAGGGTTTTTAGAAATGAAGGAATGGATAGGGAACATCTTCAGGAATTTGAGTACACGGAATTTTATTGGGCGTATTCAGATATGAAAAAGGGAATGGATTTTGTGGAAAAACTTTTCAAGGAAATTATTTTGAAGGTTACGGGCGGCCGCGAGACGGAATTTGAGGGCAATAAAATAAATTGGAACATTGATTTTCCGCGAGTGGATTATTTTGAGGAATTTAAAAAAGAAGCGGGAATTGATTTAAATAAAGAAATTAAAATTGCGGAATTGAAGAAAAAACTGGACGAGCTGAAAGTGAAATACGAAAAGGGCTGGGGCAAGGGCAGATTAATAGACGCGATTTATAAAAGAACGGCGCGGCAAAAACTTATTCAGCCGTGCTTTTTGACGGGCCACCCAATTGAGATTTCGCCACTGGCTAAGGCTGACCCGGAAAATCCGAAAAAAGCTTTGCGTTTTCAATTGGTTGCCGGAAAGTCGGAGCTGGGCAACGGGTTTTCTGAACTTAATGACCCGATAGAACAGAAAAACAGGTTTTTGGAACAAATGAAAGCGCGCAAAGTCGGAGATAAAGAAGCGCAAATGATGGACGATGATTTTGTGGAGGCGCTTGAGTATGGAATGCCGCCGGCGCTTGGATTTGGAATGAGTGAAAGATTTTTTGCTTTTATAATGAATAAGTCGGTGAGGGAGACGACGATTTTTCCGCCGTTAAGAGAAAAATAAAAAAATTTTGATATATAGTGTATTTATGAAACCCCGAAGCAATTTCGCGCGTATTTTATCTATTGAGACAAGCTGTGATGAGACTGCGATTGCTTTGGTTGAGGCGGATGGCGGGCTGAAAAATCCGCGTTTTAAAATTTTGGAAAATTTAGTCGCTTCACAAATTAAAATCCACCGGCCGTTTGGCGGAGTGGTGCCGAATTTGGCTAAGCGTGAACACCAAAAAAATCTTCCGATTTTATACAAAAAAATACTAAATACTAAATACAAAATACAAGATACTGACCTAATCGCCGTGACCGTTGGCCCTGGCCTAGAGCCTGCATTATGGACGGGAATAAACTTCGTTGAAGAATTAAGAATTAAGAATAAAGAATTAAGAATTGTAGGGGCGAATCATTTATCCGGTCATTTGTATTCATTTTTGCTAAATTCTAAATCCTCAATTCAAAATTCTAAAATATTTCCGGCAATTGCGTTAGTTATAAGCGGCGGGCATACAATTCTTTTACTAATGAAAGATTTGGCGCATTATAAAAAACTTGGCGAAACAAGAGACGACGCGGTGGGCGAGTGTTTTGATAAAGTGGCGAGATTGCTCGAACTTTCATATCCGGGCGGGCCGGAGATTGAAAAACTCGCCAAACTTGGCAATTCAAAGGCCATAGATTTTCCTCGGCCGATGCTTAATCAAAAAAATTACGATTTTAGTTTCTCGGGATTAAAAACTTCTGTTCTTTATCATTTGCGGGACTATCCCTTAAAAGCTAACAGCTATAAGCTAAAAGCTGATTTGGCGGCTTCTTTTCAGGCGGCGGCGTTTGACGTTTTAATTAAGAAAACACTTCGGGCAGTGGAAAAATTTGGCGCTAAATCTGTTATGATTTCAGGAGGTGTGGCGGCGAACCGAACCCTTCAAGAGGAATTTCGAAGCGTCTTAAAGCGTGAAGCTTGGAACTTGAAACTCTTTATAACGAAGTTTCCAACAGATAACGCGGCGATGATTGCCGCCGGAGCTTATGTTGATAATTTGAATAAAAAGAAATATAAAATGGTGGCGAACGGAAATTTGTCGTTATAAGTGTTTTCTTGTTAATTATGTTAAAATCTCAAATATGGCTAAAAGCGAAGCGAAGGAAAAAATCGAAAAACTTGTAGAAAAATACACATCTTTATTTGGAAGCAAAGCCATTTATCGACAAAGAAGTTTATAAGTTCTCCGGCTTAACGGAGGAGGAAATTAAAATTGTTGAGGGCGCGTATTAGTGGTGTAAAGTATTCTTACTTATCCACTTGACAAGACTTCTTTACATCTATAGAATAATTCTATGGTTAAAGAGTTGAGTAAAAAATTAAAGATTCTTCGCGAGCGGGACGGTTTTTCTCAGAAATATATTGCGGATAAGCTCGGCTTTTCTAGGCCTACTTATATGCAAATCGAAAAAGGCGAAAGAGAGCTTACTATATCTGAAGCAAAAAAACTTGCCAGTGTTTTTGGATTGAGCTTGGAAAATTTATTAGAAAACGCTGTTTCTCGCGAGCGTGAGGTTTCGCTTGGGAGAGAGAAAGGGGAAAAAGAAGAGGGCATTCGTATTGTTATGCCGCGCGCAAATGTTAAAAAGTTCAAAGAAGTTTTATTATATATTCTGGGAAAAGTTGGCGCAAAGCCGAATATCGGCGAAACAACTCTTTATAAGCTTTTATATTTTACAGATTTTGATTTTTACGAAAAATTTGAATCTCAGCTTACCGGAGCGCGATATGTAAAAAATCATTACGGGCCTACGCCGGTTGAATTTCAAAAAGTTGTTGAGGAGATGCTTGATAAAAACGAAATTGAAAGAGTTAAGAGCAAGTATTTCCAATATGAGCAAAAAAAATACTTACCAAGGAGAGAGCCCGATTTACGCGTTCTTTCCGCGCAAGAGATAAAACATATTGATGAGGTTTTAGCGCGGCTTTCGGATAAGAACGCAAATGAATTAAGTGATTATTCGCATAGCGATATACCTTGGAAGGTGCATGAGTCGGGAGAAATAATCAGTTATGAGAGTGTATTTTACCGCGATCCAGAACACTCGGTAAGGAACTACGATGATGAACTTTAATGAATCTGATGAGTTTATAAAAGCATTTAAGCGGCTATCGAAAAAATATCGGTCCCTACCCGACGATTTATTAGAGTTTAAAAAAGTTGTTTCTGAGTTTCCGCTTGGCAGCGGCAAACACTTTGTCGTTTTGCATAGCCAGGAGGAAATAAAAATATTAAAAGCGCGTTTATTTTGTAGATATTTACGTGGTACGTCTTTACGGATTGTATATGCATATCGTGGGACAATTAAAACAATTGATTTTATAGAGTTGTATTTTAAGGGGGAGCAAGTAAATGAAACTAAATCATTAATAAATGATTTTCTTAATCAATTTTAAAAATAATGAATATAATTAAAAAATTAGAGCAAGCGCAAAAAAAGTAAGTGGCAAAAACGATACAATTTATAAATTACAATGTTATCACTCGTTCGACAACTTGATTGGAAATTGAACTTCGCGGTTTTGTTTTTGATAGCGGCGGGGCTGGTTACTTTGGTTTCAAGCCGGCCGGATTTGTTTTGGAAACAAATCGCTTTCGCGATTGCGGGGATAATTATTGCCACGGCATTTGTCTTTTTTAATTGGCAGTCTTACGCCAATTATCGCGGAGCGATTTTCGGGCTTTACGCCGTTTCGATTTTGTTTTTGATTATTGCCGAATTTTTCGCGCCCTCAATAAGGGGCACAAGGGGTTGGTTGATTTTTGGCGATATTCATTTTCAAGTTTCGGAATTCGCCAAATTGGCTCTTATAGCAGTATTCGCTAAATTTTTCAGCCGGAAAAATATTGGTATCGCCAAGTTTTCAAATTTGTTCAGCTCGTTTATTTATTTTTTGATTCCCGCCGGGTTTGTTGCTCTTCAGCCGGATTTCGGTTCGGCGCTGGTGCTTTTTTGCGTTTGGTTCGGTTTTCTTTTGGTAAGTGGAATAAAATACCGGCATTTGATAGTTGCCGTGATAATTTTTTCCATTTTAGGAGGCGCAATTTGGAGTTCGGTTTTGGAAAATTATCAAAAAGATAGAATTATCGGATTTATTTTTTCAGAAATGGACCCGTTGGGAGTGAATTATAATGTTATCCAGGCGAAAATCGCCATTGGTTCCGCCGGGCTTTTCGGTAAAGGGTTCGGACAGGGAAGCCAGGCGCAGCTTGGATTTTTACCCGAAGCTTCAACAGACTTTATTTTTGCGGCTTTTGTCGAGGAATGGGGAATACTTGCCGGGCTGCTTTTGATTTTTGTTTTTGCATTTTTAATTTTAAGAATTATTAGAATAGGATTGGATGCGGATAATAACTTCGGGCGGTTTATTTGCTTGGGAGCGGTGATTTTGTTCGTGGTGCAATTTGTTTTTAATATTGGTTCGAATTTGGGATTGACGCCAGTTATCGGAGTAACCTTCCCATTTTTAAGCTACGGCGGTTCAAGCCTCTTGACGAATTTAATCTTTGTGAGTATAATCCAGTCAGTTTTTATGCGTCGTTCTATCTAATTTAAATTTAAATGAATAAAAACAGATTAATACTCTCGGTTTTTTTTATTTTGGCGGTCTTGGCGCTCGGATGGGCGCTTTTTCAAGGGGAAGAATCGGTTAATTTATCGCAACCAAAGGAAGTGGAAATTAGCAAGGGAATGAGTTTTGATGAGGTTTCAAGCGAATTAAAAGCGAGAGACATAATTTCATCGAAAACGGTTTTTAAAATCTACGGCGCGTTGAGCGGAAGTTTTGATAAAATAAAACCGGGAAGGTATTTTCTATCAAAAGATATTGAGATTTCGCGGCTGATGAAAATTTTGGTTGATGGGCCGGAAGAAATTTCAATTATCATTCCTTCGGGGCTGACGCTCGCGGAGATAGATGACAAGCTTAGCGCGGCGGCGGTAATAAAACCGGGCGAGTTGATAAATTTTAATGTTGATAATTTAAGAAAAGATTATTCATGGCTTCCGGCGGAAACAAATGGCGCCGTTGGAGGACCGCTTGAAGGATTTCTTATGCCCGACACTTATAAATTTTTTTCGGGCGCGGATGTCGACTTAGTAGCAAGAATATTCCTTGATAATTTTTATAAAAACGTTATAAGCGCGGGGGGCTTGCTTTTTTTTGCGAAACAAGGTAATGTTTTGAAAATAATCAATTTGGCTTCAATCATTGAAAAAGAAGTGCCGGACAGTTCCGAGCGGTGTTTAGTTGCAGGGATTTTAAATAAGAGATTATCTGTTGGAATGCCTTTGCAAGTTGACGCCGTTTTGGTTTATGTAAATTGCAGGGGTCGGTTTTTAAACTGCCCGAAGCTCAATAAAGAAGATTATAAAAAAGATTCAGCCTATAATGTTTATACGCGACAGGGTTTACCGCCGGGACCGATTTCAAATCCTTCACTCGACGCGATTAGAGCCGCTTTAAGTCCGGTAAAATCTGATTACTGGTATTATCTTTCAGACCCGAAAACAAAAGAAACTATTTTCAGCGAAACATTGGATGAACATAATGAAAATAGGGCAAAATATCTAAATATGTAATTGGGCAAATTCCCGTTTTAATTTTAGCGCAAGCGGGAAATTTTATTTTATGAAGATGCCGACTAAAAATTTTTCGTCTTATCAGGCTCCGTTCATCGAGCAACAGTTCCTGGCAGAAATCCAAATCACTTCATGGAACTGGTTCGTAAAAAAAGGGCTAAAAGAACTTTTCGATGAAATTTCTCCCATCCGGGATTATTCCGGAAAAGAGCTGGAACTTTATTTTTATAATTATTTTTTCGACGAACCGAAATATGACGAAGAAACCACGCAATATAAGGGTCTTTCTTATGAGGCGGCCTTGAGGGCGAAGGTGAAGTTGGTTAATAAAAACGATAAATCGGATGTACGTGAACAGGAGGTTTATCTTGGCGATTTTCCGATTATGACCAAGCGCGGAACTTTTATAATAAACGGAGTGGAGAGAGTTGTAGTTTCGCAGCTTATTCGCTCTTCGGGAATTTTCTTTACGGCGGACATTTTCAAGAATCGCAAACTTTTTGGCGGAAAAATAATTCCGAATCGCGGAGCATGGCTTGAATTTAGCACGGAGTCCGACGGTTTCATTGGCGTAAAAATAGACAGGCATCGCAAAGCGCCGGTTACAACTCTTCTTAAAATTTTCGGTCTTACCGACAACGAAAAAATAATGAAAGAATTCGGCAATGTTCCCGATGAACTAAAATCAATAGAGGTAACCCTTAAAAAAGATTATTCAAAAACCTCTTTGGAGGCTCACAGCGAAATTTATAAACGGCTCCGTCCGGGCGGTTTGGCGACTCCGGAAAACGCCAAGAGTTTGGTAGGCGCGATGTTTGAAAGAATAGACCGCTACAGCCTTTCGCCGGTGGGCAGATTTAAAATCAATCAGCGTTTGGGATTGAAAAATAAAGATTCCCAATTACTCAATCTTGAAGATTTGATTTTGGCGGTTAAAGAAATAATTAAACTCAATAATACTCCGTCGGCGGAACCAGACGACATTGACCACTTGGGAAACCGCAGAATCCGCGCGGTGGGCGAACTCTTACAAAGCCGGCTTTACGTCGGTTTCGCCAGACTCCGCAGAATAATCCAAGACAGGATGTCTACTCTCGAAGTCGGAGATTTAACTCCCCTCCAATTAATAAACGCCAGGCCTTTGGTCGCAGTGGTAAAAGAATTTTTTTCTTCTTCGCAACTTTCCCAATTTATGGACCAAGTGAACCCGCTTTCCGAGCTTGAGCACAAGCGCAGGCTTTCGGCCATGGGTCCGGGCGGTTTAACAAGAGAACGCGCCGGCTTTGAAGTTCGCGACGTCCACAGCTCTTACTATGGAAGAATTTGCCCGATTGAAACTCCGGAAGGGCAAAACATCGGGCTCATCAGCCATTTGGCCAATTATTCCCGTTTGAATGAATATGGCTTTTTGGAAACTCCTTATTTTCCGGTTAAAAAGGGAAAAATTGGAACAGAAATTGTCTGGATGAATGCATTGGAAGAAGAAAAATATAAAATTGCTCAAGGAAGCGCAAAACTTGATAATAACGGAAGAATAGCGGATAACACGGTTGACGCGCGGTTCAAAAGCCAACCGATAGTCGCTAAAAAAGAAGAAATTGAATATATAGATGTTTCATACAATCAGATTATGGCGGTGGCGCCTTCGCTTATCCCTTTTTTAGAACATGATGACGCCAATAGAGCATTAATGGGTTCAAATATGCAGAGACAAGCGGTTCCGCCGATTCGGCCGCAAGCGCCTTTAGTTTCAACGGGCATAGAAGAAAAAGCGGTTTTTGATTCCGGCAGGCTTATTATCGCCGAAGCCGACGGCGTGGTTGTTGAAGTAGATGGACGGGGAATAGCGATTGAAGAAAACAACGGCAAGAAAAAAAATTACATCGTTCATAAATTTCAACGTTCAAACTATTACACTTCAATTTCGGAAAGGCCTTTAGTAAAAAAAGGCGCAAAGGTAAAAAAGGGAGACATTTTGGCAGACTGCGCTTCTTCGGAAAACGGAGTTTTGGCTTTGGGCCAAAATCTTTTAGTGGCTTTCACTCCATGGGAAGGCGCGAACTTTGAAGATGCCATTGTACTTTCCGAAAGAGTGCGCGAAAATGACATCTTCAGCTCCATATATATAGAGGATTTTTATTGCGACATCCGCGATACTAAACTTGGGCCGGAAATAACAACTCCCGATATTCCGAATGTGCTGGAAGACAGGCTTAAAAACTTAGATGAAGAAGGAATCATTAGAATTGGCGCCGAAGTCGGAGCCGGGGATATTTTAGTTGGGAAAATTTCGCCAAAGGGCGAAGTGGAAATGACTTCCGAAGAAAAACTTTTACGCGCGGTTTTCGGCGAAAAAGTCGCCGATGTCCGCGACACCTCTTTGGTTTTGCCGCACGGTAAATCGGGAAGAATCGTAGGAATAAAAATTTTTTCACGCGACCATGGAGATAAATTGGAGCCCGGAGTCATTAAAAAAATTCAAATAGATATCGCCCAATTAAGAAAAGTGCGCGCCGGAGACAAACTCGCCGGACGCCATGGGAACAAAGGTGTTATTTCGCAGGTCCGCCCAGTTGAAGATATGCCGTATCTTGAAGATGGGACGCCGATTGATATTATTTTGAACCCGCTCGGCATAGCTTCTCGTATGAACTTGGGGCAGGTTTTGGAAACGCACTTGGGTATGGCGGCCAAAAAACTCGGCTATCGCGCGGTTACTCCAGTTTTCGTAGGCGCCACGGAAGAACAAATTAAAGAAGAACTTAAAAAAGCCGGGTTGCCGGAAACCGGGAAAATGACAGTCTATGATGGTAGAACAGGAAAGCCTTTCCCGGGGCCGATTACCGTGGGATACATTTATATGCTGAAGCTTAATCATTTAGTTGAAGATAAGATTCATATGCGTTCAACCGGACCGTACTCGTTGATTACCCAACAGCCGCTTGGCGGAAAAGCTCAATTCGGAGGCCAGCGCTTTGGAGAAATGGAAGTGTGGGCGCTTGAAGGTTATGGCGCGGCGCACACGCTGCAGGAAATGCTGACGATAAAATCGGACGATATTTTCGGACGCGGCGCGGCATTCGAATCAATCATCAGAGGAGAAAAAATCAAAAATCTCAGCACGCCTTCGGCTTTCAACGTTTTGGTCAGTGAAATAAAAGCTTTGGGCTTGGGAGTGGAAATAGTTATGGGGGAAGGAACACCGCTGAGAAGCTCCAGAAAAGATGAAAATGAGGAAAAATAAAAATTATAAATATGGAAATTAATGCCCTAAAAATAAAAATAGCTTCGCCCGAAGAAATTCTTTCGTGGTCTTACGGAGAGGTTTTGAAAGCGGAAACTATCAATTACCGGAGCCAGCGCCCGGAAAAAAATGGATTATTTTCCGAGCGGATTTTCGGTCCGACAAAAGATTATGAATGCTATTGCGGAAAATATAAAAGAGTCCGCTACAAAGATATTGTTTGCGACCGTTGCGGAGTTGAAGTTACCCGCGCTTCGGTAAGGCGTGAGAGAATGGGCCATATCAAATTGGCGACTCCGGTGGCGCACATCTGGCTTTTAAGGACTATTCCTTCCAAAATAGGTTTGTTTTTGAACACGCCGCTCCAGAAATTGGAAAAAGTTATTTATTACGCGGCTTATATCGTCACCAATGTGAATGAGGAAAATAAAAAAGCGGCTTTTGGGGAGCTTGAGCGTGAATTGCGTTCAAAAAAGAAAGGTTCGTCAAAAGGCGGGAAAGACGACCTCGAAAGCGCGGCCTCGGATGTGCGAGATATTATCCTTTCACTTAAGCCCGGGAAAATTTTAAACGAAACGGAATACTTTAATTTAGCGAAAAGATTCGGCAGCGTTTTTGAAGCGGGTAGCGGAGCCGAAGCGGTGAAAAAAATTTTGGAAAGCATTGATTTAAAAAAAGAAACGGTAAAAATAGAAAAAGAAATTGAAAATGCCAAAGACATAAGCCGCGAACGTTATTTGCTTTACCGCCTCAAATTGGTGAATTCTTTTATAAAAAATAAAACCCGTCCCGAGTGGATGATTATGACAATTCTCCCGGTTTTGCCGCCGGATTTGCGCCCGATGGTTGCCTTGGACGGCGGCCGTTACGCCACTTCGGACCTTAACGATTTGTATCGCCGCGTGATAAATCGCAATAACCGCTTGAAGAAATTGATGGAATTAAAAGCGCCGGAAATCATTATCACCAATGAAAAAAGAATGCTACAGGAATCAGTAGACGCGTTGATAGACAACACCGCGCGCTTTGGAAATCAGCCGCAACTTTCAAGTCAGCGCCGGCCTTTGCGTTCGCTCGCGGATATGCTTAAGGGAAAGCAAGGGAGATTTCGCCAGAACTTGCTCGGAAAGCGCGTTGATTATTCCGGCCGTTCGGTTATCGCCGTTGGCCCGGATTTGAGGCTTAACGAATGCGGTTTGCCGAAAAAAATGGCTTTGGAAATTTTTAAGCCGTTCGTCATAAATAAAATAATCGAAAGAGGTTTGGCGCACAATATCAGAAACGCCAACCATTTGATAGAAAACGCTTCGCCGGAAATTTGGGAAATTTTGGAAGAAGTTATCGCGGGCAAAAAAGTTCTTTTGAACCGCGCTCCCACGCTTCACAGGCTTGGCATTCAGGCCTTCAAGCCGATATTGATAGAAGATTTGTGTATAAGGATTCCTCCAATGGTTTGTTCCGCTTTTAACGCGGACTTCGACGGCGACCAAATGGCCGTTCATTTGCCATTGACCGAAGAAGCGCAAAAAGAAGCGAGCGAGCTTATGCTCGCGAGCGGAAACATTTTGAAGCCGGCCACAGGCGAGCCGGTAATTACCCCTTCGCAGGATATTGTTTTGGGATGCTATTATTTAACCAAAATTATTGAAGAAGACAACGTTAAAGAAGGCGAAGAAAAAATATTCATTGATATCGATGAAGCGATGATGGCTTATGAATTCGGCTATATTAAAATAAACGAATATATAAAAGTTAGCAGATTAAAATCGGATGGAAGCAAAAATGAAAAATTGACCAAAACCAGTGTCGGCAGGCTTATATTCAACGACGTTTTGCCAAAGGATTTTAAATTCGTCAATAAAGTAATGGTTAAGAAAGAGCTTCAGAAACTCATTACGGAATTAATAGAAAAATATAAGCTCGGCGATATCTGGGAAATTTTGGATGAAATTAAAAAACTCGGATTTTATTGGGCGACCATTTCCGGCATTAGCTGGGGGATGGACGATTTGAACATTCCGGCGGAAAAGCCGAAATTACTTGCCGAGGCCGAAAAAGAAATCGTTAAAATAAAGAGCCAATATGGAGACGGTCTTTTGACGGATTCGGAAACGAGAATAAAAACAATTGAAATTTGGGAAAAAACAATCGCCACTGTCGGGAAACAAGTCGCGATTTCATTTAATAAGCGCAGCCCGGTTTTTTCAATTATTGAGTCGGGCGCGAGGGGAAGTTGGTCTCAGCCTATTCAGATGGCGGGAATGAAAGGTTTGGTGCAAAGCCCAAAAGGAGAAATAATTGAATTGCCCGTTAAGGCGTCTTATAAAGAAGGCTTGAGCGTTTTGGAATTCTTCATCAATACTCACGGCGCCAGAAAAGGTTTGATAGATACCGCTTTGAAGACAGCCTCCGCGGGATATCTTACAAGGCGCTTAGTTGATGTTTCGCAAGATTTGGTTATCAGGGAAAAAGATTGCAAAACAAAAGAGAGCATAGAAGTTTTGAGAATCGATGGCGACGCTTTCGGTTATAACCTTGGACAAAGAATTGTCAGCCGCACCGCCGCGGAAGATATTAAAGATGGAAAGAAAGTGATAGCGAAAGCCGGAGAAATAATTGACCGTGAAACCGCGGAAACAATCAATAAGTCGGGAATCCAATCGGTGAAACTGCGCTCGCCGATAACCTGCAAAACGCTTTACGGCATTTGCTCAAAATGCTACGGTTCCGACCTTGGTAGAAATGAGTCGATTAAATTGGGAGAAGCCGTCGGTGTTATCGCCGCGCAGTCCATTGGCGAGCCGGGCACCCAGCTCACTTTAAGAACGTTTCATAAGGGAGGCGTCGCGGGCGTTGACATCACTCACGGTTTGCCGAGAGTTCAAGAACTTTTTGAAGCGAGAATTCCTAAAGGAAGAGCTTACTTGGCTGAATCAGAAGGAATAATTGAGGAAATAGAAGATGAGGGGAATTTGAAAGTGATTAAATTGAAAGTTTTGAAACCGGGCAAAACGACTAAGGGCGTGAAAAAGGCGAAAGAAAAATTAATTGAATATTCCATTCCGCGCGCCAACGCAATTTTTGTGAAAGTCGGCCAAACGGTTGAAAAAGGAGAACAGCTTTGCGAAGGCTCGGTGGAACTGAAAGAACTTTTTAATTTGAAAGGGCGCGAAGCGGTTGAAAGATATATAACAAACGAAGTTCAAAAGATTTATGTTTCAAAGGGAACCAACATCAACGATAAACACATTGAAATAGTTATAAAGAAGATGTTCTCAAGGGTTATGATTAAAGAACCGGGCGGCACCGATTTTGTTATCGGTGAAGTAGTGGAAAAATCCAAATTTCTTGAAACCAACCGCGACGCGAAACGCAAAAACAAAGAACCGGCGCGCGCCAAACAATTACTAATGGGGATTACGAAGACCGCTCTTTCAACGGAAAGTTTCCTTTCTTCGGCTTCGTTTCAGGAAACGGCAAGAGTTTTGGTGCTCGCGGCTTCGGAAGGAAGAATAGACCGTTTGAGAGGATTGAAAGAAAATGTCATCATTGGCCGGTTGATTCCGGCGGGCACGGGGTTGAGAAATGATTTGACTAACGGGCGCGAAAACGATTAATATTAGGTAAATATAAATTATGTCAGAAGAAATAAGAAATTATGAAATAGGTTTTTTGCTGAAATCCGAAGAGAACCGTAAGGTTATTTTTGGCGCCATTGAGCGCGCCGGATTCGGTTTATTGAACGAAGGCCAAATTTCAAACATAAAATTGGCGTATCCTATCAAAAAACAAAATTTCGCCCAATTCGGTTACGCTTATTTTTCGGCGGAGCCCGATAAGATAGAGGAGTTTAAGAAAGATTTGAGTATGACGCCCGGCATTTTGAGGCTTACGATTTTTGCCAATCCGGTTATTAAAACAAAAGAAGACGAAGCGCGCGCCGAAAGAGCCTATTTTGAAAATGAGAAGCCGGCGGAAACGCGGGAAGCGCAGCCGGTGAAAGAAAGAAGGTCGGCCACGAAGCCGCAAAAATCTGAAATTTTAAGCAATGAAGATTTAGAAAAGAGATTAGAGGAAATACTAAAATAAACATATGGATTTAAACAAAGTTTTCGTTCTTGGCAGGTTGACGGCCGACCCGCAATTAAGGTCTACGCCTACCGGCCAACAAGTTACAAATTTCGGAGTGGCAACGAACAGGGTCTGGAACGATAAAAGCGGAACCAAACAACAAGAAGTAGAATTTCACAATGTCGTACTTTGGGGCAGACAGGCGGAAATAGTAACCCAGTTTTTGACCAAAGGAAGCATGATATTGGTGGAAGGTAGATTAAAGACAAGAACTTGGCAAAATCAGCAGGGGCAAACTATGAGGACGACGGAAATTATTGGAGAAAGAATCCAACTGGGGCCGAAGCCAATGGGACAGGGACAATCAAAAGAAAACCCTTCTTCCCCGAAAAACGATTTGCCTGAAATAAATATTGATGAAGAAGAAATAACAGCGGAAGATTTACCATTTTAACGAATAACGAATATTGAAAGATTAAAGAATTGAAAAATTGAAAGATTTGAACATAAAAATTAATCATTTAATCTTTCAATCAGCAATTATTCAATTATAAATTTATGCAATGCTTTTTCTGTTCGCAAAATTCAAAAACGATAGATTATAAAGAAGTTGGCGCTCTTAAAAGGCTTGTTTCTTCGCAGGGCAAAATTATCGACCCGCGGTACACCGGCGCTTGCGCCAAGCATCAAAGGATGATAAGCAATGCTATAAAAAGAGCGAGGATAATGGGACTTTTACCGTTTGTTAAAAGATAGTTACTAAATACGTAGCCCACTTTATGAAAAAAGACATTGAAAAAAATAAAGCTCAAGATAAATCCGGTGATATGGACAAATTTGTGGAGTCCATAAATGAAAAATTTGGAGAAGGCGCCATGATGAGGCTTGGTGAAGTTAAAAAAGTTAACGTGGCATCCATTTCAACAGGCTCTTTTTCTTTGGATTTGGCATTGGGAGTCGGCGGTTTGCCAAAGGGCAGAATAGTGGAAATTTTCGGACCGGAATCAAGCGGTAAAAGCACTATGGCGCTTCATGTAATCGCCGAGGCGCAAAAAAAGGACGGTAGAGCCGCTTATATCGATGCCGAACACGCTCTGGACCCGGATTACGCCAAAAAACTCGGCGTTAGACTGGGTGAACTTTTGATTTCCCAGCCTGACAGCGGAGAAGATGCTTTGAATATTCTAGAGGCGCTTGTGCGTTCAGGGCAAATAGACGTTGTTATTGTTGATTCTGTGGCGGCATTAACTCCGCGGGCGGAAATAGAAGGTGAAATGGGAGCGCAATTTATTGGTCTTCAAGCAAGAATGATGGGTCAAGCATTAAGAAAAATTACGGCGTTGGCGGCTAAGGCCGGCGTTTTGATTATTTTTATAAATCAGTTGCGTGATAAAATCGGGATGATGGGCTATGGCGAGCCGACAACAACTCCGGGTGGCAGAGCGTTAAAATTTTTCGCCTCGGTAAGGATTGATTTAAGGCGTATCGCTCAAATAAAAAAAGGCGAAGACGTTATTGGTAGTCGTACTCGCGCCAAAGTCGCTAAAAATAAAGCGGCGGCGCCGTTTAAAATCGCCGAATTCGACATAATATACGGCGAAGGAATTTCTTACGAAGGCGATGTGTTGGCGGTGGCGATTAAGAACGGCATAGTTAAAAAAGCCGGAAACACTTATTCTTTTAATGATGAAAAACTTGGCGTTGGTCTTGAAGCCAGTAAGGAAAAGCTAAAAGAAGATAAAAAACTTTTAAATGAAATAAAAAAGAAAACTCTAGAAGCGCTCGAGAATAAAGAATAAATAAAAAACAATAATAAATAAAAAACTTTTACCAACCGTACACGCTATAGCGTATACGGTTGTCAAAAGTTGAAAAACAAGCATTTTATCATTTCGTTGCGTCAGGAATTAATAAAAATATAACGACTTGCGATGTCGTTAGATCATTTTTGTTTGTTTTTACATGTTTTTCTATTTGCTTTTCACTCTTTACCATAACGACTTGATGTACTATCATATATGATAGTACCTTAGAAGGGAAAATATAAAGAGAATTTAATTATATTTTATAAAATTTAAACCAAATTTTGTGAATCTCGATTTAATAAGATATTTAAAGCGCTATCATATATGATAGTACCCTAAAATTGTTATGTTCGCGGAAATAACTTCTTTACTATACTATAACGACTTGCGATGTCGTTAGGGATTAATAGATTACTCTTTGCCAAAGCTGCGGGATTAGGATTCGGACCTAAATAACTACCTCCAAAGGGTAGCGTCCTGCCGTTAGACGATCCCGCAAACATTTTGAGGCTTTCCGCCCTCAACTTGAATTTTAGTTATTTTTAACTTTTCGTCAATTAAAACGGCTTCCAAAATTTTTACGCGTTTTCCGTCTCGCATGGTCCACGTTCCCGGCTCGGGATTTAAAGCGCGGATTTTTCTATCTGTTTTAAGCGCTGTTTCGCCGCCAATTTCCTGCGCTTTTTTTAAGTCTTCGGGTTTTATAAACGCGTCTTCGGTTTTAATTTTTTTCGTATATATGGCTTGCGATTCGTCTTGGGGCAAGGGATTGATTTCACCGTTTATGTATTTCGGCAAAGTTTCAATCAATAAATCCGCCCCAAGTTTTGCGAGCTTTTGTAATAAGTCTGAAAATTGATAATTGATAACCTGCCCGTCCGGCAGGCGGGTTGAAAATTCCAATTCTTTCTTTGAAAGAATTGGCCCATTGTCCATTTTTTCATCAATTAAAAACAAGCTCACGCCGGTTTTTTCGTCGCCGTTCAAAATCGCCGCTTGAATCGGAGTAGCTCCGCGGTATTTGGGCAAAAGCGAGGGATGAACGCCAATAGTTCCCAAGCGGGGGATTTCCAGAATTTGTCTGGAAAGAATCTGTGAATAAGCGGCAACAATAAATATATCAGGCATGAAATTTGAAACATGAAACATAAAACTTTTATCTAATTTTTCCGGCTGTAATACGGGAATGCTCCATGTTTCATGCTCCATGACTAATGATTTAACCGGCGGGGGAGTGAGAATTTTTTTTCTCCCTATTGGTTTATCCGGATTGCTAACCACGGCCGAAGGAATAAAACCGACCTCAATTAATTTCTCAAGAATTATTGCCGCGAACTCAGGAGTTCCAAAGAATACGTATTTCATAGAATTTATAATTTAGAAAATAGAAAGTAGAATTTATTTTTCTTCTAGATTCTACTTTCTAGATTCTATTTTCTGAATAATTTTCGCTTTATCAATGAATAAAATTCCGTCCAAATGGTCTGTCTCATGCTGGAAAACCCGGGCCAGAATGCCGGCGGCTTTTATTTTTATTTTTCTGCCATTTTTGTCCTGGCCGGCAAGCGTTATTTTCTCGGGCCGTTCAACAACACCGCAAACTCCGGGCACGCTTAAACATCCTTCTTCCATTAAAACTTTTTTGTCGGAAAATTTGATTATTTCAGGGTTAAAAACGGCATAAAATTTCATCTCGCGTTTTAACGATTTATCGAAAATTTGCGCCACAAAAAGCCGCATATTCAAACCTATTTGATTGGCGCTCAAACCGATACCATTGGCTTCATACATCATTTTGCGCATATTTTTTATCAGTTCTGCCAGTTCTTTTTTACCCGTTTTTAAAAAGCCGAAATCAGCGGTTTTTCTCCGCAGAAATTTCTCGTCTGTTTTATTTTCTATGGTGATTATTTTTAGAACTTTGTTTGTCATCTTTATATATTACGCGTTCATTTTTCACTCTCCAAAGAAAAAGCGACGCTTCGTTTTTCGGTTTTGATTGTCTGACTTCATTCCAAATTTCATAAATCGCCTGATATCCCTTTCGTTTTATAAAATTCATTATCGCCGCAAACTTTATCTGTTTCTTAAAATAAAAGAAAATTGTATCCGCCAATTCTTGCTCTTTGGTATAAACCCTGGGCTTTCTTAATTTAATGTTTTTAATTTTTATGGATTCCATACGACTATCGCAAATTCTCCCTTTAAATTGTTTTTACCTTTATTTAATTGCTCGATTATTTCATTAACGCTTCCGCGGTAAATCGTTTCAAACTTTTTCGTTAATTCCCGGCAGACCACCACATTAGCTTTTAGCTTTG
>Ga0210018_1000090_pt1 | contig 37904 bp, 31 predicted proteins | sample CryGeyCG2014_010_2_FD_183967 | JGI IMG/M metagenome (GOLD analysis project Ga0210018, IMG submission 183967) | Groundwater microbial communities from aquifer - Crystal Geyser CG09_land_8/20/14_0.10 (SPAdes) (version 2) | ecosystem: Environmental > Aquatic > Deep subsurface > Groundwater | place...
TCCGGCAGTTGTGGCTTTATAAATTAAATAAATTTTATAAATATCCTCTTGATAGAATTGATACAGAAAAAAGCGTCCATTTCGGCTCAAAAGAATTTGCCCGCGCCGATATTGTGGTTTATAAAAACGACAAAACAACTCCTTATATAATAGTAGAAGTTAAAAAACCAAATCTTGAAAAAGGAATAGACCAGTTAAAAAGTTATTTAAACGCCGAGGGTTGTGAAATCGGCGTTTGGTCAAACGGGAGCATTAAAACCATTTTATATCGCAACTATCCGAACAATTTTGAAGATACGCTTTCGGAAATTCCGCCAGCGGATAAAACAATAGACGATTTATTGTCAGAAAAGCGCACCTTGTCCGATTTAGACCCGAAAACCAATTTAAAAGAAATTATCCAAATCGCGGAAGAGCTTATTTTGGCGGGCGCGGGCGTTGATGTCTTCACGGAAGTTTTTAAATTGATTTACGCCAAACTTTTTGATGAAATTGAAGCCCAAAAAAGAGAAGAAAAAGAAATTCTATTTAGAAAATACAAAGACCCGGCGAAAACTTATACTTCGATAAATACTCTTTTTCATTTGGCGATTAAAAAATGGCCCGGTACTTTTTTTGAGCAAGATAACATTCGTTTATCGCCCGAGCATTTGGCGGTCGTGGTTGGTCCGATGGAAAAAGCTAAACTTTTCGGCTCCGATTTGATGGTAATAGACGAAGCTTTTGAATATTTGATTCCCGAAGTTGCCAAGGGAAAAAAGGGTCAGTACTTCACTCCGCGCCATGTGATAAATATGGCGGTAAAAATGTTAAATCCTCAAAAAGATGAATATATTATTGACCCGGCTTGCGGTTCGGGCGGATTTTTAATCGCTTGTATGAATTGGGTTAAAGAAAATTATTTAAAATCAGAATACGAAAAACAGGAATACGCCAAGGAATATCTCTATGGTATAGATTTTGCCGACGAAACGGCAAAGGTGTCGCGGGCGCTGATGCTCATTGCCGGCGATGGCCGCACGCATCTTTTTAAATTAAATTCACTTGACCCTCGCGAATGGCAGAGCGAAGACCCGGACAAGTTGCATGCGCGAAGCGAGCTTTTGGCACGGCTGGAAAAATTCAAAGATTACACGCAAGAGCAGGAAAACAAAAACACTTTTAAAAATTTCGCTTTTGATGTTTTGCTGACAAATCCGCCCTTTGCCGGAGAAATAAAAGATCCGGGGCTATTAAGACAATATGATTTTGGAAGAAAAAAGGGGAAATTGGTAAACAAAATGGAACGGCACATTCTTTTTATTGAACGCGATTTAGAATTTTTGCGGCCGGGCGGCAGAATGGCGATTGTTTTACCGCAAGGTATTTTAAATAATACTAATATGGAATATGTGCGGAATTATCTTTTGGATAAAGCCAGAATTTTAGCCGTGGTTGGGTTGCATACAAATACTTTTAAACCGCACGCCGGAGTAAAGACGTCGGTTTTGTTTTTGCAAAAATGGGGCGAAAAAGAAAAGACCCTAAAAGATTACCCGATTTTTATGGCGGTTTCTAAAAAAGGAGGAAAAGACAATTCCGGCGATTATGTTTATAAAAAGGATGAAAACGGAAATTATGTCCATGGCACCAACGGCAGAAAAGTTTTAGACCACGATTTAGACGAAGTCGCGGACGAATTCGGAAAATTCGCTAAAGGTCAAAAGTTTGAGTTTTTGAAATAGTTATGCTAACAAATAAGCATTTTAAAGATATAAAAACTGCATTTTGTTTTCTTGATGAGACGGGTTTAATTCACAGCGAAAGGGATAAATTTTTTGCACTAGGAATTATAAAGTGTGGGAATCCAGAGAAGATTTATAACAAGATAAGAAAAATAAGGCAGGAATATAATTATAATGAGGAACTAAAGTGGGCAAATTTAAATAGAAAGATTAGATTTGATGTTGCGAGAGAGATCTTTAATATATTTTTGTCGGAAGACGTACAATTTAATTGCATTATTTTAAACAAGGATGAGTTGGATTTTGAAAAATATTATAATAATGATTTATATAAAGTCTATGGAAATTTTACCGTAACATTATTGAAATTAATTATTGGAAAAGATCCAGAAGAGGTACTAATTGTGTTGGCTGATGATTATTTTACTCCGGATGGTACTGATATAGAGGTCGTTATAAAAAAATTTACTAATGATCATTATAAAAATTTTGTCGTGGCGGGAGTATGTCAAATTAATTCAAAATTCTCTGATGTTTTACAAGTTACCGATTTGATACTGGGAGCAATATTGTATGATCTTAAGAAACAAAGGGGTCTTATACAAAAACAAAATGCTTATAAAAGAAAATTTTTGAACTTCATTTATCAGAAATTAAAAATAAGAAAATCATTTTTTAAAAATATATTTGGATTTGATACCAGAAACTATGTTTTGTCGGGAGATAAAATTAGAGCCACAATATTTGATTGTAAGAGATCGAAGAGAAAAATGGAGGATTAAAAAACAAGCCATGGCCCACAACGGGCGACGCTTGTTTCTTTGTAGATGCTATGAATAATAGTATCTATATACAGACTATCAAAGTATAAACATTTGTCAATTATGGACTTGGGGATAACCAAAAAGCTTGTCTGTCGATGGGCATGGTCGAAAAAAAGCAAAAATTAGGGTTCAAAAGGCTAAAATTACAAAAATATTAATGATTACTTATTCCATAATCCAAAAATCTCAACTTGAAGGCGCGAAGCGTATGGACGCTGAATATTATCAGCCGGAGTATTTGGATTTAGAAAAAAAATTCGCTGCAATGGAAACAAAAACATTAGAGGATATTTCAAAATCAATTATCAGTTTTGGGGCATATTCGCTTACTAGTCATATTGAGTGGCAAGAATCCGGCGTGCCTTATATTAATGTAGGCGATATTCATGATGGATATATTAATTTTAGCAATGTAAAGCATATTAGCGAAAAAGTTAATGAAATACTTAAAAAATCAAAAGTTGATAATGGTCAAGTTTTACTTACAATGGCAGGAACAATTGGTAATGCGGCGGTTGCATATAATCTTTCAAAAAGCGCGAACGCCAATCAGGCGATCGCTAAAATTACCCCAATAGATAATGTTTCGCCTTATTACTTGGCAGCATTTTTAAATTCAAAATATGGATTATTGCAGACGCAAAGAGAAATAGTTAGTAGTGTTCAAGCAAATATTTTTCTCGGGCCGATAAAAAAATTTAAGATTCCCATTTTCGATAAAAAGATAACACAAGAAATAGAGAATAAATACAAAGACTTTTTAGAAAAACTCGAAAATTCAAAATCTTTTTACGCTCAAGCCGAAAATTTGCTTTTAGAAGAATCAGGGCTTAAAAATTTTGACGAGGAAGAAAACCCCGAAGCAGAGCAAGCTCGCTACGGGGCAGGTTTATCGTCAATTGTAAATCTTTCAGAAATAAAATTGGCCAAACGTATGGACGCAGAATATTTTCAGGGGAAATATGAAAGATTGATAGAAAATGTTAAAAAACAAAACGGAAAATTACTCGGGGATTTAGTGTTTATAAAAAAGGGTTTCGAGCCCGGCAGTGAAGAGTACAGAGAAGAAGGGAAATTATTTATTCGTGTTAGCAGTCTTTCAAAAGACGGCATTATAGATAAAGACCAAAAATATTTAAGCGACGATTTATATCAAAAATTGAAAAATAATTTTGAGCCAAAAATTGGAGAAATTTTATTAACAAAAGATGCCACGCCTGGAATCGCTTATTTGGTAAAAGAATCAATTGAGGGCATTATTGCAGGCGGGATTTTAAGGTTAAAAGTAAAAAATGATATTAATTCTGAATATTTAACGCTTTGTATAAATTCCATAATCGGCAGAATGCAGGCGGAGCGAGATTCCGGAGGTTCTGTCATAGCGCATTGGAAACCCGAACAAATTAAAAATATTTTAATCCCGATTTTGCCAAAACAAACGCAACAAAAAATCGCCGACTTGGTCCAAAAATCTCACGAGGCTCGTAAAAAGGCAAAAGAATTATTAGAAGAAGCGAAACAGAAAGTGGAGGAATTGATGGAAATTTTATGACTCAACAAGAAGCATTAAAAATATTGAAAGCGGGGCACAACGTGTATATTACCGGCGCGGCGGGGAGCGGGAAAACCTATCTTCTAAACGAATTTATCCAATATCTTAAAGAGCGTGAAATCGGAGTAGCCGTTACCGCGACCACCGGAATCGCTTCAACTCATTTGGGCGGTTTAACTATTCATTCGTGGGCTGGAATCGGGATTGCCAGCGAAGCGGGTGATGATGAAATTAAAGCTATTGCTTCTAACCGGCGAATTGCCCGACGATTTGAAAATACAAACACGCTTATTATTGATGAAATTTCTATGCTTGACGCGGCGCGTCTTTCGCTTGTTAATCGGGTAGCGAAAGCGGCAAAAGGAAGTTTCAAACCGTTTGGCGGAATGCAAGTTGTTTTATGCGGAGATTTTTTCCAGCTTCCGCCGGTTGCCAGAGTTGGAGAACCTCAGCCGAAATTCGCGTATCGTTCTTCGACATGGGAAGAATTAAATCCAAAAATTTGTTATCTTACCCAGCAATTTCGTCAAGCAGGCGACGCGCTTCTTGATGTGCTTAACGCCATTAGGCAAAACGAGGTTAGCGAAGAAATCAAAAAGTTTCTTTTTTCAAGGCGTGGCGCTATTATTAGCAATAATCGCGTAACAAAACTTTATTCTCATAATGTTGACGTGGACGCTGAAAATTTTCGTGAACTTAGCGGGCTTTCCGGGGAAAAAATGGAATATTATATGAATTTTGAAGGAATCAAGGCGGCTATTAAAGCTTTAAAAGGCGGTTGTCTGGCTCCGGAAACATTAATTGTCAAAAAAGGCGCGGTGGTTATGTTTGTTAAAAATAATTTTGAAAAAGGATATGTCAATGGAACTCTTGGCAAAATCGCGGATTTTAGCGAAAACGGCCATCCAGTTGTTAAAACTTTAAGCGGCAAAAAAATTATCGCCGCGCCGGAGAGTTGGAGCGTTGAAGAAAACGGCAAAATACTCGCGAAAATAACTCAAGTTCCGCTTCGCCTTGCTTGGGCGATTACGATTCATAAAAGTCAAGGAATGACTTTAGACGCGGCCGAAATTGATTTGTCAGGAGCCTTTGAAGAAGGTATGGGATACGTCGCGCTTTCGCGGGTTAGAACTCTTGGGGGGATAAAACTGCTTGGGTTAAACGATATCGCGCTTAAGGTTCGCCAAGAAATTTTGGAATTTGACGCCGAATTGCGGACACGCTCAGAAGAAGTATCGCGGGAATTTAAAAATAAAAATATAGATGATGAGGGTAAAAGCCGCGCGCAAAATAAGCAGAAATCATATTCCGTTTCCGAAATTAGAAAATCTTACGTTGCCGCGTATAAAAAATGGTCGTCGGAAGAAGACGAAAAATTAATCGCAGATTTTCGCGCGGGTCAAACTATTTCAGCGCTCGCAAAAGCATTAGGAAGAAAGAAGGGGGGAATAGTTTCGCGATTAAAAAAGTTGGGATTATCCTGATTGGTTAATGAATATACGTTTAATACTATCTTTGATCGTAATTATTATAATAGTTTTAGGATTAAGTATCAGTTATTTTTTTCAAAGGTCGAGACATGAAGTTGTTTTGGAACAAAAATTAAGAGGAAATATGATTATTACCAGCCCAACATTTCAACATAATGGTTTAATTCCTTTCAAATATACCTGCGACGGGGAAAATATAAATCCACCGCTTGAAATAAAAGAAATTCCCCAAAGAACAAAAAGTTTGGCTCTAATTGTTGACGACCCGGACGCGCCAATGGAAACTTGGATTCATTGGGTAGTCTGGAATGTTGACCCGAAAACTACGCAGATTCCGGAAAACAACGTTCCCGATAAAGCGACAGAGGGTCAAACGAGTTTTGAAAAATCTGGTTACGGAGGTCCTTGCCCGCCTTCTGGCACGCACCGATATTTTTTTAAGCTCTACAGCCTTGACACTAAATTAAATCTGCCTTCTGATACGCCTAAATCAGGGCTTCTTGAGGCCATGGCAAATCATATTTTAGCCGAAGCCGAACTGGTCGGCCTATACAGCCGTGTGAAATAAGGAATTTTACGAATACTGGCAAAACTACATTAGATAAAAAATGATGGACATTTTCGCTTCAAAAAAATTCTTGATTATTGCGGGAATAATTTTGGCGCTATTTATTGGCATCGCAATTGGCTATGGTTTCAAATCAAATAATGCGACGCTTTCGGGCAATCTCGCGGCCAATATTCTAAAAGAAATTATTCCGGGGAACAAAAACGATAATGTAGGTGATTTGGTAAAAGTTGTTCGTGTTGTTGACGGCGACACGATTGAAATAGAGGGCGGAGAGAAGGTTAGGTATATCGGGATTGATACGCCGGAGACCGTTGACCCGCGAAAACCAGTACAATGTTTCAGTGTTGAAGCATCTAAGAAAAATAAAGAATTGGTTGAAGGCAAGATGGCGCGATTGGAAAAAGACATTACAGACAGAGACAAATACAATCGACTTTTGCGGTATGTTTGGATAGACGATGTTCTTGTTAATTTGGAACTAGTGAAGCAGGGATTTGCTTATTCCTATTCCTACCCGCCGGATATAAAATATCAGGACGAGTTTGTTAAAGCTCAACAGGAGGCGAGAGATTTAAAACAAGGTCTATGGAACGCTTGTCCCGACGCCGAAAAGAAAACTGTCGTTCCCATTATTGATTCAGCCCCAAATGGTTCTTGTTTAATTAAAGGTAATATAAGCACCTCTGGCGAAAAAATTTATCATCTGCCTGGTTGCGGCTCTTACTCAAAAACTCGAATTGACGAAGCTCGCGGTGAAAAATGGTTTTGCTCGGAGTCCGAAGCCCAAGCCGCCGGCTGGCGCAAGGCCTTAAATTGTCAATAATAGTTGCCTTTTTCCGCCAGCTGGCGCGGAATTCGGCGGCCAACAAAAAAATTAAAAAAACAAATTTATGACTAAGGCGGTTTTTTTATTTGGAAATTGACAAGATAGCCGAAATGCGCTATTTTATTTTAGCCTTGGAAATCCAGACGGTTTTTTATTTTTATGGACATTCAAACAAAAGTAGTTTTATTTTTAACAGTCAGCGGAATAGTTTTTTGGCTCATAAATACTTTTCTTTTGATAAAGCATTTTTTGTAATTTTTTTATTTTGATTTATTCCGGCATAAAGCGTAGAATTTGAGAACTTATTATGAGCCAATATTATAACTCTAAGCGCGTAAACAATCTTTATAAGCTCGGCTCTCGAGAGCCATTTAAACTCTCCCGGTCAAAAATAGATTTATTTTTTAATTGTCCGAGGTGTTTTTATTTTGACCGCCGGCTTGGAATCGGCCGTCCGCCCGGATTTCCGTTTTCTTTAAATTCTGCCGTTGATAAGCTTTTAAAAATGGAATTTGACGTTCATCGCGCCAACGGCACAAATCATCCATTGATTGAAGAATACGGGATAGACGCGCGGCCGGTTCCGCATGAAGATTTGGAAAAATGGAGGCATAATTTTACCGGAATCCAATATTTGCACGAACCTACAAACTTTTTGATAACCGGCGCTATAGACGATTTATGGCAAAACTCCAAAGGGGAATATATCGTCGTGGACTACAAATCTACTTCTAAAGACGAAGAAATTACCGAACTTAATAAAGAATGGCAGGACGGGTATAAAAGGCAGATGGAAATTTACCAATGGCTCTTGAGGAAAAACGGCTACAAGGTTTCAGACACCGGATATTTTGTTTATTGCAATGGCAAGACTGACCGCAAAGCATTTGATGCCAGGTTAGAATTTGATATTACTATTATTCCCTACACGGGAAACGATTCCTGGATTGAAAGAGTTATTTTGGAAGCTCATAAATGCTTGAATGGAGAAAAAATTCCCGAAGCGGGCGCGGATTGCGATTATTGCGATTATATTCGGGCGATAAACGAAGAACAATAAAAACCCGCATGAAAATTTTTGTAAAAGTTAAGCCGGGCGCAAAAAAAGAAGAAATAGTAAAAATAGACGAGATTCATTATATCGTTTCGGTTAAAGAACCACCTGTAAATGGCAGGGCGAACGCCGCCATAATTAAAGCTTTGGCGGTATATTTTAACACAAGTCCTTCGCGCGTAAATATTTTATCGGGTCGCACGTCGAAGCAAAAAATTGTAGAGATTTTATAATTTATCTGAAAAGCCGGAGAGAGTTGAGAATTCGATGTTATGGATATTAAGATGTTTTTAGCAATTTTATTATTTTTTGCGCTTATTGTTACGGGCATTTTTTTGTACATCTCCAAATATAACGGGGCATCAAGCCCGGCGAATTATATTCCTGTTTGTTTTGGCAGCCGTTGTTTTAACGCCGAAATAGCTTCTTCTTTTTCGGCGCGGATGAAAGGTTTAATGTTTAGGGAATCTTTGGCGGTTGATGCCGGAATGCTTTTTATTTTTTCAAGCGAAGACAAACACTCTTTTTGGATGAAAAATACGCTTATTCCGCTGGATATGATTTGGATAAGCGAAAATAAAGAAATTGTTTATATCGCTAAAAATGTTCAACCCTGCAAAAGCCTAATTTGTCCTTCGGTTTCTTCTGAGAAATCGGCAAAATACGTTTTGGAAATAAACGGCGGCAAAGCCGATGAAACCGGATTAAAAATCGGCGATAAAGCGGATTTTGATTTGAAGGAAATTCTTTGGCGGGAATAAACCCCGAAGACTTGCCGCAGATAGTGAATAGTAAATAGTAAAATTCGATAAGGCGGCTATTGAGATAACGGCCGTTTTTTTGTATATTTAAAGGAATGTTTAGAAATCTCAAAAATTTCAACCCCGCGGAAATTGAAGAAAAAGTTCTTGAATTTTGGCGGGCTAACAAAATTTTCGAAAAATCCATAGAAAAACCGGCATCGGAAAAGTCCAAAGGGAACTATGTCTTTTTTGACGGCCCTCCTTTCGCCAACGGTTTGCCTCATTACGGCCATATTCTGGCTTCAATAATAAAAGACGCGATTCCTCGCTATCAAACAATGAAAGGAAAAAGCGTGAAAAGGCGATGGGGTTGGGATTGCCATGGTTTGCCGGTTGAGTTTGAAATAGAAAAAGAGCTTGGATTGAAAAGCAAAAAAGACATTATTGATTTCGGAGTTGAGAAATTCAACGAGGCAGCGAGAAAAAGCGTTTTAAAATATGAATCGGAATGGAAAAAAACAATTCCCAGAATCGGCCGTTGGGTTGATATGGATAATCCTTATAAAACAATGGACGTTGAATATATGGAGTCTGTTTTGCGCGTCTTTAAAGATTTATATGATAAAGATTTAATTTATAAGGGTTATAAGCCGATGCATATTTGTCCGCGGTGCGAAACAACGCTTTCTAATTTTGAAGTCACCCAGAATTATAAAGATATTGAAGATTCTGCGGTAACATTGAAATTTAAGCTTGTTGATGAGCCGAATACATTTATTCTTGCTTGGACTACAACCGCTTGGACATTGCCGGGGAATGTGGCTTTGGCGGTTAATCGGAATGTTGATTATGTGAAAATGTTATTAAAAAATTTTTCCGGGATAAGCGACGGTGTTTATATTTTTTCCAAAAAAGATTACGAAAATTATCAAGGAATGGTTGAGGCGGAAAAGAAAAAGAATAATAAAGTTAGCGCGAAAATTTTAGAAGAGTTTAAGGGTGAAAAGTTGATCGGCAAAAATTATCAGCCGTTGTTTGATTATTATGCCAAAGATAAAAAATTGGTTAATCGCGAGAACGGTTGGAAAATTTATCCGGCGGATTTTGTGAATATTGAAGAAGGAACCGGCATTGTGCATATTGCTCCGGCTTTTGGCGCCGAAGATATGGAATTAGGTCAAAAATTTAATTTGCCTTTTGTCCAGCATGTCGGAATGGACGGAAAAATAAAACAGGAGGTTAAAGATTTTGCGGGTTTGCGGGCAAAATCGAAAGAAAATACCAGAGAAACTGACGAAAAGATAATAAAATTCCTTTCGGATAAAAATTCGGTTTTCGGTTATGAAAAAGTGGTTCATTCCTATCCTCATTGCTGGCGGTGTGAAACCCCGCTTTTGAATTATGCGGCGTCTTCGTGGTTTGTGAAGGTAATGGCGGTTAAGAACGCGCTTATCAAAAATAACCAAAAAATCAATTGGTTGCCGGGGTACGTGAAAGACGGGCGTTTCGGCCAGTGGCTTAAAGACGCGCGCGATTGGGCGATTTCCAGAAGCCGTTTTTGGGGGTCTCCGCTTCCGGTTTGGGAATGCAAAAAATGCGGAAAACTAAAAGTTGTCGGTTCGGTTGAAGAAATTAAAAAAAATTCGGAAACTTCAGGCAATAAATATTTTGTTATGCGGCATGGCGAATCGGAGAACAACTTGTTTAATGTTGTAAGTTCGGATTATAAAAACAAGCATCACTTAACGGAAAAAGGCAAAAGAGAGGTTAAAGATTCACTTAAAAAACTAAGAGGCGTTGATTTGATTTTTTCTTCGGATTTTGTCCGAACAAAAGAAACCGCGGAAATAGCGGCAAAACAATTGAGAATAAAAAAGATATTTTACGATAAAAGATTAAGGGAAGTTAATGCCGGCATTTTAAACAATAGGCCGACAAGGGAATACGGAGAATACTTTTCTTCCAATGAAGAAAAATTTATTAAGCCGGCTCCGAAAGGCGAAAATTTGACCGATTTAAAAAATAGAACGGCGGATTTTATCTACGATATTGAAAAAAAATATTCGGGTAAAAACATTTTGATTATCAGCCATGAATATCCGATTTGGCTTTTGTTTGTCGGAGCCGAAGGGGCGGACGCGAAAAAAGCGATTGAGATGAAGAGTAAGAAAGATAAGTTTATTAAAACCGGAGAAATAAAAAATTTGAAATTTGTTCCATTGCCGCACAATAAAAATTTTGAGCTTGATCTGCACAGGCCGTATATTGATAAAGTGGAATTTATTTGCGGTTGCGGCGGCAAAATGAAAAGAATAGAAGATGTTTTTGATTGTTGGTTTGAATCCGGTTCAATGCCGTATGGCCAATCGCACTACCCGTTCGCTTTCGCTAAAAATCAAAAATCAAAAATCCCATGCCTACCGGCAGGCAGGAAAAATCAAAAATTAGGAAAATTATTAAAGAAAATGGGTTTTCCGGCGGAGTTTATCGCCGAAGGAATGGACCAAACCCGCGGTTGGTTTTACACTCTGCTCGTTCTTTCAACGGCTTTGTTCAATAAACCGGCGTATAAAAACGTTATTGTTAACGGGATAATTTTGGCGGAAAACGGCCAAAAAATGAGCAAGCGCTTGAAAAATTATCCCGACCCGATGGAGCTTGTTTCAAGATACGGCGCGGATAGTTTAAGGCTTTATTTACTTTCTTCGTCGGTGGTGGCGGGCGAAAATTTGAATTTTTCCGAAAAGGGCGTAGATGAAATTTATAAAAAAATGATTTTGCGATTGTGGAATATTTATAAGTTTTATGAACTTTACGCGGACAGCTCAAAAATACAAAATACAAAATACAAGATACAAAATACTAACATTTTAGATAAGTGGATTATTGCCCGGTTGGAACAATTAAAACAGGAAGTTTCAAATTCGCTTGGAAAATACGAACTTGATAAAGCGGTTCGGCCGCTCGGCGGTTTTATTGATGATTTTTCAACGTGGTATATTCGGCGTTCGCGCGATCGCTTTGTAGCGCGCAGACTAACGCAGACCGGACGCGGACTTACGCAGAAAGATATAGAACAGGATAAAAATAGCGCTATAAATACAACACATTTTGTTTTGTCGGAATTTTCAAAAATTCTCGCGCCGTTCGCGCCGTTTGTGGCGGAAGCGATTTATAAAAATCTCAAATCCTTGCCTTGCCGGCAGACAGGTCAAATCTTAAATCTCAAATTTTGCGAATCGGTTCATTTGGAAAAATGGCCGAATTTAGATAAAAAATTAATAGATAAAAAATTAATAAATTCGATGGTTGAAATCAGAAGAATAGCTTCGCTGGCTTTGGAATTAAGAACTAAGGCGGGAATTAAAGTAAGACAGCCGCTTTCAGAATTAAGAATTAAGGATTTAGAATTAAGAAATAAAAAAGAATTGCTAAAAATTTTAGCTGACGAGATAAATGTTAAGAAAGTTATTTTTGACTCTAAAATAAAGCAGGAAATTGAATTGGATATAAAAATCACACCGGAGTTGAAAACTGAAGGATTGTTAAGAGAAGCGGCAAGAGCGATACAAGATTTAAGAAAAGAAGCCGGTCTTTTACCGAAAGATAAAATTAATTTGTGGCTGGAAATTCCGGCGGAAATCCGTTCGGCGATAGATAAAAATATAAGCGAATTTAAGGAAAAAATTTGCGCTAAAAACATTAACTTTGGCCGTACCGATAAGTTTGACGTGGAAGCCGAAACTAAAATGGACGGCGTTCAAATTTGGGCGGGGATTAAAAAAGTTTAGTTAATTATGATAATTACTAATTTTAAAAACTTGGCAAAAAGTCCGCTTCGTAAAAAAGCGCTCCAAATTGTTGAGGCGGGATATGAAGCTATTAATATAAAAAAAGCGGTTTTAGAACGGATAAAAATAAATAAAAATAAGCTTTTTATTTCAGATTTTTTTGTTGATTTAAATAAATACCGAAAGATTTTTATCATCGGCATTGGCAAGGGTTCGGCCTTGGCAAGCGCGGCATTGGCGGAAATTTTGGGAAAAAGATTGGCGGAAGGAATAGCGATTGATGTAAAAAAGCCGAAATTGAAAATTGAAAATTGGAAATTGAAAATTTTTGAAGGTACTCATCCTAACCCTTCGGCCCAAAACATAAAAGCCACAAAAAAAATAGTTGAATTAGCGGAAAAAGCCGGGGAAGACGATTTAATAATCTCTTTTATCTGCGGAGGCGGCTCGGCTTTGCTTTGCGGTTCGGAAAAAGAATTGAAAAACTCCCGAGAGATTTTCAGTAAACTAACCAGCGCCGGAGCCAATATCACTGAAATTAACACAATAAGAAAACATTTGTCGGAAGTTAAAGGTGGCGGCTTGGCAAAAATCGCTTACCCCGCGTCTTTAATCTCTTTGATAATTGCAGATACTCCGCTTAATTTTAAAAACGACAGGGGTTTATCTATGGTTGCTTCCGGTCCGACGATATACGATAAGACAATAAAAAAAGACGCGGAAAGAGTTATAGGCAAATATTTCAATATAAGGACGTCCGACGTCTTTCAGACGTCGGACGTCCAAAAATTAATCCGCGTCTTAAAAGAGACGCCGAAAAATAAAAAATATTTCAAAAAAGTCAAAAACAAAATGTTCTTATCAAATCGCGAGCCAATTGCGGCAATGGCGAAAAAAGCCAAACAGATGGGGTTTATGCCCAAAATTTACTCTTTAAAATTAAAAGGCGAGGCAAAAGATTCCTTGGTGCCATTAATAAACATACTTTCCTATAGGAAAGTACCGCAAGTAATTTTGGCCGGAGGGGAAACAATAATTAAATTGGGTAAAAATCCGGGAAAGGGAGGGAGGAATATAGAAGCGGTATTGGGCGCAATTCACAATTCACAATTCGTAATTCGTAATAAGCGTAATAATCTAATAATCATTTCTTTTGCCAGCGACGGTCGCGACAATACCGAAGCCGCGGGCGCTATTGGCGATATTTTAACCATAGATAATGCTGAAAAATTGAAATTAAATTTTGAAAAATACCTTAAAAATCATAACACTTTTAAATTTTTCAAAAAAACCGGAGATTTGATTTTCGCGGACCAAAAAACTTTTAATGTTTCTGATTTAATGTTAATATTGAAATCATGAAAACTTTCATTAAACAATTTAAAGACGTCGGAATTAAAAATGTTTTGGAGGTTGGTGGGAAAAACGGTTCGTTGGGAGAAATGATTCAATATTTGAAACCAAAAGGCTTAAATGTCCCGGATGGTTTTGCGATAACAGCAGACGCTTATAGATTCTTTTTAGAAGAAGCGAGGCTGAAATCCAAGAACTCTTCCTTCGCTAAAGCTTCGGCGGGCAGGCAAAATTTGAAAGGTTTTATAAAACAAACTTTGAGCGGTTTGAATACGAAAAATCTTCAAGATTTGGCTAAGCGCGGGGAAGCGATTAGGGAAGCGATAAAAAGCGTTGAGCTGCCAAAAGAGCTTGAAAAAGAAATAGTTCTAAATTATCAAAAATTTGAGAAAGAATACGGCAAAAATACGGACGTGGCGGTTCGCACAAGCGGCACAACGGAAGACGCGCCCGATGCCTCATTTGCCGGCCAATACGAGACCTTTTTGAATATCCGTGGTTCAGTAAAGGTTTTACAAGCGGTAAAAGCGTCTTTTGCCTCTTTATTCACCAATAGGGCAATTTCTTACAGGGCGGATAAGGGATTTGATTATTCCAAGATGGCGCTGTCTGTGGGCGTGCAAAAAATGGTGCGTTCGGATTTGGGATGTTCAGGCATAATGTTTACGCTTGATACGGAATCGGGTTTTCCGGACGTGGTTTTAATAAGCGGCGCCTGGGGATTAGGAGAAATGGTTGTTCAGGGGGAAGTAACGCCGGACGAATTTTCGGTTTTTAAAAAAACCAATGCGATTATTGATAAAAGATTGGGTGATAAAACTCGTAAGATGATTTATTCTACGGGCCAGGGCATTAAAAAAACGAAAATTGTAGATACTAACAAAGAAGAAAGGGAAAAATTTGTTTTAAGCGAAGCTGAAATTTTGAAGTTGGCGAAATGGGGAGTGATAATAGAAAAACATTATACGGCTTTACGGAAAAAATGGACGCCGATGGATATGGAATGGGCGAAGGACGGTAAAACGGGTGAACTTTTCATTGTTCAGGCAAGGCCGGAAACGGTCCATAGCCGCCGCGATTTTTCAAAAATAAAAGAGTACAAGCTTCAAACTTCAAGCTCCAAACTTCAAGTTTTAGTAAGGGGCGCTTCTGTGGGCAATAAAATTGCCGTTGGTAAAGCGCGAATAATTTTAGACGCCAAGCAAATAGGTCAATTTAAAGCGGGTGAGGTTTTGGTAACAGATATGACAGACCCCGATTGGGAATCAATTATGAAAATCGCCTCGGCGATTGTGACAGATAAAGGCAGCCGTACTTCACATGCGGCGATAGTTTCGCGCGAATTGGGCATTCCTTGTGTTGTCGGTTCCGGAAACGCCACTAGGAAGATAAAAACAGGGCAAATTGTAACAGTAGACATTACTTCCAGCGACGGCGTGGTTTATGACGGCGCTTTGAAATTTAAAATAATAGAACACGACATTAAAAAATTTCCCAGGCCGAAAACCAAGATAACAATGAACATTGCCACCTCGGACACGGCTTTTGAAAAATCGCTTTTGCCGAATGACGGCATTGGGCTGGCAAGGGAGGAATTTATTATTGCCAGCGATATCGGCATACACCCGAACCTCATTCTTGATTTTGAAAAAATCAAGAAGAGGAATTTCCAATTTCCAATTTCCAATTTCCAAATAAATTCCAAATTCAAAAATGCTAAATATCTAAAACAGATTATAAAAGAAGTAGAAAAACGAACAATCGGCTATAAAGACAAAAAACAATTTTACGTTGATAGGCTTGCTTATGGAATCGCCAAAATCGCCGCGGCATTTTATCCCAAACAAGTAATTGTGCGGTTCTCCGATTTTAAAACAAACGAATATCGTGCTCTTGTCGGCGGGGAGATTTACGAACCGCAAGAAGAAAATCCGATGATTGGCTGGCGTGGCGCTTCGCGTTATTATCATCCGAATTTCGCTCCGGCTTTTGTTTTGGAACTTGAAGCTATTAAAAAAGTGCGTGAAAAAATGAAATTGGATAATGTGGCGGTGATGGTGCCATTTTGCCGAACCGTGGAAGAAGGGAAAAGAGTGCTTGAGATAATGAGAAAAAATGGATTGAGGCATAAAGCAAAAAATAAAAAATTCCTATACCCTAAACGCTCAACCCTAAACCCTCTCAAAGTTTATGTCATGTGTGAGATTCCTTCAAATGTTGTTTTGGCGGACGAGTTTTTAGATGTTTTTGATGGAATGAGCATTGGTTCAAACGATTTAACGCAATTGACGGTTGGTATAGACCGCGACGCTTCAGAATTAGTTCGCGATATTGCTAATGAAAACGACGAGTCAGTTAAAAAATTGATTGCCGAAGTGATTAAAAAATGCCGGGCCAAGAAAAAGTATGTAGGTATCTGCGGCGATGCGCCCTCGACGTTTCCGGATTTTGCCAGATTTTTAGTTAGAGAAGGTATAAAATCTATATCCCTTAGTCCAGATGCAATAATTAAAACTACAATGGACATTGTGAGAGAAGAGAAAAAAATAATTAAATGAATTTTTGGTGGAACAAGCCCCCACACCTAATAGGCATAGGCGCTGAAAGCGCTTAATAAATTAAATTAATGCCTATTAGGTGTGGGGGCAGGGTATTGAAAGTATGTCTTTAAATCCGGATACGGTGATAAAAACGACCTTGAAAGTTTACGAAAAAGAGAAGAAATTAAAAGCCAAAAATTATTAAAAATATCATTAAAAAATTATGTTGACTTTATTAGCAATTTTAGTGGGTAGTCTTTTTAATATCGGTATATTTTTTGTTTTACTTCACCTCCTCTTTAAAAAGAAACTATCATTAGGGATAAAAATCTTAATTGCATTTTTGCTTTCAGTATTACTTTCTTATTTATTTGGCAAAGCCTTGATTATCAATATTGCTGGACATGGAATCTCTGCGGCATTACTTTATTTATTGTTGAAAAGTGGTTTATTGAAGATGGGCCAATTTCACAAAAAAGATAATTGATAAAAAGAAATAATAAATAGCACGGCAGGGTAAAATAAATCTATGAAAGTAATTTGTCAAAGATTAAAAAATGATATTATTCGAAAAGTTAAAAATCCATATAAAAACGCCTTCCGAATAATTCCGTTGTAAGGTTTAACTGTAAGTTTTATTTGAACTTAGGGTATTCAATGGGTATTCGGTTGTAACCGAACACCCATCGAGGGGAGAGAAATAAAACTTATGTTTTAAATAAAAATGAGCGCTACCAGTAAAAAATATTTCGACGAGGATTTCAAAAATAAAATATGGGGCGAATTTTTGAAAGAAATTAGCGGCGCAAAAAGCAAAAATCGGCTGGTGGAAATTCTTGGAGAGGCATTAACACAAAAAGAACTAATTCTTTTAGAGAAACGTTTAGCGGTTAAATTTTTATTGAAGAGAGATTTATCTTATAGAAAAATAGCTGAAATAGCCGATGTTTGTCTCGATACGGTAGGCTTTGTCAAAAAAGGACTTAAAAAATCAGCTAGAATCCCAAGGAAATATTCAGCTATGTCTAGCCAAAAGAAGAAAAAAGAAAGAGTGCTCTTGCCGCCATACGGCAGAGGCCGTTGGAAGCCGTATTTTGACGCAATAGATAGAACGCGCCCGTAAATGGCAGCGTTAATTGGTAATGGCGGTATTCGCACTTTTTATTGTATAATAAATTTACAATTTATATTTCATGGCAGGGAGCATGGTGTTCGGTCGCAACAGAACACAGGGTATGAGTCAAAAGTTAAAAAATAATCGTAAGAAACAGAAAGAGAAATAAAATTATAAAGATTAATGGCAAGAAAATAATTTATGTCAGATTTTATTAGGCCGGAATTTTTTGATATTTTTGGCGCTCTCGCCTTCGCGTTTTTTATTTGTGTTTCATTATGGGGGCTTAAATTTAATGAGCCGTTGCCTCGGTGGATTTTGAAGGTTATTTTAATAATAGGCGTTCTTGGGTTGTCGGTAGATATATTTTGGGTTTATAAAGGATTTTTTGTGAAATGAAAATTTTTGACGCCAGCATAAAAATAATAAAAGATTCGCGCGGGAAAGACACTTTGGAAGCGGGATTGAAAACCGATAATTTTTCGGCTTTGGCTTCGGCGCCGAGCGGGAAAAGCCGGGGAGCGCATGAGGCGTTTGTTTTGGAGCCGAAAATGGCGCTGGAAAAATTTAAGGAGATTAAACCGCAGATTTTAGCCGCGTTCGCCAGTGGGCGGATTGAAACCCAGGAAGAATTTGACAACTTCCTAATTTCCTTAGATGATACTCCGAATAAAAGCAATCTTGGCGGAAATTTAACCTTAGTTTTGTCTTTGGCTTTTGCCAGATTAATGGCAAAAAATCAGGGAATTGAGCTATTTAGATATATAAATCAAGTTTCAGGTTTTAAGCTTCAAGTTCCAAAAAATACGAGGCCATTTTTCAATGTCGTTAACGGTGGGGCGCACGCGACGCATCCAGAATCAAAACTGGATTTTCAAGAATTTCAAATTATTCCCGACACGCAAGATTTCGGTTTGGCGCTGGGACTAGGGCAGGAATTTTACAGAAAACTTAAGGAATTTCTTGAGAATAAATTCGGCAAAGAAAATGTTATGCTCGGCGATGAAGCAGGATTTTCGTGCCCTTTTAAAAATAATGAAGAGGCAATTGAAATTTTGGCAGATTTAATCGTTAAGCATAAATATCCGTTAAAAATCGGTTTGGATACGGCGGCAACGCAATTTTATCAAAGCGCGGACCAACGCGGACCGGACGCGGACTCACGCGGACATTATTTAGTTAACGGTAAAAAAATTACAGCGGAGGAATTAAAAAATTTTTATCTGAGATTAATTGAATCTTATAAAATTTTATCAATAGAGGACCCCTTTTACGAAGATGCTTTTGATGACTTTTCAACACTATCATGTGTGATAGTGCCAAAGGGGGTTAAAATTATCACTGATGATTTAACAACCACTAATCCGGAAAGAGTGAAAATCGCCATAGATAAAAAAGCTGGAAACGCAATTTTAATTAAACCCGACCAAATCGGCACCCTGACTGAAACTCTAAAGGTTGTCCAATTAGCTTATGAAAATAATTGGCAGACAATCGTTTCTCACCGCAGCGGAGAGACAATGGATGATTTTATCGCTGATTTGGCAGTCGGAATTAATGCCTGGGGTTTTAAAGCGGGCGCTCCGGCCGCAGCCGAGAGATTAATTAAATACGAAAGAATATTGCAAATTTCAAATATAAAATCTCAAATCTTTTAAATTTTTCGTTTTCTTGCGATTATTTTTTAACTTTTGACTCATACCCTGTGTTCTGTTGCGACCGAACACCATGCTCCCTGCCATGAAATATAAATTGTAAATCTGACATAAATTATTTTCTTGCCATTAATCTTTATAATTTTATTTCTCTTTCTGTTTTAGATTTTATTTTTAAGATGTATTTTTGAGATTTTAGATTGAAGTTTTTACTGTAATAAAAACTTCAACAGGCTCTGACCCGTCATCTCTTTGGGTTGAGGAATATGCATCAATTCCAAAATAGTCGGCGCGACATCGGCTAAAATGCCGATATTTTCCCTTTTTGACCGGAGAATTTCTTCTTTGGTTCTGGAACGCATAAATCTTTTTGCGACTAGATAAATCGGTACCGGGCTGGCATCGTGCCTTGTTTCAATATTGCCCGTTTTTTCATCTATAACTTTTTCCATGTTGCCGTGGTCGGAGGTGATAATCAAAGTCGCGTCGGTTTCCAAAACGATTTTTATGATTTTGCCAAGTTGTTCGTCTATGGTTTTTACCGCTTTAATACAGGCGTCGTAGTTTCCGGTGTGGGCGATAATGTCGAAATTGGCGAAATTTAAAAGCACAAAATCAAAAGCGTCTTCCATTATGGATTCAACGGTTCGGTTGGCTATTTCCGCCGCCATCATTTCGGGATGTTCATCTTGTTTGACAATGGGTCTTGAAGGAATTAAGACGCGGTATTCGTTCAAGAACGGCTTTTCTTCAAGTCCGTTAAAAAAATAAGTGATGTGGGGGTATTTTTGGGTTTCGGTTATTCTAATTTGGTTTTTCCCGTTATCCGCCAAAACTTTTCCTAAGCAATTGGTAATGGGTTCGTTGGTAAAGACGACTGCCGCGCTTATATTTTTATCATAGGGCGTCATTGTCGTCACGAAAAGATTGTTAAATTTTTTAACCGGAAATTTTTGAAAATTTTTGTCGGCGAAAACAGATGCTATTTGTCTTGTCCTATCTTCGCGAAAATTAAAAAATATTATTGTATCGTTGTCTTTAATCTCGCAGCCTTCCTTCACCCGCGTTGGTTCAATATATTCATCTGTTTTTTTATTCGCGTAAGAACTTTTAATATAAGCTTCAGCATCGGCGCTTATCGGGCCTTCACCGACAATCACGGAGTAGGCTTTTTGCGTACGGTCCCAGTAGCCTTCTCTGTCCATGCCGTAAAAACGGCCGCCGATACTCGCCAAAGTTGCTTCTTTTGGCAGGCGGGTCAATAGGTTTATTGTGGAAGTCGGCGCGCTGTCGCGGCCATCGGTAAAAAGATGGAGATTTATTTTGGAAATATTTTCTTTTACGGCGAATTCAACGAGCGCTTCTATGTGCCCAAAAGAAGAATGGACGTTCCCGTCGCCCATCAATCCCACCAGATTAACGCTTGAATTATTTTTCTTGGCGTGTTCAAAAGCGCTTTTCAGCGCCGGATTTTTGAAAAAACTTTCGTCGCGGATAGCCAAATCAATTTTAGGCAGATATTGATAAATAATTCTTCCGGCGCCCAAGTTAAGGTGCCCCACTTCGCTGTTGCCTTCTTCGCCCCAAGGAAGACCGACGCTGATGCCGGACGCTTGAAGCAAGCCGCTCGGGAAATTGGCTCTTAAATAATCGAAATTTTTCGGCTCGGCCATATAAATGGGGTTGGTCTCATTTTGTTGGCCTTCACCACAGCCGTCTAAAATTGCCAATATAACGGGTTGTTTTGACATATTTCTATTTTACCGTTATAATTAACTTATAGCAACGTTAAAAGGTTGTTAATTCGCAATTAAATTATGTCCGGTAGTAGAACTGCGATAAAATTTAAATTATCGTAATTATATTGGCGGACATAACAAATATAGTCGTTGAAAAAAATTAATTATGAACTGTGTAAGCTATAACTTAAATTTAAATAAATTAAGCAATCGCAGTTTCACTACCGGATATGATTTATCAAAATCCGCTTTTTTGGGTCGGTTTGGTTATTTTAGGGGTATTTACCGGTTACTTTATTCGTCAAACGATAGCGTCTAAAAATCTTAATTCCGCCGAGCAGAAAATAAAACGGCAGGTTGAAGAATCTAAGGCGAAATCGAAAGAAATAATTCTTGAAGCGCAGGGAAAGGCCACGGACTTATTGGAAGAAGTAAAAAAAGCCGAGAAAGAAGGCAAAATTCAACTCGGCAAACTTGAAGAGCGTCTCCTTAAAAAAGAAGAGTATTTAGACTCGCAGTCTTTAGAATTAAGGCGGCGCGAAGAGAAATCTTACCAAGATATAGAAAAATTGAAAACCGTTAAGACGGAAATAGACGAACTTAAACAAAAAGTCGTTTCTGAACTCGAAAAAGTTTCCGGAATGTCCGCCAATCAAGCGAAAGATTTTCTTTTAAAGAACGCGCAAGAAATCCACCAAGGCGAGCTTGTCTCAACCCTTTCCAAGATGGATAAAGAAAGGCGCGAAGAAATTGAAAAAAAGAGTTTGGATATTATGACAACCGCCATGCAGCGCTACGCGCGTTCACACGTGAGCGAAGTAACAACTTCGATTTTTAATCTTAATGATGAAGATTTGAAAGGTAAGATAATTGGAAGAGAAGGAAGAAACATCCGCGCCTTGGAACGCGCCACCGGAGTGGAATTCGTGATAGACGAAACTCCTGAAAGTATTGTGATTTCTTCTTTCGACCCGATAAGAAGGGAAATTGCTAAAATGGCTTTACAAAAGCTTGTTAAAGATGGAAGAATTCAGCCGGCGAAAATAGAAGAAAAAGTTGAAGAAGCTAAACAAGAATTAAACAAAAAAATAATTGAATTGGGAGAAGGCGCGGCTTATGAAGCAGGTGTTTACGATTTGCCCAGGGAAATAATCCAGCTTTTAGGCAGGCTTAATTTCCGTTTGAGCTACGGTCAAAATGTTTTAACTCATTCAATTGAAACTTCTTATCTGGCGGCGATGATAGCTTCGGAGCTCGACCAGAATGTGGAAGTGGCAAAAAAAGCCGCTTTGCTCCATGATATCGGTAAGGCTATAGACCATGAAGTTCAAGGAAGTCACGTTGATATTGGCAGGAAAATTCTTAAGAAATACGGCATTAGTGAAGAAATAATCAAGGCGATGGAAGCGCATCATGAAGAATATCCGTTTGCCAGTCCGGAGGCATACATTATCGCTGCGGCAGATGCCCTTTCGGCAAGCAGGCCGGGAGCGCGCCGCGACACCTTGGAAAATTACTTTAAACGCTTGGGAGACCTTGAAAAAATCGCGATGGGATTTGAAGGCGTTAAAAACGCTTACGCTATTTCAGCCGGGAGAGAATTGAGAATTTTTGTTATTCCCGAAAAAATAGACGATTTTAAGGCGCTTCAATTGGCGCGAGAAATCGCTAATAAAATAGAATCCGAGTTGAAATACCCCGGCGAAATCAAAGTAAACGTCATCCGTGAGATGAAAGCCGTGGAATATGCCAAGTAAAATAAGGGCTATTGACTTTTTCGTTCGGACAGACGAGGATTAATATAGATTTTTACTGTATTATTTGATACAATTAGTTTATTAAAAAAGAAAAAGGTCGAATAAACATAATTTTACGTTTTAAGATTATGAACAAAGTTGCGCTCGTAGAGGCGGTGATGAAAGCCGCGGGGATAGAAGTTAAAAAACAAGGAGCCGCAGTTGTTGAAGCTGTTTTTGATACAATAACAAAGACATTGTCAAAAGGCGAAGAAGTCGCCATTACCGGCTTCGGAACGTTCAAAATCGTTAAAAGAGCGGCTCGCATGGGCGTTAACCCGAAAACCGGAGAAAAAATCCAAATTGCCGCTTCAATAAAACCGAAATTCAGAGCCGGAAAGGTTTTGAAAGAAGCTGTTAAATAAGAAAAAGTTTACGCATACGTAAACCCCGTTAGAAATCTCAGGAGAGTTATCTTGAGCTTTATAAGATATCATTTCTAACGGGGTAAAATAAAAACCCTGACAAATATCGGGGTTTTTATTTATTTTGGAGCAAGGCGTCTATTTTATAAAGAGTTTCTTGGGCCGATTTTATCTTTTCAAGCGATTTATTGGAGTCGCTTTCCTCGGATGCTTGTTTTAATTCTTCGGTTGCTTCCAGAAGCATCGTTTGGATGACGACTCCTTTATTATAATCAATTTCTTTACTTCCCAAAAGATATTTTATTTCATCAAGTTTAACTTGTATGGAATTATTGACTTCGCCGGCTTTAACCACGAAATCTTGCCTGTCCATTTTATTAATCATGTAAAATGCCGAACTGGAAACGATTAAAATTAACGCGAAAGCGGTTGCGGCGATAACATATATTGGTCTGCGAGAATAAACGGCAACCAAAATATCCGCCAAGGAAAACTTTTTCGGAGCAGTTCTTTTGTCGGCGTTTATTTCAGCTAAAAGCAGATTTCGCGACTTGGCGGAATAACCCGCGTCGGGCGCGACATTTTTCAATTCATTTAAAATTTTAATTAATTCTTTATCCATCGATTATTTTCTTTAAATTTTTAACGGCTCGGTGTTGAAGCAATTTTATCGCGCTTTCGCTTTTATCAAGCGCCAGCGCGGTTTCACTAATTGAAAAATCTTCAATAAACCTTAAAATAATTACGTTTTGCTGTTCGTCGTTGAGCTCAAGAATAGCGTTTTTGACTCTCGCCAAATCCGTTTTTTTGTCCAAAGAAATCTGCGAGTCATTTTCGGTTTTAAGCTCGGCGATTGATTCAATTCTGACAATCTCTTTTTTCAGGCGGTAAAAGTCTATAACTTGGTTTCTGGCGATTGAATACAGCCAGCTTGAAAAGGGAAATCCCTTGAAGTTGTAGCCGGATATGTTTTGCCAGGATTTTAAAAATACTTGGTGGGTGAGGTCTTCGGCTTCCTCACGCAGGCCAACTTTAAGATAAATAAATCTGTAAATGCCAGATTGATATTTATCATAAAGCTGGCCAAAAGCCTCGGCCTCACCACCAATGGCGCGTTCTATTAAATTTTTATCGCCATCTAACATATATAACGAATTTAAAGCTAATTGGTTTCTTGGAGCGGGTGAGCGGAACCCTAGTAGTAGTCCCGCTGTGGCGGGACACTACGGGGCACAGTCTAACCTTGAGCGGGACACGAGAATCGAACTCGCGCTTCGATCTTGGCAAGATCGTGTACTACCACTATACTAGTCCCGCAATTATTAAATTCTAATTTCTAACTTCTATTATTGTGGTGGTGGGCCGTTAGGCCCTTTTATTGACGGCGCGCCTGTTGGACCGTGAAAGTTCCCATTAGATTGGCTTTCCAAGTTTATTGTCGGAGCGTTGGCAACAGGCTTGGTAAAATAATTATAAGCGAAAACTACCACTAGTAAAACTACGAATATAATTACAAAAATTAATATTTTTTTGTTCATTTCCGGTAATTTCAAACCCTTTCAATAAATTAATTATAGCTTATTATAATAAATTTTTCAAAAAATTTACGATTAGACGGTAGATTCTTTTTTAAGAAAAGAAAAAAAACGGCTTTACTCTATAACAGGGCGCCGTTAGACCCTTTGCCGTTTATGGCGATACCTACTGTTTGTTTAGCAAGATTTTTTCTGCCTCATCTATCTTCCTTTCTACCTCGGGGGCAATTCGAGGTAGTAGTCTTTTTACTTCCTCGAGTACCTCTTCTGGCGAGTCACATTTTTTCGCCCCCATTTCTGCTACCATCCGTCCCACTGTTCCGCCTTCCCGCCACACCTTGAATTTATTGGAATATGTTTTTATTTGTTTGACAACAATTCTCACTTTTATCACCCCTTTCAATTTTTAGTGTACAAAACTGCCAAATTATTGACCTAATCCCTTTCGAGTAAATTACAATAAAATAAGCAAAAAAGCAAACCGGTTTAATTGTCCGCCCCCTGGGACTCGAACCCAGAACCTTATCCTTAAGAGGGATTTGCTGCTACCAATTGAGCTAGGGGCGGATTATTTTATATTTATTGCTCGTCCACCTTTAGTAAGTGATAACCATTTTCTTTCTGTAATTTTTACTTTAGTATCAACATCTTTTAAAATAGACCTTAACCAACCAAAGACCTTATGTCTCATATCTGTTCCTCGCGGCACATATATTTTTATAGTGCCATAATAAAGATTGTTTTTCTTGTAACCGCTACTTAACGGTTTTACATAGCTTTTGCCAAAGTTTTTTAAGGGAATGCCTGTTAATTGGGACCAGAATTTTTTAATTTTAGCATCGTTCTGTTGGGGATATATATTTAATCGCGGTCTCAGAGTTTCTGCTTTAATACCAAATACTTCATTAAGCCATTTAACCATAAAAACTATAAAATAAGGATCAGAATTTGTAATTTCAAAACTTTTAGTTTTATTGCCTTCCGCCCAATAAAGTGCGACCCCGAACAACTTGTACGTTTCACTGGATATCGGCAGTTGAATTTCACTTGCCGCTTCTTCGATAATTTTTTCCACTTCTCGTTTTCTTCTCTCCTTTTGACTTTGCGACCCCCTAGATAATATTTCAATCTGTTTTGTATAAAGCCGTTTTTGATATTCGGGTTTAAGCTTAATACTTTTCAACCATAAACTCAAAGTGCTTTTTGAAAGAGCCGGTGCAATTTTATTCCTTATTTCATTATAACTTAGCCCTTGTTTTCTAAGTTTTATTGCTTTTAATTTTAAAGCGGTATAATCTTTATTCATACCACCAATCATACCACACAGGATAACCGAACTCAAGTTTAAATTTAGTGTGTCCCCGGAAGGATTTGGACCTTCGGCCTCCTGGTTCGAAGCCAGGCGCTCTATCCGCTGAGCTACGGGGACAACATATATAAACCCCAGTTTTTAATATATAATTAAAATTAATGGAAATCAATAAATTCAACATTCCTGAAGAAATTATTAATATTGCCGAAAAACTTGAAAAAGCAAACCTGCCTGCCGGCAGGCAGGGATTTAAGGCATATCTCGTGGGCGGTTGCGTCCGCGACCTTTTGATTGAAAGAGCCCTGCCTATCGGCAGGCAGGCGAAAGACTGGGATATTGCTACAAATGCCAAACCCGAAGAAATACAGGAAATTTTTAAAGACAGTGTTTATGAAAATAATTTTGGCACTGTCGGCGTTAAGACCGGCTCCGAAGATGAAGAGCTAAAAATTGTGGAAATTACCACTTTCCGCTTAGAGGGAAAATATACCGACAAGCGCCATCCGGACGGTGTAAGGTTTGCAAAAACTGTGGAAGAAGATTTATCCAGGCGCGATTTTACGATTAACGCAATGGCATTACGAATTGTAAATTGTAAATTGAAAATTGAAAATTTAGTAGACCCTTTTGGCGGCCAAAAAGATTTAGAAAATAAATTTATTCGAGCGGTGGGCGACGCGGATGAAAGGTTTAATGAAGACGCCCTGCGTTTGATGCGGGCAGTGCGTTTTGCAACGGAATTAAGCTTTAAAATCGAGCCAAAAACTCTTGAAGCCATTGAGAAACGCGCCGGGCTCTTGGAGGCGATAGCCAAAGAAAGAATCCGCGACGAATTTATAAAAATAATCATGGCTAGCGAAGCGGCTCGAGGAATTTTGCTTTTGGAAAAATTGGGGCTTTTGAAATATATTTTTCCGGAGCTTCGCGAGGGAATTGGAGTAGCTCAAAATCTCCATCATATATACACAGTATTTGAGCATCACATAAAATCGCTTGGTTATACTGCCGAGCAAAATTATTCATTAGAAGTCCGACTTACCGCGTTACTTCACGATTTAGGGAAACCGAAGACCAAATATGGCGAAGGCTATAGCGCTACTTTCCACGGCCATGAAATGGCGAGCGCCAAAATGGTTGCCCGGGCGCTTGAGAGACTGCGATTTCCAAAAAATATAATAGAAAAAGTTGTTCATCTTGTCCGCTACCATATGTTTTATTACAATGTGGGTGAGGTTTCGGAGGCCGGAGTGCGGAGATTTTTGGCGCGGGTGGGACCGGAAAACGTTGACGACCTTTTAAAAATCCGCGAGGCCGACAGAATCGGCTCGGGAACGCCCAAGGCGATTCCTTATAAAAACCGGCATTTGCTGTTTATGATTGAGAAAGTTAAAACAGACCCGATTTCGCCGAAAATGCTAAAAGTGAATGGCAACGACCTAATGGAAATTTTAAATATTCCAGCTGGCCCGAGAGTCGGCCAAATCTTGAGCATTTTATTGGACGAAGTTATAGAAAATCCGAAAAAGAACACGAAAGAGAATTTAAAATCAAGAATTAAAGATTTAGGAAAATTATCAGACCCCGAGCTTGAAAAACTATCAAAATCCGCGCGGGAGAAAAAAGAAGAATTTGAATCCGGATTAGAAGAGAAGATGAAACGAAAGTATTATGTAAAATAGAACTACTATTATGCTCGGATTTTTTGACTCCGGTTTGGGCGGACTGACAATTCTAAAAGAAGTTATTAAACTTTTGCCGGAATATTAGTGAGTTTATAATTAGAGTTGTTTTATTTAGGCGAATGTATTAAATTTAAGACGTTCGGGGTGTAGTATACCGGCAGTATCCGCCAAAGGCGGACAGGCGTGCGTTTTGGAGTTAAGAATTTAGTCGGGGTGTCGTATATTGGTAGTACGCACGCTTCGGGTGCGTGTAGGCCGAGTTCGATTCTCGGCACCCCGACCAAATTCTTAACCGGAATTTTCTAGAGAAAATTCAGCGGAATTTCGTAAAACGAAATTGTAAAGACAGGGTTCGATTCCATGCAGCCTGACAAATATGAAGTAGGGCCTGTAGTTAAGTGGTATAACGCCACATTTTCACCCCGTTAGACATAGACGATAGGGGCCTATGGTCTAGTGGCACGATGCCACATTCGCATTGTGGAGACGCGAGTTCGATTCTCGCTAGGTCCACATAATGTCTAACGGGGCAAGTTGTGGAGGCAGGGGTTCGATTCCCCTCAGGTCCACATTTTAGAAAAAGACAAGGAGTTGGAAGCCGCCTCGCTCCGCTCGGCGGCCAATTGGTATTGAATTTTGGGCGAAAAAATCAGTTGGCGATTCTGCAAAATGCAGTTCGAGCCGATATTTTTAAGAAATGTTGTCATTTCCGTTTTGTTTTCGGTTTCAATCAGTTTAGCGGCTTGATTCAACGATAAAACGAACTCACGAGCCGGTTCGAGCCACGACAAACCTTTTTGTTCAAAATCTCTGACTTGCTCCTGCAAACCGACCTTTTGCTTGACCAATTTTTCTTTACGAGAGGCGTATTCCTTGGCGGTGATAGTTTCTTCCAAATACACATCGAGTAATTTCTCCAACTTCTTCTCGGTCTCGGTCAGTTTTTCTTTGAGATTTTGAACAGTAGTTTTGGCTTGCTCTTTTGCTTGTGCTTCCTCTTTTTCAAGTTCAGCCAAAACCTTTTCGGTATCGTGGCTCGACAAAGAAACTTTTTTAAGAAAAGATTTGATTTGTTGGTAGAGTTCTTCATCCCGCAAAAAGTGTTTTTCTTGGCATGGTCCTTTCTTTTTGGTGCAACGATAATAAACATATTCTCTGCCACTTGGCTTGATTTTCTTTTCCGCGGTAATTGCCGCCGAGCAAGGGCACTTCATAAGCCCAAGAAAAGCAAAATTGTGTTTCCTCACTTTTTGCGGCTTTCCTTTTTCTTTCATAATTTCCTGCACTTTATCAAAAAGTTTCTTTGAGATGAGTGGCTCGTGAGTGGCTTCGTGGATTTCACCTTTGTATTTCATAAGCCCGAAGTAGAAAACATTTTGGAGTATTTTGTGGATTTGAGAAATAGCGATGTTCCGCTCCAAATTGCTTTTGAGATTTATGCGCTTGCACCACTCGGCCAGTTCTCGGAGATTGTAATTTCCTGTGGCATAGAGTTCAAAAATCTTTTTCACTTTAGGAGCTTTTTCTCGGTTGATATCAATTCCTCTTGTCTTGGGATTGTTGAGGTAGCCGAGCGGTGCTTTACTTGGCCATACTCCATTTCTCACTTTTTGGCACATACCTCGTGTTACATTTTCTCGAAGCGAATCAACATAGTATTTTGATTGGCCAAAAGCAATTTGGAGCATAAAAAGTCCCTGCGGTGTCGGTTCAAACCAAAATGTTGGAAATTTCAAAGATTTAATCAAGCCGCGATCAATCATGTGGATTACCTTTCCGCCATCAACGCTATTTCTCGCAAGGCGATCCGGATTCCACGAGAGTATCCCTTCTGCCCTACCTTTTTCAATCAATGACAACATTTCTGCAAATTTCATTCGCCCAGGTTCTTTGGCAGTTTTTGCTTCCTCAAAGGAAGCGACAATTTCAAGTTTTTCTTTGGCGGCAAATTCTTTCAATTCAAAGACTTGGGCATCAATACTCAAAATTTGTCTGTCATCTTCCTCTGTAGATTTCCTCGCATAAAGTATGTATTTCATAATGATTTTGATTAAAAATTTTCTTTTCCCAAAAGCAGAATCGCCAACTGATTTTTTCGCCCAAAATTCAATACCAATTGGCCGCCGAGCGGAGCGAGGCGGCTTCCAACTCCTTGTCTTTTTCTAAAATGTGGTCTATTGTTGAAATAGTTCGGACGGTTTTCGCCGCCAAAGGCGGCGAGGAAGGCTCCCCGCGAAATTCCGAAATTGCGGCTCCGCCGCACCGATAAAAACTGCCAAAGAACCTGTAAAAATATCGGCTCGAACTGCATTTTAATTTTTGGAAAAGAAAAATTTTTAATCAAATGTTTGATTTCAATAAAGCAACTAAAAATGTTGGAGGTTGGTTGACAGAGGCCGAGGGTCTTTTTTTGTATGACACCGCAAGAAAGATTAGAACGGGGAACGCTATTGTAGAGGTTGGCTCTTGGAAAGGGAAATCTACAATTTGCCTCGGTAACGGTTCTAGAGATGGAAATAAAATTAAAATTTTTGCCGTTGACCCCCATATTGGTTCTTCTGAACATCATAAAATGTTTGGCAAAGTCGATACATTCGAGGAATTTAAACAGAACATAAACAAAGCTGGAATTGCCGAATTTGTCGAACCGATTAGAGACACCTCCGAAAATGCGGCGAAAAATTTTAACCAACGGATTGAATTTGCTTTTATTGACGGTGCTCATGAATATGGTTTTGTTAGATTGGATTTTAAATTATGGTTCCCCAAAGTAATGAATGATGGAGTCTTGGCTTTTCATGATTCTTGGCATTTTATCGGGCCAAACTTAGCAACCGCAATTCCCATACTTACATCATCGAAAATTAAAAATCCTCGATTAGTTGATACCATCACATATTTTGAGAAGGTGGAGAAAAATTCTTTGTTTGATCGCTTTAGAAACATTGGCTTTTTCATATATCGTACATTGTTTGGTATTAGTGGATTTTTAAGATTAAAATATCAAGGCAGTAAAGTTATTTGAATTTGCCGCCAAAGAAAAACTTGAAATTGTCATCGGCGCGGCGGAGCCGCAATTTCGGAATTTCGCGGGGAGCCTTCCTCGCCGCCTGCGGCGGCGAAAACCGTCCGAACTATTTCAACAATAGACCACTCCCAATTTTGGGGCAAAAAAAGAACTAGCAGTTTTAGCTTCGGGGAAATAAAATTTTATTCATATGAGACCAGAAAAACCAAATTTTAACAACGAGCCCTCTCATATAGAACAACAGGAATCTATAGAGATTACTTGGGAAAAAATACTATCTAAATTTCCAGATCAGCTTAAACAAGAATTTAGAGATGAACGCCCGAATCCTAATCAAGAGGACATAGAACAATTTAAATCTCTCCATTTGCTTTCTCCTGACTCGGTTTCAATTCCTCTTACAGAATTATTAAAAAGCAATGAAAATTATATTTTTCTTTCTCCCCCAGACATTATCGAAGAAATAAATGAAAAATGGGGAACAAAATTTGATGTCAATCTTTCTAAAGTATATGATCAAGATTCCGATCGACTGCGTAAATATAGTCTAATGCCGCCGGAGACAGCCCGTCCATCTGTATTAGTTGACGGAGAATTTATATTTGGCCTAGGAAGATTTATAGCCGCACTTTTACGAAAAGATAGTAATTTGCGAGTATGGAAGTTAAGCTCAAAACAATAATAAAAAATCAATTCAAATATCTTGTGCTAGGCCGTTTTTACGGTTTTCATTTGTTCAATTTTTGGTAAGATAAAAATATGTCCAGAATAAGGGTAGGAGTATTGCGCGGGGGGCCGTCGGTAGAGCATGAAGTTTCGATTAAAACAGGCGAAAATGTTTTGCGGTATTTACCGAAGGATAAATATGAAGGAGTTGATATAGTTCTCCAAAAAGACGGCCAATGCCTTTTTAATAATTCGCCCCAGTATTTTCAAAAAGCGAATTATTTAGTGGACGTTGTTTTTAACGCGCTTCACGGCTATTTTGGAGAAGACGGAAAAGTACAGCAAATTTTAAATAACTTGAATTTACCCTATACCGGTTCGGGAGCCCTGTCTTCAAGTATTGCGATGAATAAAGTTTTAAGCAGGGATATTTTTGCGAAATCCGGATTGAAAATTCCGCGGGCAATTGTTGTAAAGGAAGATGAGCCATTAGATGAAGCCGCGGGAAAAATTTTCCGCACAATGAATCCTTTTTGGGTGGTAAAACCGGCGTCGGGCGGTTCGTCAATCGGCGTTACTATTGCCAGAAATTTTCCGGAATTGGTAGAGGCGTTGGAAAATGCTTTTAGACTGGATTCGACGGTTATCGTTGAAGAATATATTAAAGGAAGAGAGGTCACATGCGGCGTTCTTGAAAATTTTCGCGACGAAGAACATTACGTTTTGCCCGTGATAGAAATTATTCCGCCAGCGGAAAGGAATTTTTTCGATTATGAATGCAAGTATGACGGTTCAACCAGCGAGATTTGCCCCGCGCCTCTCGATTTTCAGCTCAAAAAAGAAATTGAAGATATCGCGCGTCAGGCGCATAGGGTTTTGGGATGCGCGAATTATTCGAGAACGGATATGATTGTATCTCCGCGCCCTTCGACTTCCTTCGACTCCGCTCAGGACAAGTCGCTCGGGACAAGCGGAGTTTATTTACTTGAAATTAACACTTTGCCCGGTTTAACTTCGGAATCACTTTTGCCAAAATCCGCCGAAGCCGTCGGCTGTAATTTTCCCCAATTACTTGACCATATCATAGAATTGGCGTTAAATAGAAATAAATTTTAACGGGCCTATAGTTTAGTGGTAGAACACCGCATTTGCAATGCGGAAACGCCAGTTCGATTCTGGCTAGGTCCATTATGTTGGGTTACAACGAATTAAAACCGGGAACGTATATTGTTTTGGACGGAAAGCCGTATGTTGTCTTGGAGTTCAATTTTTTAAGGATGCAGCAAAGAAAGCCGGCGGTCCAGACGAAGATTAAAGATTTGGTCAGCGGAAAAGTTATCGCCAGGAGTTTTCATCCTCAAGATACGATTGAAGAAGCCGATATTTCAAGAAAAAAAGTGAAGTTTCTCTATGTCAACCGCGGCGAGTTTTGGTTCTGCGAGGAAAATAATCCGGCATCGAGATTCAAGTTGCCGCAGGAAATTATCGGCGCCGCCGCCGATTTGATGAAACAGAATATGCTCGTTGACGCGCTTGTCTTTGGTGAAGACATTATAAATATTGATTTACCGATAAAGGTTGATTTGAAAGTAATCGAGTCCCCGCCGTCTTTTAAAGGCAATACCGCCTCCGGCGGCTCCAAGCAGGTAAAACTTGAAACCGGCGCGACTGTCAACGTTCCATTTTTTATAAACGAAGGAGATATCGTGCGCGTCAATACCCGCGAGAGGATTTATGTTGAAAGAGTAACTAAATCCGGATAAATAGTTATATTTTACATGCCGGAACCTGAAAAAAAACTAAATATCGAAAGTTCTTCCGATATTAAAGATGAGGAGATACTTATCAAGTCTTTAAGCAACCCGCGCTTATTCGAAATATTGGTTCAAAAATACCAAGATAGTTTTTTGCGCACGGCAAACAGGGTTTTGAATAATATAGAAGAAGCGGAAGACGCGGTGCAGGACGCGTTCGTCAAAATTTATTTCAACGCCAAAAAATTTAAAAAACAGGACGGCATTGAATTCAAAAGCTGGGCTTTCAAGGTTTTGTTTAATACCGCCTTAACGCGCTACCGCAGAGCCAAGCGTTTCAAAACAGAGGCGGAGTATAATGACGCGCTTTTATCGGTTCAAGACAAAGATTGCGACGCGGATTTTAAGAGGCGGGGAGAACGGGATATGATAGACAGTGTTTTAAGGCAAATGCCCGATGATTTAAGCGCTATTTTAAAGCAGCATTATTTGGACGATATGCCTTATGCCGATATTTCCGCGTCAAAGGGCATATCTATAGGCGCCATAAAAATGAAGCTTTTCAGGGCGCGGAAACTTTTTAAGGAGATAATGGGTTCTATAGAGTAAGAAAAATATGGAAGAAATATTCAATCAAAATTTACAAAAAAGAGTAATGCGGAGGGTTTACGCTATTTGGTTTTTAAAACAGGTAGGTCCTATTTTGTTTTTGGAAATGCCGGTACTGTTGGCAGTTGGCCTTTGGGAAATCGCGAGAGCGTTTTTCGTGGCCAGAATTGTCGAAAATTTCATAACATCCGTTCATTCGGGCAGCGTTATGGCGATAGTGAATTTTGTCGGTTCAGCGATTTATAGCGCCAGCGATAATCTTGTGCCTGTTGCGATTGCCGGTATTTCGCTCGGTTTATTCATGATTTTGGCTTACAAGCTAATCAGAAACTTTACCCAACTTGTTTTAATTAGAATATAGTGTAAAGAAAAGGTCGAAATTTAATAGAAAGGCGAAAACCCTGGCAAGTCCTAGGGTTTTTCGTTTGCCAAAAATAGTGCTAAAATTAAATTTATCCTTATGGTTAAATATAATTTCAAAAAAATAGAACGCAAATGGCAAAATTTTTGGGAAAAAGAGGGATTTTACCAGCCGAAAGATTTTGATAAAAAGCCCAAAAAATATATTTTAATAGAATTTCCGTATCCTTCCGGCGACGGTTTGCACGTTGGCCATGTAAGGAGTTATTCCGCCTTGGACGCTTTGGCGCGCAAGAAAAGAATGGAAGGATATAATGTTTTGTATCCTATCGGCTGGGATGCTTTCGGGCTTCCGACGGAAAATTACGCAATCAAAAAAGGAATTCATCCTTCTATTATTACTAAACAAAACATCGCGGTTTTTAAGCGCCAGCTTAAATCGCTCGGACTTTCTTTTGACTGGACAAGAGAAATCAACACCACAGACCCGGATTATTATAAATGGACCCAGTGGATTTTTTTGCAATTTTTTAAGCGCGGTTTGGCGTATCAGGCAGAAATGCCTATTAACTGGTGTCCGAAATGCAAGATAGGTTTGGCTAATGAAGAAGTTGTAAGCGGAAAGTGCGAAAGATGCGGAGCGGAAACCGAAAGAAGAACGATAAAACAATGGATGCTGAAAATAACAAAATATGCCGACCGGCTTATTGAAGATCTGGATAAAGTTGATTATTCGGAAAAAATAAAAACCCAGCAGATAAACTGGATCGGCAGGTCAGAGGGGACGGAAGTAGATTTTAAAATCGCAGATTCCGGTTCGAGCGCAAAAATAACGGTTTTTACCACTCGAATTGACACTTTATTTGGTGTGACCGCTTTAGTTATTTCTCCCGAACACCAGTTAACCGAAACATTAACCACAAAAGAAAACAGGAAAAAAGTAAAAGAATATATCGAAGCATCAAAGAAAAAAAGCGATTTAGAAAGGGAAGAAAATAAGGAGAAGACCGGCGTTTTTACCGGTTCTTATTGTATTAATCCGGCAAATGAGGAAAAGGTGCCGATTTGGGTGGGTGATTATGTGGTAGCGACTTACGGCGGGGGCGCGGTTATGATGGTGCCGTCTCATGATTACAGAGATTATGATTTTGCAAAAAAATATAATTTACCGATTAAAAAAGTCGTGATTCCATCCGCTCTACTGCATATGACAACAAATGCGGATACTGTCGCGAGCGGAGGGAAAGCGGAATTGCGGCTCGAAGCAGAGTGTTTTGTTGATGACGGTGAATTAATAAATTCTGGAAATTTCAACGGTCTTTCTTCAGAAAAAGCGCGCGAAGAAATTACAAGATTTCTTGAGAAGAAAGAAGCGGGGAAAAAATCAGTGAAATATAAATTACGCGACTGGATTTTTTCCCGCCAGCATTATTGGGGCGAGCCCATTCCGATTATTCATTGCGAAAAATGCGGAATAGTTCCTGTGCCCGAATATGATTTGCCGGTCGAATTACCTTATGTCAAAAAATACAAGCCGACGAATACGGGTGAATCTCCGCTCGCGTCAATTAAAAAATGGGTGAATGTTAAGTGTCCGAAGTGCAAAGGAAAAGCGAAAAGGGAAACCGATACAATGCCGAATTGGGCCGGTTCTTCATGGTATTTTTTGCGCTATATTGATCCGAAAAACGGGAAAAAATTCGCCGATTTTAAAAAATTGAAATACTGGTTGCCAATTGATTTGTATAACGGCGGAATGGAGCATACCACTTTGCATCTTTTATATTCACGTTTTTGGCACAAATTTTTGTACGACCTTAAATTAGTGCCGACTTTAGAGGCTTATAGCGCTCGGCGGTCGCATGGCATGGTTTTGGCCGAAGACGCTAAAAAGATGTCGAAGAGCCTTGGAAATGTTATTAATCCCGACGAGATAGTGAAAAAATTCGGCGCCGATACTTTGAGAATGTATGAAATGTTTATGGGGCCGTTTGATCAGGCGATAAATTGGAGCAATCAAGGGGTGGTAGGGGTTTTTAGATTTTTGAACAGAGTTTGGCAGCTGCAGAAAAAAGTTAAAAAAGACGCGAACCAATGCCGCGAATGCGAAACAATTCTTCACAAGAGCGTCAAAAAGCTTTCCGAAGATATCGATAATATGAAATTTAACACTGCGGTTTCGCAATTGATGATTTTGATTAATGAAATGGACAAAGAAATAAATATTAATCTTGATAATTATAAAATTTTTCTTAAGCTTTTAGCGCCTCTGGCTCCGCACATTTCTGAAGAGCTTTGGGCGCAAATTGGAGAAAAAAAATCCATTCATCTTGAAGGGTGGCCGAAATATGACCCCGCAAAAATAAAAGAGAATACTTTCGATTTAGTCATTCAGATAAACGGAAAGATGCGGCTAGTCGTATCCGCGCCAACAGGCATTAAAGAAGAAGAAGCGAAAGAATTGGCTTTATCGCAAGAACGAATTAAAAGATTTTTATCCGGCAAAACTCCGATGAAAATAATTTATATCTCCGGAAAACTTATCAATATTGTCATTTGACTTTTATTTTTATTAGTTATTTTTTTAATGTATCCCTAATTTTACGCTATCGCTACGAATAAGCTGGATTCAAGTTTCTAACGCAATTTTCTGACCGGTAACTAACTCATAAAATTTCTCTGACGGCGTGCGGTAATTGAGGACTTTTCTGGGTCTGGAATTTAATCTCCGCTCCGTCTCCTTTACCGCCGAAGCAGGAACATTTCTAAAATCAGTGCCCTTCGGAAAATACTGCCTGATTAAACCGTTTGTATTTTCGTTCGTTCCTCTCTGCCAGGGGCTATGAGGGTCGGCAAAGTAAACCTGAATTTTTGTATTTTTGGTGAATAGTTTGTGTTGGCTCATTTCGCTTCCTCTATCATATGTTAAAGTTTTTTTAAACTGGCTTGGAATTTTTTTGAATGTCATGGCAAAGGCATTTCTGACTGCGAACGAATCTTTTTCTTTAAGCGGAACAAGAAGCGTTAATCTAGTTGTTCTTTCTACTAGCGTGCCAATGGCGCTTTTTCTTTCTTTGCCCATTAACAAATCTCCTTCCCAATGGCCCGGCACGATTCTTTTTTCAGCCTCTTTTGGTCGTTCGGAAATACTGATAATGTCTTGTATTCTTTGTTTTTTGTAATGCGCGTATTTTCTCGGCTGCCTCATCTTTCTTTCTTGACGCAAACCTTTCATGAGTTCGGCTTTCAATTCTCCTCTGGGCAGACAATAAATGTGTTTGTATATGGTTTCGTGAGATGCGCGCATATTCTTATCTTGAGAATAATCAGTTTTGATCCTGTTTGCAATCTCTTCGGGCGACCACTTCAGTCGAAGTTTTTCATATACATAATTTTTAAGCTTTGGATTGGTGTCTAGTTTCTTTGGACGCCGTCCTTTTTTCTTGTTTTCATCCGCCCTGTGCTGAGCTTTTTCTGCGCGATAGCACCAACTGTATTTAACGTTTCCCCAAACTTCTCTAGAAATAGCGCTTGCCGGGCGATTGATTCTGCGGGCGATATCGGCAAAACATTCGTTTGCCCATATGCCGCGGCTGATTTCTTCACGCTCTTTTAATGTTAACCTCATATATTTTTTATGCATTCCGCCATTTTAACCGATTTCGACCTATTGCGTTGATTTCTTGAACTCGCCATACGGAGATTTGACAGATAGCTTAATTTTGTTATAATGAAAATAGATTCTGTGCTGGATAACTGCTCCGCCTCATCGGCGGAGAGGAAAGTCCGAACACCCGCCGAGTGCGTAATTTATTGTGCGC
>Ga0210018_1000093_pt1 | contig 37496 bp, 41 predicted proteins | sample CryGeyCG2014_010_2_FD_183967 | JGI IMG/M metagenome (GOLD analysis project Ga0210018, IMG submission 183967) | Groundwater microbial communities from aquifer - Crystal Geyser CG09_land_8/20/14_0.10 (SPAdes) (version 2) | ecosystem: Environmental > Aquatic > Deep subsurface > Groundwater | place...
AAAGGAGAAAAATCGCCGTAATAAAAAGCCCACCGAAAGGGGCTTTTTGTTTTGAGCGAAATAGGGTATAATGAAATATCCTATTTAATTTCGTAAGGACGAATAAATTTAAATTTTATGGAAAATGAGATGCCGATAACAGTTGATAATGATCATTCAGTAGGGTATGAAACTAACAACTGGTTGTATGTGTTAAGATTGCCGATAATATGGATGTTGACTTTTTGGGTTGCTTTGAAGAAGATAATTTTAGGCCCTAAATTAAAAATTAATACTCTCTGGTTTGATGGGTTAAGTCCTACTTGTCGGGAAATGAAAGAAAATGCCATGCATTGGAAGGCGTTAGATATTGCTTACAATTATAAATTTAAGAAAAAAAATGATTTTACTACAAAAATTACTGATTTTTGGCTTAAAATAAGAAATGCCAAAGCCGTAAGAAATCGATTAAAATTAGTAAAGAATAAGCTTCGAGAAGAGGTAAATAACATTCTGGATGGGGGAGCGGAAATACGTTTACTTTCAATTGCTTGTGGTTCAGCCCAGGGAGTAATTGAAGTAATGGCAGAATTTAAACAAAAAGGCGCCTCTATCAAGGCTATTTTTTTAGACCTTGACCCAGGCGCAATAGAGTATAGTAAAACAATGGCTCAAAAAGCAGGAATAATAAATCAAATAACCTTTGTCAATAAAAGTGCAGGGGATTTAGAAGCGGCAGTGAATGAATTTAAACCCCACATTGTTGAGATGGTGGGGTTTTTAGAATATCGAATAAAAGAAAAAGCGATAATCCTAATAGAAAAAATTCATCAACTTTTAGTTCCGGGCGGTGTAGCATTAATAAGCAATGTTGCGCGGAATTCCGAACGCTGGTTTTTATCTCAGGTGTTAAATTGGCCAATGGTTTATCGAACTCCACAACAATTAGCTGAGGTTGTAATTAAGGGAGGGTTTGAACCAAAAAATTGCGAAATCGTTTATGAGCCATTAAAAATTCACGGTATAGCCATTTGTAAAAAAACTATTTAAAAATATGTTATTTTTTGCATTAAGTGGATTAATAAATGCGCTTTCGAGCGGTTTTGTGGGTTTGTTAGTATATCTAAAAAATAGAAAAGAAACTCTCAATAAAATTTTTGGTTTGATGTGTCTGAGTATAGCGGTTTGGGGCTTTTCTTATTTTGTATGGCAGATGTCTACTACTAAAGAATCAGCTCTCTATTGGGCACGTGCCTTGATGGCTGGGTCAATTTTTATTCCAGTGACTTATTTGCATGTTGTTCTTGTTCTTTTAGATTTACACCAGATTAAGAGGCGAATACTTGTTTTAATTTACATTTTCGCTTTTATTTTCTTTAGTCTCAATTTTACTTCTTTATTTGTTAAAGATGTGGCGCCTGAATTATATTTTCCTTATTGGCCTAAACCAGGAATATTCTTTCATCCTTTTCTTTTATTGTTCTTTAGTTGTGTAAGTTATGGATGGATTCTATTAGTAAGAGCGTATCGAAATAGTGGAGGATTAAGACGAGCCCAAATTAAATATGTTTTAGCAGCATCTTTGATTGGATTTTTAAGCGGACCAACTAATTATTTTTTATGGTATGGAATTCCTGTTCCCCCTTATTGGAACGTCTTGGTTGCGCTTTTTCCAATAATTATCACTTACGCCATTTTAAAATATTATCTTTTTTATATTAAAGTTATCTTAACTGAACTTTTAGTTGGTATATTCAGCATATTGCTTTTTATTCAGATATTTTTTTCTGACTCTGTTTTAGAATATATCTGGAACACTTTTGTTTTTATTATTTTTCTTTTCTTTGGTTATCTTTTTATTAAAAGTGTTCTAAGAGAGATTAAACTCAAACAACAATTAGGGGAAGCAAGTTGGGCTGTTTTGGAAGCGGGAATGAAACTCTCGGAGGACTTCAAAAAAGTAATGGCTGACCGAAAGAAAATTCTCAATGAATGGTTTCTTTCCGATGTGAATAAAGAATTAGAAGCAAATGCTTTAAGAAATAAAATCAAAGAATTGGAGGAGAAACTTCACAAAAAAGAAGAAGAATTGTAAAATAAAAATTGAGATCCTTAGATAATTAAAAATCATAAAGATCAAAGGTCGCGATAACCAAAGACTTTATTTAAATATTTAATCAAAATGACCTCTATTTTACTTGGAAAACTTGGTCGAGATGAAAAAGGAGGGTTCTACGACTATCTAATAAGAATCACGCTTACAGAAACCAATGTAGAGGGTACCGTGGGTCACGATCAATACGCCAAGCTTTTTGGCAAGGCGAGAGAAATGTTTATTTTAGAGCACATCCCAAAAGCTGCGGGCTCAATGGGGCAAACATATTTTCTTCAGACTCGAAACGCTTCCTATGATTTTAGAAAAAATTGTCGTTTCGGAGAATTAATGACTGTAAGGTTAAGAGTTCTAAAAGTAGGAAATTCGAGCTTTGAGATAGGAGCAGAATTTATTGATACTCAAACCTCAGACCTTTATGCGACCGGGAAACAAGTTATTGTATGTACCGATTTGAAAGGTTCTCCTATAAAAATCCCTGAGGTACTAAGAACTGTTTTAATAGAAGCTCTTCCTTCTGTTTCATCCGATCGGCAAAAATAGACTTGTTTTTATTTTTTTATATAACCTCTTTTCTATTAAATCAAAATTTGGAAAATTAATTTATGAGTGTTCTCTTCACATTATACACAATACCTCCTTTTTTAAGTTCGGCTCTATTTTTTATTTTAGGTGTTTTTATTTATTTAAACAATCGAAAATCTAGTGTTAATCGCACTTTCGCTCTTATTTGCTTTGTAACTTTCTGGTGGCAATTTTCTTGGTTTATCCTATTTAATACTCAAAATGAGGTATTGGCTAGTTACCTAGTTAAAATCGGGCACATAGGGATAATATTCATCCCTATTTTTTGTTTTCACTTTATTCTTTCTTTTCTACAACAAATTTCAAAATTCGTTTCAAAATTCGATAAATTTTTGCTCTATTCTTCGTATTCGATAGGTTTATTATTTGAGGTAATTCTAGTAACAACCAATTATTTTATAGATGGCTTTTATAAATATTTTTGGGGATTTTATCCAAAAGTTGGTATCGTCCATACTTTTTATATCCTGTTACTTACTGTTTTAGTTAGCCGAATTTTTTATCTTTTGTTTGCTAATTTAGGAAGGAAAAAAGAAATGTCTTCCACTGGATACTTCCAAACAAGGTATATTTTATTTGCTTCAATATTTTATGTATTTGCTTCTTCTGACTTCTTTGTTAATTATGGAATAGAATTTTATCCATTTGGTTTTTTATTTATTTCGATTTTTTTAGGAATCACTGCTTTTGCTATTGTAAAACATTATCTGTTTGGAATCAGAGTCATTTTGACAGAACTTTTGGTTGGAATAACCGCTATAACGCTACTCATTTGGACTATGATTGCTGAATCAGTTATATTGAATATTTTGGGTGGGGTTTTGTTTGTTTTCTTCCTTATTTTTGGGTGGCAATTGGTTAAGAGTGTAATAAAAGAGATTGAGTTGAGGGCGAAGCTTGAAGAGGCGTACGCGGAGTTGGAGAGGATTGATAAGGCAAAGACGGAGTTTTTGTCGATTGCTTCTCACCAATTGAGGACGCCTTTGAGTATTATTAAAGGATATATTTCAATGATTCTGGAGAAAACTTATGGGGAAATTCCAGAAAAAATTAAACAGCCCTTGGGAAATGTTTATGTTTCAAATGATAGGTTGGTGAAATTGGTCAATGATTTATTGGATATTACGAGGTTGGAAATGGGAAGAATTGAGTTGAGTTTGGAAAAAGCTCATTTGGAAGAGATAATTTCAAGCGTGGTTGAGGAAATGAAGGTTACGGCTGAAAAGAAAGGGCTTTATTTGAAATATGAAGCACTAAAAGAACCTTTGCCAGAGATTTCAGTTGATAAAACAAAAATTAGGCAGGTGATTTTGAATTTGGTGGACAATGCAATAAAATACACGCAAAAAGGGGGAGTGACTGTGAAAGTAAGAAAGATGAATTCTGAAGTCAGAATTGAGGTGAGAGATACTGGGGTAGGGATGAGTAAAGAGGAGATTGGGAATCTTTTTGAGATTATGAGACGGGGGAGGGCAGGATTTCAGTATTGGACAGAGGGGGCGGGTGTGGGTTTGTATACTGCTAGAAAATTTGCGGAGATGCACGGAGGCAAGGTCTGGGCAGAAAGCCCGGGGAAAGAGAAAGGCTCAACTTTTTACATTGAATTACCAGTTAAATAAATTTTTCTTTTTTCATTAGATAAAAATATTTGGAAGAATTAAAAAAAGCTATCTTTTTTGAGGAAATTTTATCTTTGCTGGAAGATAAATATCTTGGCTATTTGATGAAAGAAACTGAAAAAGAAGAAAATATCCCCCTTCGCAAAGCTAAAAAAGAGTTAAAATATAAGAATCTAAAAATATTATGAAGAAAAATACTATAGCTCAATTTCAAAAATCATGTAGAAAAATTCAAAAAGCTATATTTGCCAATAAAAAATCAAAGGGTTTTAATATTACAAATGTACCCTTAGAATTTTGTTTAATCGAAGAGGAATTATCAGAAGCATTTGAGGCCTGGCGCAAAAAGAAGGATGATTTAGGTGAAGAAATAGCAGATGTGGTTATTTATCTATTTGGTCTAGCTTCGATTTTAAAAATTGATTTGGGGCAAGAAATCATAAGAAAAATTAATAAAAATAAAAAAAGGGATTATCAAAAAGTAAAGGGTGTTTTGCTAAAAAAATAGCACCGATAATCCCTTGAAATTACTTATTCTTCTTAACAAATTCAAATCCCGTGATCTGCGAGAATATCTGTGCGGGGTTGTTCTTATTGCTGTCTATTTTTATAACTGGAATATACTTCCTTACTATAGCAATAACGGATTCGTACGCCTTCGTTAAACCAGAATAGTATTTTTGCAATTCATATTGCTGATCGCTTTTTCTTTCTAAAAGAACACCGAGGGGGGCATACAGATATACTAAAATAGTATTCTGCTCCTTTAGTTTTTTTAGCAAAGATTCAAGCTGTATTTCTGACAGTCGACTCTTTTCTCTCAAGACCGGTCCGTACACCGCTTCGGATATAAATGTACGGTCTAAAACGAATCTTTTTGTACGAGGTTTTCTCTCTAGAAAATTCTTATAAAATAAGTATAGGTTTTTGATTCTCCGGTGATAATCAGCATGAGATTTCTTAAAACCGATGCTATAGAACATTTCTGCTAAAGTCGTTTTACCAACCTTATTTATACCTTCAATCACAACATTTTTTATACCGCCTACTTCCTTGTGTTTCTTTGGACACATTTGGCCAATAATCTCCTTGGTAGCAAGGATATTTTTTAGTGGACATAAATCTGGCCTACTTTTATTACAAAAAAATCTTTTGTAATAAATTAGTACTAAATGGGCCCACCACGCCAATTGTTTACTTTCACGCAGATTTAAGTATTCATACCCTTCCTTTACAGCTATCTGGTTATAATCAATGCTGCGAGTTAAATTTTCAAGTTGTTTGCGTAATATTTCGTATCCATAAGGTGCATTAGGTGCGGGTAGACCTATACAGGGACAAAATAATCGTTTCATTCCGCTATCCACTGGCATAATACCGCAATGGTAACCGAGAATATACAGAGCACAGCATTGAGCTCCATGGTATCCAATTCCAAACACTTTGTCTCTAAGTAAGTTAATCAATTCATCATGTGACATACTATAGATATCTAGTTTGTTTCTTTCAACATAGTTAACAAAATCTAGAGTAGAGAGAAAGAATCTTACACGCAACTTAATTAATCCGATTGGTCTTACAATAGATTTGAATTTGTCCCTATTCATTAAGGATATTTCTTCATAAGTATAGCTACTTAATTCGTTCACAACCTTCCGAAATGTTTCTATCATTCTATAACTTACTCTGAGACTAAGACCAGCTATAAGCATTCGTATACGCCAATCCCTGATTGAAAGTGGCCACCATAGATTGTTGTTATAGTTTTGAAACACAGCTTTTTTCACAGCTTCCTGGGAAGCACAAATACGAAGAATATTTAAGTAGTCTTTGGTTGAAATCATATCCATTTTACCTCTTTTTTTGAATGAGCTATATTATAATATTTTAAAACTGCTTGAGTTTGATTGTCAAGGTACTTTTTTATTTCTTGAGGCAAGAGTTCCTTTGAGTTGTCTATAGAGAATACTAATATTTTATTCTGCTGATTTAGATAGCCAATGTTTTCTGTTATTGTTGACACAAAATGAAAAATATCTTCTGAATAAATCTCTTGCATAACTTTCTTAGCTACGAAATGCTCGTTGTTTTGTCTTTTTCTTTCGTTTCTATGTAATCTTGCCTTAAACTCTGAAAATACGTGTATAATTAGCATATTCTTGTTGCCAATTTCAGGCAACACAGATAAGATGATATCAAAACAATGGTCATACACTTGATGTTTCTTTAATCTTAAAGTCCTCAGATAATTCTGATCAATACCTCTTGCAAATTCAAAAATATAAAACTTTTTTAGATCTATTCTACAAGCTGTGGCAATTAAGACTTCATCCCAAATATTAGGGTCTATAATATCAAACCCTCCTGAAACCAGTGGTTTGATGCGAGTCTTTTTATTGCCACTTATCCTTTCTAATTCTATTAGTCTTTTCAACTCATCGAGATCGCTTATCAAATTGTAAAAGGGCAGTTTTTTCTTAATAATTTTAGCTAAAGTAGTTTTTCCTGCCGATGCACTTCCCACAATAAATATAATTTTAGGTAATTTCGTTTCTTGCATATTTTTAGCAGGTTATCTCTCTTGAAGAAATTCATAAATTTCATGCTCTTTTTGTTTGTAAATGGGCATTAATTTGTTAAAGTATTCATCTAATACTGACAATTTATTAGTGACATGAGATATTCCAAAATCTTGGATAGAGAGTGTAGCTATAGAAACACCAATTGCTAACGATTCGCAGAAAGGACGAGACGAATAATAAGATCCCAAAAAGCCACCGATAAATGCATCGCCAGATCCTGTAGTAGAAACAATATCTTCTTTTTTTATATTAATGCCGGGAAAAGAAATTTCTTTTTTATGTTTTTTTACTGTAACTCCACCTTTTCCTTTAGTTATAAATATAATAACTTTCGGAAAAAGATGTGCAGTCTCAATATCAAGGCATTTATTAAGCATATCGTATTCGTAATTGTTCAAAAATAACATATTAATCGCTTTTAAACATTTCTTTATTTCATCTATTTTTTCCTTTAAACTTGATGAAATTACATCGGTAGAAGAACTATGATAGATTGTATTTTTCAAACATAAATAAGGGTAACGAATACCTTTTCTGCAAGAAATATGGACATGCTTTGCATGCTCTTTATTATTAAGATGAAATTCTAATGGTTGATTATTTTCAAAAAAAATATCTCCACTTTGTTCATTAATAATGAAAGTATTAGAATGTTCTTCTACAATATGGATTCCTGAAACGTCTATTCCTCTATCCTTAATAATGCTGATAGGAAAATCTTTTCCCACCACAGAAAAAACCTTTATTTTAAGATTAGAAACAAGACTTGCACAATACGCACTATTGTAAGCCCCTCCTCCAATAACGCAACGTGAAATGCCTGATCTACTTGTAATTTTATCGAAAGAAATATTGCCAATAAATAAAAGGTCTTGGACTATTTTTTGCTCAAAAGCTATTTTATTTAAATTAAAATTTGAAAATAGTTCCATATTTTTTTAGTTTATCGCATTTTATATTCACTTTCTTACATATTGCCCAAAATAAGGATTGATTACTGGAAATTACGGGAATACCAAATTTACTCTCAAAAAAAGAGATAATCTCTAATGTTCGAAAATTAGTGCAAGAAATTACAATCAAGTCTGTATTACTCTCAAGGTTAGTTATTATCTGTTTTTTAGTTTGCTCTAAATCATATTTATCTATATCTATATTGAGATTTAGGAAAATATTTCTATAAATCGGAATATTTTTTTCTTTAAAACTATTCTCAAGAAAACTAGCCATTTTTTGATTGTAGGGAGATAACAACAAAACCTTCTTTGGTTTAATTATTTTGCATGCTGTCATTAAGGAATATAATGGCTCAATGCAAGGAATGTTATTTATTGTCTCAGGCACAATTTTATTATCAACTTTTTGCAAAATAATTGCTGAGGTACAGAAGAACCCTATGACCTCTAGGGGAATAAACTTTAATAGTTTAAATGCTTCTTCTTTCTTGTTATACACCTCTCTTAAAAAGGTTACTCCATCTTTTGCATAATTTGTGTTGGTTTTAATTCTAGAAAAGTGGAAAGAAACCTTGGTAAGGATACTCATATCTTCAGTAATCATCTTAATGAGTTCTTGTTCTACAATGGTATTTGTATCAGGAATTAAAACTCCTATATGCTTCATATGTCTAAATTTATAATAGTTCCCCTAATAAGGTCCTATGTTTCAAAACACCTCGGACCACAACATCGTATTCTTTCCCAATAGGTAATAATTGATTCTTTATCACAATTCTTGGAGGACAAGTTCCCAATTGACGTAACACAGAATTTCCATCTTTCCAAATTTCAACTCTAGCATTTTTTAAAACAGTCCCTATAGGAAAGACTCTTTTTAACATCGGTATAGCGTAATTCTCATAGATTTGCTGTTTCCACTCCTCATATTCTTTACTTTCCCCTCTCGTTGTAGGATCTTCGATACTTACTCCAAGAGGAGAAGTGCATTTTCTGAAAAAAAGCCGCTGGGTTTGATATCCTTTATCCATTATTTGGCGAAGATAATAAAGATTATAATCTAAAGTTTCTGGTCTTTGTCCTGGAAGATTATATATAAGATTAACTCCTGGGAGGAACCGTGGCGCCCCATTTTCCCCTTTTTCACGACCGCATTCATTTAGTATTGAAATGGCTTCCATAATTTGATCGACAGTTGCATTAAGGGTATTTATTTTTCTCACTTTAGGATCAAAAGATTCAATACCAAAAGGGGCAATATTTCCAGAGGTACAGTATTTTACAATTAATTTCGTTATTTCGTGACCTTGAGGGGTTACTACGCTTTCAGGGTTGACATTATCAATATGTAAAACTTTTATTTCAGGACACTGACTCCTAATTCCATACAATAATGCCTCCATTTTAGGAACATCCTGTTTCATATAATAATAAAAATTAGGATTTCTACCAATTCTAAAATATCGGGCACCATAATTATATGAAGCCACTATATCTGCAATTATATCATCGACTTCTCTGAACCTCACAGGATATCCACGAAGTCGTTCAATACAAAAAGAACATTTTGCCCAATTGCAACCTATCATGCTTTCAATTTCTATAACTCTTGGTAAGCCAATCTGATCTAAAATAGACGCCCCAGTTTTCGTAATCTTAGCAAGTAAATCATAATTAGGGGAAAATGAATTAGTCTCACCTTTCAGAAGGAAATTATAGGCTAATCCAGTTACAACCTTATCGACGTGTTTAAACAAAGGAGATTTTAAAAATTTTGAAGGCAATTCTACCTTTCCTCCTAATACATAAAATAAGACTTTTCTCGCTTCAAATTCTTTAATAAGTTCATATAATTCTAAATCTTTTGGCGGTAAAGCTGATAAATATTTATAATCAACAAAACAGCCCATTACGATATAAATTGTGTCAGCCTCATTAAGGAGTTTTAAGGTTTTGTTTACATTAAGAGTAAGATTCAAGGTAGAAATATCTGTATTGCCTGGCGGTAACTTTTTTCTTTTATTTTTAGCATATCTAAGATCATCAATAGTTAAATAAAAGTGTCTTCTCCCAAAATAATTTAGCGCAGCAGAAATATATCGTTGATGCACCCCCAAAAATAGTGGAACCCCATAACCAGACGGTTCGTCACTATAACAATCTAAAATTATGTCGTAATTATTTGAAGCCATAATCTTTTTTTATCTTTTTTATAAAAAAATTTATAATTTCAATAAAACTGGAGGGTCGAACATGGGAGCCGCACCCTCTCATTCCACTCCGGCAAGAAGTTTCTAAAACTTCCTCCTCATTGACTTTTGCCTTAGCGGCTATTTTAATATTATTATTTTTAAAAATATTTGTCAAAACAAAATATTATTGATTGCTTACATTTTCGATGTTAAAATTTATATTGATCCCATCCGCCGAATTGTACCACGGAAAAATCTGGGCAGAAAGCCCTGGGAAAGGCAAAGGTTCAACTTTTTATATTGAATTGCCAATGAAGTAGAAGTTGAATTGACATCATATTTTTATTATCTTAAGATTAAAATATGGAAATAAAATTATCCCCAAAAATAAAAAGAGAGGTTTTTGAGACCTTGAGAAAATATGGCTATGAAAGTAAGAAAGATTTTATTGAAGACGCGGTTGCCCGCCGAATTTTAGAATTGAAAAAAGCTGACTTTCTTTTAAAGGTTAAGGAAATTCGAGAAAGGATGAAAAAAAGGAAAATGACAGAAGAGGAAATTTTGAGAGATTTTGATAGATTCTATCACCAAAGATGAAAATTCTCGTTGTGGTAGATGCCAACGTAATTCTTTCTGCTTTACTCGGTGGGAAGCCGAGCGATATTTTATTTGATGGCAGATTTCAATTTGTAACGACAGAATTTACTTTAAAAGAAGTGAAAAAATATTTTCCGAGATTGGAGAAAAAATTAGAAATTCCTCAAAGAAAATTAATTTCACTTTTAGAAGGATTGCCGCTTACTATTTATGCAAAAGATTTTTATAAAGATAAATTAAAAGAAGCAAAGGAAGTCATAGCTCATATTGATAAAAAGGATGTTGAAATTCTGGCTTTGGCTTTGAAATTAGAAACTTTTTTATGGTCTCAGGATAAACATTTTGAAAAAGCAAAATATTCGAAACTTTTAAAAACTTACGATTTTATTTAGGATCGTGGAGCAGGAAATTCGCTGAGATGCACGGGGGCAAAGTGTGGACAGAGAGCCCGGGAAAAGGGAGAGGGAGTACGTTTTATGTTGAATTGCCTGTAAAATAACACTCGAATTATTTGCAAATATTCGAGTAAAATATTCGTGTAACATTATGAAGAAAATACTTTTAATTGAGGATGAGAAAATGCTGGTGGAGATGTATGTGCAGAAGTTTTCAGAAGAGGGATTTGAGATAATTTCAGTTATTAGCGCTGAAGAGGGTTTAAAATTAGCGAAAGAACAAAAGCCAGATTTAATAATTTTGGATATTTTATTGCCCAGAAAAAACGGAGTTTGGTTTCTAAAAAAGAAGAATGGGGATCCTGAAATTTCTCAAATTCCGGTGATTAGCCTTTCAAATTACGACCATCCCGAAACCAGAAAAGAAGCATTAGAATTGGGCGTTAAAGAATATTTAATTAAAACCGATTACACGCCAAAGGAAATCGTGGAAAAAATCAAAGAATATCTAAAGTAGTTTTAAAGTAATGACCGGTAACAAGTAACCAGTAGTTAATTTTAAGGTTTGACATCAGGTGTTAAACTGAAAGGTTTAGGCGCAAACTTGACAGTAAAATTCAAGAACCTATAATAACGTAATATGGCCTATAAATTTACAACAATTATAATTCAAGAAGGTAAATGGTATGTAGCACGCTGTTTAGAGTTAGGAGTGGTTAGTCAAGGAAAAACTATTGAAGAAGCTCAAAAAAATCTTAAAGAGGCAGTTGAACTTTATTTAGAAGATCAACCTAAAACTAAAAAATACCTTTCCAAAAAGGCTCCTTTAATTACTAGCCTCGAATTAAAACATGCCTAAACGAATTCTTTCCGGGAAGGAAGTTATTAAAATTTTGTGCCGAGAATTCGGCTTTTATTTTGTTTCTCAAAAAGGAAGCCACGTAAAACTAAAAAAGACGGTTGCCCGTAGGGAAATCATCACCATTGTTCCGCTTCATAGAGAGTTAGCTCGAGGAACTTTGAAGGGGGTTTTAGAATTAGCCGAAATAGACGAAGAAGAATTTTTTAACAGAATTTAAAAGCGATGTATAAAATAAAAAAGAGTCTTCTAAAAATAGGCTCTTTTATTTTTGGATAAATTAGCTATAATTAAATAAAATATGAAGAGAAGGGGAATTGTAAAATTGAATTCGGAGACGAAAAAATTGGTTGATTTTTTATTTGAGACAAGGATTTTAAAATATCTTCCTAAATCTTCACTCTCTTATTTAAGATCCCCTTTTCCCGAAAACGTAGCTGAACATACTTTTTATGTAACAATTATTGCTTGGATATTGGCAAACTTAGAAAAAGCCGATGAAAACAAAATAATTAAAATGGCTTTAATTCACGATTTGGCTGAAGTTAGGGGTGGGGAAAGGAATTTAATTAATAAATTTTATAGCCAAACACTAAATGAACCGAGAATAATTAAGGAAATTTCAAAAGATCATAATTTAAAAAATTTTGGAATTGAAAAACTTTTTGAAGAATTTTTTGAAGAAAAAACGAAAGAGGCAAAAATTACAAAAGACGCTGACGTCTTGGCTGATATGCTTTTAGAAAAGGAGGTTTTGGATTCGGGAAATCAAAAAGCAAAAAGATGGTTGGCAGTTTCTTTATCCAGATTAAAAACAAAGGGTGGAAAAGATTTAGGGAAATTACTAATTGGAACTGATAGCGATGCCTGGTGGCTCCAAATTGCTAAAAAATATATTTTACTAACAAAATTTATGTAAATTTATGAAACGAATTTTGAATACAGAGACAGTAAAACATATTGGAGAAAAAGTGAGGGTTTGTGGGTGGGTGCAGACAGTGAGGTCGCATGGGAAAATTGTTTTTTTGGATTTGAGGGATAGGTCCGGGGTTTTGCAAGTTGTCTCAGATCCGAAACTGATAGAAGGAGTAAGAGAAGAATATGTTTTAGAGGTTGAGGGAGAAATTAAAAAGCGGCCAATCGAAATGATAAATCCAAAATTGGAAACTGGGGAGATCGAATTGAGGGCTGAAAAAATTAAAATTTTGACGAAATCAAAAAGTCTTCCCTTTGAACTTCGAGATTTAAAATTGTCTTTGCCAAAACTTTTAGATTATCGGCCATTAACGCTCAGAAACAAAAAAATAAAAGCCATTTTCAAAATCCAAGAGGAAATGATTTATAGTTTCAGGAAGACACTGAAAAAACTTGGATTTTTTGAATTTCAAGCCCCAACAATTGTTCCAGTGGCAACCGAAGGAGGAGCAGAAGTTTTTCATATCGATTATTATGATAAAGATGCCTATTTGGCTCAAAGTCCCCAGCTTTACAAACAAATCTTAGTTGGGGCATTTGAAAGAGTTTTTTGTGTCACCCACGCTTATAGGGCTGAACCGAGCGTGACCACAAGGCATCTTTCAGAATATATTAGTTTGGATTTAGAAATGGGATTTATTGATTCCTGGCAAGAGCTAATGAAAACCTGTGAAATTTTAATGAGAAATATTTTTTTAGACATCGGAAAAAATTGCCAAAATGAATTGAAACTTTTTAGGGTAGAGGTTCCAAAAATCAAAAAAATTCCTCAAATAAAATTAAGAGAGGCCCAAAAAATTATTTTCGAAAGAACGGGCCGAGATCATAGAAAGGAGCCGGATTTGGATCCGAAAGATGAAAAGGAAATTTGCAATTTTTCAAAAGAGAAATATAATTCTGAATTGATTTTCGTTACCCATTTTCCAGCAAAAAAGAGACCTTTCTATACTTATCCCGATCCCGAAAATCCAGAATACACATTAAGTTTTGATCTCATTTTTCGGGGATTAGAAATTGTAACTGGCGGGCAAAGAATCCATGAATACAAAATGCTTTTGGAAAACATTAAAAAATTTGGCTTAAAAAAGAAAGGTTTCAATTTTTATTTGCAGGCATTTAAATACGGAATGCCACCCGAAGGGGGATTTGCTTTAGGGGCAGAAAGAATTGTAAAACAGATTTTAAATCTGGAAAATATCAGAGAAGCGAGCTTATTTCCCAGGGATATGGGAAGGATTGATCAAAGATTGGCAGTTTCGAAAGTTAAAAAATATTAAACATCTTATCAATATGCCAGAATTGATTATTGACGTTATAAAAATTTTTGCTCTGGGGGTTCTGGGATTTATTGTTGCTTTTTTGTTAACGCCTGGTCTAACTCATTTTTTGTATAAATACAAACTCTGGCGAAAAGAGGTGAGGAAAAAATCGATCGATGGAAAGGAAGCAACTTTTTTTCAAAAATTTCACGGTCAAGAAGAAATAAAAATTCCCAGATTCGGGGGTTTATTAGTTTGGGTAACAACTCTAATTTTAATTTTTTTATTTTTGGGAATTTCTAAAATTACTGACATTTGGTGGTTAAATAAATTAAATTTTTTGAGCCGTTCTCAAACTTGGCTGCCGCTTTTTGCCCTGGTTTCGGCTTCGATTTTAGGATTAGTAGATGATATTTTTCAAGTTTTGGGCACGCCCCCCACCATTTCTCAAAAGATAAGTCTGCCCAAACGAATTATACAAAAAATGGTGGGGGGTAAAGAACAATATATCGGTGGGGGATTGAGTCTGAAAGTGCGACTTTTTTTGGTTTTTTTAATCGGTCTCATTGGAGGGCTTTGGTTTTATTTTAAATTAGATTGGCGAACAATTCATATCCCGGGAGTTGGGGATTTTCCAATTGGAATTTGGTATATTCCTTTTTTTGTTTTGGTAATGATGGCAACCTATAGTGGGGGAGTGATTGATGGCTTGGATGGCTTGGCTGGCGGGGCTTTTGCCTCAATTTTTGGGGCTTATGCCGGGATTGCCTTATTTAGAGGTCAAATTGATCTTGCTACTTTTTGTAGTGTCATTTTGGGCACAATTTTGGCTTTTTTGTGGTTTAATATCCCACCAGCCAGATTTTATATGGGAGAAACCGGAATTTTGGGTTTAACTTCGGCATTAACAGTGGTTGCCTTTTTGACTGATTCGGTTTTGGTTTTGCCGATTATTGGATTTTTATTGGTTATCGAATCTGGATCGGTAATTTTACAACTTTTGTCAAAAAAATTTCGCAAGAAAAAATTGTTTTTGGCTTCGCCCCTTCATCATCATTTTGAAGCCAAGGGTTGGCCCCATTACAAAGTGACAATGAGATTTTGGGTTATCTCGATTGTTATGGCAATCATTGGGGTAGCCATTCGCCTTTTGGGTTAATTTCCTAATCATTTTAGTTGTCCTATATTTTCTACGATCGTAGAAATCGCGGTATTAACAATTTTTGAATTTTAGTATATGCTTTCTGGTTAGCGCGGGAATGATCCAAAAAAGGATTAACCCCGTCTTTTTTTATTTGGCTCAATTTGTTAAGATGAAAGTATGAAAAAAGTTGAGGTTTTGAGAAAAAAATATCCGAGATTCGTTTATGAAAATTTTGATTGGAAAATTGGAAAGAAGGATTTAAAAATCTCATTTAATTTTAGAATTGAGTCGGCGGAGAACCGTTCTCCGCATATTTATTTTAAACCAAAGGTAATTATAAAAAATATTGATAAAAATCAAATCGAGAGGGTAGGAGTAGAGTTCCGTAGGGTATTAGATAATTTGATCTTTAATTTAGGATTAATAGAAATTTTGAGTTATTGGAAAGCGACTTGCTCGCCAGAAATTGAAATTAAAGCGGGCTATTTAAACAAAGAACAAATTAAATGGTGGAAAGATTTAATAAAAAAGGGAATGGGTCAATTTTTTTATGAAAACAAAATTAATTTTCGGAAACCAAGTTTTTTAAAAATAAAAAGTTTACCGAGGTCGGACCTGTGTCAAATTGACCGAGGTCGGACCTGTGGCAAAATTACCGAGGTCCGACCTGTGGCAAAATTGAAGAATAAAGTTTTGGTGCCGGTTGGAGGGGGGAAAGATTCGGTTGTGACTTTAGAAATATTATCCTCCTTCGCCAAGGCTTCCGCCTTCGATAAATCTTCGGCGGACAAGTCGAAGGACAAAGAAAAAATTCAATGTCTTGCGTTAAATCCAACCAGAGCTTCAAAAAAGATAATGAAAATAGCGCGCTGCAAAAGTTCAATCATCGTTGAGCGAAAAATTGATAAAAAACTTTTAGAACTAAATCAAAAGGGATTTTTAAACGGACATACGCCATTTTCGGCTTATCTGGCTTTTTTGAGTGTTTTGATTACTGCTTTGTTTGAATTTAAATATATTGCTTTTTCAAATGAAAGGAGTTCAAACGAAGGAAACGTAAAGTACCTTGGCATAATCATTAATCACCAATATTCAAAAAGTTTTGATTTTGAGAAAAAATTTAGAGAATATTCCCAAAAATACTTAACTTCGGGAGTTCAGTATTTTAGTTTTTTAAGACCGCTTTATGAAATTCAGATTGCGAAAATTTTCTCAAAATACCCTCAATATTTTAATGCCTTTTTGAGTTGCAATGAGGCCTATAAAACCTATTCTGGCAAAAAGAAACCAACGAGGAAATGGTGCGGGAAATGCTCCAAATGCCTCTTTGTCTTTGTCAGCTTTTATCCTTTCATCGAAGAAAAAGCAATTAGAATTTTTGGAAAGAATTTATTTGCAGACAAAAATCTTTTGCCTTTGATGCTCCAATTGATAGGAGAAGAAAAATTCAAGCCCTTTGAATGCGTTGGAACAAAAAAAGAAAGTTTAGTTGCCTTCTATTTAAACTGGAAGAAATACACGGGTCTGACCGGTGTAAAATTGCCTTTTTTATTAAAATATTTTCAAAATAAGGTCTTGGCAAAATATCCTGATTTAGAAAAAGAGTCTAAAAAAATAATGAATTCTTGGAATAAAAATCATTTTTTACCAAAAAAATTTGAAGAAACCTTGAAAAAGACCATTAGCTCTTGATAAATTTAAAATATTTGCATCAAATTTTTTGTCTCTAGTAAAATCGCTAGGGACTTTTGCATTTTAGGCGGTTTATTTATACTTAAATTTATGCTATTTTATAAGTAGAATGAGGTTAAATGAGTTAAAAAAGGCGAGGGTGTTAATCTTGGGATTTGGGAGGGAAGGAGTAGATACTTTTCGGTTTTTAAGAAGTGTTTTTCCAGAAAAGGTTTTGGGGATAGCCGATAGATTAAAGATGAAAGATTTAAGATTAAAGATTAAAGATCGAAACATTAGGTGGCATTTGGGGGAAAAATATCTTAAGGCGATTAAAAATTATGATATTATTATCAAGTCGCCAGGAGTGCCGCCAAAAGTAATAGCGCCCTATTTGAGGAAAAAATCCTCCTTCGCACAAGGCTACGGAGGACAAAGGCAAAAAATTACTTCGCAGACCGAAATTTTCTTTGAAAATTGCCCGGGAAAAATAATTGGGATTACCGGAACAAAAGGGAAGAGCACAACTGCTTCTTTAATCTATAAAATATTGAAAGAAGGGGGTTTTAAAGTTCATTTGGTTGGTAATATTGGAAAACCGGTCTTAAATCTCCTCTTTTCAGCCAAAAAAAATGATGTTTATGTTTATGAGTTATCAAGCCATCAACTTTTGACTTTGAAAAAATCGCCCCAGATTGCTGTTTTTTTGAATATCTATCCTGAACACGGAGATTACTATCAAAACTTTAAAGAGTATTTAAAGGCAAAACAAAATATCTACCGTTATCAAACTAAAAACGACTATTTTATCTATAACAAAGAAGATAAAAATGTTAGAGAAAACGCTAAAATCACCAAAGCGAAAAAGATTCCAATAAAAGGAAAATATTATTCTTTGAATATTGCGGCGGCAAAGGCGGTAGGAAAAATTTTCAAAATCCCAGCCAAAAAAATCAAAGTAGCAATTGAAAAATTCAAGCCATTACCTCATAGATTGGAATTTGTTGGTAAATACAAAGGCATAGAATTTTATAACGATTCTCTGGCAACCATTCCCGAAGCCACGATCGAAGCCATCGATGCTTTAGGTAAAAACTTAAAAACAATTATCTTAGGGGGTTATGAAAGAAGGCAAGATTTCAAAAATTTGGCAAAAAAAATTTTAGAAAGTAATATTAAAACAGTAATTTTATTTCCGACAACCGGAGAAAGAATTTGGCAAGCAATTCAAAAATCTTCCCGAGGACGGGTCTCGGGAAACACTGGAATAAGGGGGATTTTCCTAAAGGAGATGAAAGAGGCGGTCAAAATTGCTTATCAGAAGACAAAAAGGGGGGAAATTTGCCTTTTATCACCAGCTTCAGCCAGTTTTAATCTTTTTAAAGATTATAAAGAAAGAGGAAACTTATTTAAAAAATTTGTCAAATTATATGGTCAAAAAACATCCTGATTATATTTTGGCTTTTATAATATTGATTTTTCTGATTTTAGGGATTTTAATTTTGTACAGTGTTTCGGCGCCTATTTCTCAAGAAAGATTTGGCACAAGTTTTTATTATCTGAAAAGACAGGTTTTGCTCGGATTTTTGCCAGGAATAACTTTGGGGTTTTTCTTTTTTCAGATTCCCTTGACTTCTTTGAAGAAAATAACTCCCTTTTTATTCTTTGTGAACTTGATATTTTTGGGAATGGTTTTTCTGCCAAAAGTAGGTGTTGCGATTGGTGGGGCAAATCGCTGGATATCTCTGGGACCGATTTCTTTTCAGCCTTCGGAATTTTTAAAAATTTCATTTATAATGTATTTGGGGGCTTGGTTAAGTAAAAATGAAGATTTCCAAGGCAAGAAGCAGAGATGGAGTGAAAAAATAAGAATAGCTGCTTTTTTAATAATAATTGGAGTAATCACTGCCACTTTAATTTTCCAGCCCGATTTCAGTACGATGGCGATGATTGTTGCCGTGGGTATTTTGATGTTTTTTTCTGGCAAAACGCCATTTTGGGCTACCGCTTTGATCATGTTATTAATTTTCGGCAGTTTTATTTTACTCTTACATTTTGCTCCCTATCGATTAGCCAGAATCAAGGTATTTTTAAATCCGGAAATTGATCCCTTGGGGATAGGTTATCAATTAAGACAGTCCTTGATTAGCGTGGGTTCGGGAGGGACTTCTGGTCTGGGATTGGGTATGTCTCTTCAAAAACTTGGTTTTTTGCCCCATCCTTTGGCTGATTCAATTTTTGCAGTTTTTGCTGAAGAAACCGGATTTGTTGGTTCTTTAATTTTAACTTTGTTATTTTTGATTTTTTTCTGGCGAGGAATTGAAATTTCCAAAAGGTCATCGAGCAATTTTTTAAAATTGGTGGCTTTGGGAACCAGTTCTTGGATCACTTTACAGGCATTCTGGCATATCGGTTCTCTAATTGGAATATTACCCCTGAGTGGAATTCCTTTTCCGTTTGTCAGTTATGGCGCCTCCCATCTCATTAACGAATTAGCGGGTGTAGGGATATTACTTAACATTTCAAAAAATATATGAAAATAGTTTTTACCGGCGGTGGTACCGGCGGCCATATTTTCCCCATTATTGCCATCTGTCGAGAATTAAGAAGAATTTACCCAAAGAAGGATTTGAAAATCGTTTATCTCGGACCAAAAGATGAATTTGGGAAGATTTTGCTTTCTCAGGAAGGCGTTAAAGTTAAAACGACAATGGCTGGAAAAATTAGAAGATATTGGAGTTTTGGCTCTTTCTTTTTAAATCTCATTGACATTTTCTTTAAAATTCCTTTTGGTTTTTTTCAGGCCTTTTTGTATCTATTCGTTTCCGGTCCTGATTTAATATTTTCGAAGGGTGGCTATGGATCAATTCCCACTGTTTCGGCTGGTTGGTTTTTGGGAATTCCAATTTTTTTGCACGAATCCGATCTCTCACCGGGTTTATCTAACCAATTTTTAAGTAAATTTACGACAGAAATTTTTGTTTCTTTTCCCAGAACCGAGTATTTTTCGCAAAATAAAATGATTTTGGTAGGAAATCCGATTAGGAGAGAAATTTTGGAAGGTTCAAAGGAAAAAGCCAAGGAATTATTTAAGTTATCAAACGAGAAGCCGATAATCTTGATTTTAGGTGGATCGCAAGGAGCTCAAAGAATTAATGATGTAATTTTAGTCATTCTGCCTGAAATTTTAAAAGAATTTGAATTAATTCATCAAGCGGGTTCTAAAAATTTCAAGCAAGTAAGGAAAGAGGCAGAAGTCATAGCCCCCGATGAGTTAAAAAAATATCATCACCTTTGGCCGTTTTTGAAAGAAGAGGAATTAAAACAGGCCTACGCGGTTTCCGATTTGATTGTAGGACGGGCGGGCGCAGGAACAATTTTTGAGATAGCCGCCCTTTCAAAGCCCTCGATTTTAATTCCTTTACCGGAAGCCGCTCAGAATCACCAGTTAAAAAATGCCTATGCCTTTTCCCAAAATGGAGCGACAATGGTAATTGAAGAGGTAAATTTTACGCCGGGATTTTTCTTAGAAAGGATAAAATATTTATTTTCCCATCCCAGCGAAATGGAAAAAATGCAAAATAGTGCCAGAGAGTTTTCAAGACGCCGGGCAGCAAAAATAATTGCTTCATATTTACTTGAATATTTGAGATTCTAAACCCAGTAAGACAAGTTCGAATTTTTAGCTGAGAAGACAGGACTGATAAAAAGATTTTTCTTACTCTTTGTTAGATATTTTAGGTAGAGATATTCTTAGGATTGAAATTCTATTTCAATCCTGTTCGAACTTGCTCTACTGGGTGAACTATGTTAGAAGAAGAATTCAAATTTATAAAACCGGGGGAGGTGAGAACAAGGTTTGCGCCATCGCCAACTGGTTTTTTGCACATTGGTTCGGCCAGAACCGCCCTTTTTAATTACCTTTTTGCCAAAAAAAATCAAGGGAGTTTTATTTTAAGGATTGAAGATACCGATAGAGAAAGATCGAAGACAGAATTTGAAGAAGACATTTTGGAAAATCTCAAATGGCTGGGGATTGAATGGAATGAAGGGCCAATCGCTTACGCTCAAAATCAAAAACTTGCCCCGTACCGAACCGAAGGTTCTGGTGCGGGGTCAAAAATCCCCGAAGGAAAGCCTTCGGCTTCCTACGGGGCAGGCAAAAATCAAAAATACATCGGGGATTATGGGCCTTATAGACAAAGCGAAAGGGGAGAAATTTACAAAAAATATTTAGAAAAACTTTTAAAAGAAGGAAAGGCATATTATTGTTTTTGTTCAGAAGAGGAATTGGAAGCCCAGAGACAATACCAAATGTCCATTGGTGAAGCTCCTCGTTATTCGGGAAAATGTGCCAATTTGACAAAAGAGGAGATCAAAAAATGTTTGGCCGAAGAGAAAAAATTCGTTATCAGATTCAAGGTTGAAGCAAAAAAAATAGAGTTTGAAGATTTAATTCGAGGAAAAATCGAATTTGATACCGGTTTAATGGGGGATTTTGTTATTGCCAAACAGGAAAGTGGGGGATTGCCCCGCACCAAAATATCTGGTGATAGTAATTTTAGTTCCTCAAACAAGAAAAATTTGGTGCGGGGTAGATTTACCCCTTTGTATAATTTTGGAGTAGTAGTTGATGATTTTGAAATGCAGATATCCCATGTCATTAGGGGAGAAGAACATATTTCCAACACCCCAAAACAAATTTTGATTCAAGAAGCCCTGGGTTTTCCTCAGTTAAAATATGCCCATTTGCCTTTAATTTTGGCTCCAGATCGAAGCAAATTGAGCAAAAGACACGGAGCGGTTTCCGCCGCTCAATATCGAAAATTGGGCTATTTGCCTGAGGCCTTGGTTAATTTTATAGTTTTTTTGGGCTGGAATCCGGGAGAAGAACGAGAAATCTACTCAATGGCTTCCCTGATTAAAGAATTTTCTTTAGAAAGAGTCCAAAAAGGAGGAGCAATTTTTAACATCCAAAGATTAGATTTTCTGAATGGATTTTATGTTCGTCAAAAATCAATCGAAAGATTAACCGAATTATGCCTTCCTTATTTAATTGAATCGGGTTTGATTGAAGAAAAAAACGATCCGGAACCTCTCAAGCTTCCTCTGGAAGAAAAAAGGCAATTTAAAATTAAGGAAAGCGGTGAAGAAATTTCTTTTGAAACTTTGAAAAATATTGTCTCTCTCTATCAAGAAAGATTGAAAAAATTGTCGGAAATTTCAGAATTAACTGATTTTTTCTTTAAAGAGAAGTTGGAATACAATAGGGGATTGTTAAAGTGGCGAGAAATGACCGACCGAGAAATCAAACAATCTCTTGACAAATCTTTTAAAATATTGCATAAAATAAAAGAGGGGGAATTTACAAAAGGAAATTTAGAAAAGATTTTAATGCCGGAGGCCGAAAAATTCGGTCAGGAAATATCAAAAAAAAGAGGCTTGCCCGCCGAAGCTTTAGCGAAGGCGGGTGATAGGGGATACCTTTTGTGGCCCCTGAGGGTGGCTTTGACAGGGAAGGAGGCCTCGGCCGGACCATTTGAAATAGCCGAAATTTTGGGGAGAGAGAAAACATTAAAGAGAATAAGAGAGGCAAAAAGAACAATAAAAGAACAATGAACAAAGAACAAAGAACAATAAATAACAAATGGCATTCTTGGTTTTCTGTTCTTTGTTTTCTGTTCTTTGTTTTCTGTTTAATTCTGCCGAGTTTGGCTTTTGGTCAAAAATTGCCGGAAAATCTTGAAGATTTTAAAGAAATCGGGCAGGGGCTTTGGGATAAGTTCCTGCAAGGCATAAGGAATGCCTGGGAGGAAGCGGTAAAAATTTGGCAGAAGGTGATCGGTTGGCTAGGCAATATCTGGAATTCTTATATTTTTCCTTTTCTCAAGTTTATTTGGCAAAAAATTTGGAATTTTTTCCTTAAAATTGTAGATCAATTTCTAAAAAACCTTTGGGAGAAAATAAGAGGGATGATTAAGTAGCAGGGGATAGGAATTTTTCCACTTGACATAGCCCTTTGGGCTATTTATTATAGATATAGGAGAGTGAGTATAATAACTCTTACACTCATAACAATTATGGAAAAATCTTCTAAATCAATAATAGAACATATCCCCCAGTTTTTGGATTATTGCAAAAGGAAGGGTCTCTCAATAAACACTCAAAAGGACTATAAACATTATTTAAATAAATTTATTTTTTGGCTCAAAAAAGAAAATAAAAATACTCTTCTACCCAGCGAGCTTACCATCAATGATATTGAAACTTATCGCTTATATTTATCTTCTTATAAGAATAACGCGGGGCAACTTCTCAGAAAAACCACTCAGAATTACTATTTAATCGCATTACGTTCCCTTTTAAGCTATTTTACAGCCGAAGATATAGTTTCACTCCCAGCTGATAAAATATGCCTCCTAAAGGACGCTAGGGCCGAAAAAACGGTCAAATTTCTTAATTTAGACCAAATTGAACGGCTTTTATTGACTCCTGACATAAAAGATCCTATTGGTTTAAGAGATAGGGCTATTTTGGCCGTATTAATATCTACAGGTCTAAAAATTGCGCAACTGAAGAATCTTAATCGGGATAAATTAGAACAAGGTATACCGGGGGAAGCTTTAGAGTATGTGAAAGAATATTTAAAAACTAGGGAAGATATAAATGAGGCTTTGTTTATTAATTATCGATCAAGAAAACACGTAGATAAACGTTTAACACCTCGTTCGATAGAAAGAATTGTCCAAAAATATGGAAAAAAAATTAACCTTCCTTTTTCAATCACCCCTGAAATTTTACGTTGGGCACGCGCTCTTGCTCTTTCAAAAAAGGAAATAGAAATTAAACAATCTAACATCCATCAAATTGTTATAACCGAAAATTATAATATTAGAGAAATGCTTATTACCAATCAAGAAAAAATAAAAAACTACTCCCCTACCTGGTATCAAATCGAAAATATTATTAATAAAGAAGTTAAATGGTTGAAGAATAATATTCCAGTTCTACCCGAAAGATATAAACAGAATCCATCATTCTTAAAATGTGATGATTGTATTTTACGGAAAATAGCAATTTTAATAACAGGCGGAAAAGTTAAAGCTACTGAATTTCAATCTAAAAATGGAGATTTATGGAATAATCTCACAAATAATTTGAATCTCAAAAAAATAAGTCGACATGGAGAAGAGTGGCATAGAAAAATGATGGATGTAATTTCGAACTATTTTATGGCCCGCAATTACGAAGTGAATTTTGAACCAATTTTACCTTATGGAAGGGCTGATTTGGGAATTTTTATGAAATCACGTGAACCGCTTTATGTCGAAATAGATACAGTATCGTTATTTAAGCTCTGGTATAATCTTTCAACTATGAAAGATGTTACTTTTTTGCTCATCCCTTCCGAAAATTATGCAATTGAATTTAAAGTTTAATCAAATATGAAAAACATACAACTTCCATACTTAGATGATTTTCTTCTAAATCTTCAAACGAATAATCGCTCGGAAGAAACTATCTATAATTACGAGCGAGATTTAAAGGTTTTTGAAAATTTTTTAAACGAAATAAATGTTGATTTTGAAAAAATCGATAAAAAAACCATACTCAATTACAAGGCTTACCTTACCTCTCGGGACCGAAAAACCCCAAAAGAACAAGCTGGTAAAAAGAAATTAGCCAGTTTTTCTATTAATAGAATGCTTTCTGCATTTCGCTCATATTTAAAATTCCTGATAAATATGGATTATAAGATACCTATTCCTCCTAACGCCATTGAGTTAGTAAAAACCGAAAAAAAACATCCTCGAGTCGGAGAATTTGAGGAAATAATCAAACTAATTGAGTCTCCTAGTCAATTTGAAAAAAATAAAATCGTTGCCTTACGGAATCGAACAATGCTCGAAGTATTATTCTCAACCGGAGTCAGAATTTCAGAACTTTTAAACATTAAAATAACCGATATCGACAAAACTGGCCGAATTTTTATAAAAGGTAAAGGAAAAAAAGAGAGGTTTGTATATTTAACTCCGAGGGCCCAAAAGCATATAAAAAACTATTTGGAAGTTCGAGGAAAAACTGAATCTCCCTATTTATTTATACCTTATCGAGGAAGAAATATTCATATCAAGGATAAAAAAATTTCTCCAAATTATTTAGAAGAAAAGGTGAAAAGATACCGTGAATTACTTGGATTGAATATACCTATTTCCGCACATGGCATCCGTCATGCGTTCGCGACCTATTTAGCTGAAAGTGGAGCCAGTCCAGTTGCTATCCAAATTTTATTAGGTCATGAATCGTTAGATACTACTACCCGCTATGTCCAAGCTTCAGACCGTTATGCCGAAAGAATTTTCCGGAAATACCATCCTTTAAAGGAATAAGAAAACATTCAATTTAGTACTGGCATTTACTATAAAACATATTCCAAGATTTGTCAAATCAAAGGGGAATGAAAAAAACCGTTGAGTTCTTCACTCTAACGGTTTTTCTTTATCTTATCTATTAAATGTCGCACAATATTAATTCCCAGGTAAGGGGCACTCCCTTACTTGTTTAATAGATTTTTTATTTTTGCTAAATAACTTTTGTAGGATTTCATTATTAAATTTTTGTCTTTTTTATTTAATTTTCTAATTATTTTGCCTGGAATTCCCATCACTACACTCCCCTTCCCTATTTTTGTTCTAGGTGGAATTAAAGTACCGGCGCCAATAATATTCCAATCTGAAATTTCGACACTATCTAAAATTGTGCTGTTTGCCCCAATTAAAACATTGTTTCCAATTTTTGCCCCATGAACTATGGCTCCATGCCCTACCGTTACATTTTTGCCTATTTTTGTTTTGCCGTGAATAACAACATTTTCTTGGACATTGGAATTATCGCCAATTGTAATTTTCCCCTCATCACCTCTAATTGAAGCAAAAGCCCAAACGCTAACATTTTTTCCCAATTTAACTTTCCCTTCCAAATTCGCCTTTTGATGAATAAAATTTTTGTTTTGCATAATATTTCAAAAATTTATTCCACGCCGACGACGCATTGGTTGAATAGATTGACTTGGCTGTTGTAGGCATTGATTAATGTTTTAGTTTGGTCAACAAGATTGTTGTATTGGAAAACAAAGGCGTTGTATTCTTGGACTTTTTGATTATAAGTTGAGCCGCGTTTTGGCCTCATAGTTCGGATTTCGGATTCTAATTTTGTTAAAGTTGTTTGGAGTTCGGAAATTTTCATTTGATTGACATCAATTTCGGCCTTGAGCGCTTCATCCGGTTGAGGACAGGCAGATAAGGGCCTGCCAAAATGCTGAACTGCCAGCCAAGTGGCTTTGCCTTCAAAATTTCCTTTTTGAACCGCCACCCCAATTTCCTGATAACCTGGATTTAAGATATTTGCCCGATGACCGGGGCTATCCATCCAGCCTTGGACAAGGACTTCATCATTTTGAAAATTTCCTAAAGCCAGATTTTCGCCAATAGCAATAAATTCATAACCTGAAATTTCGGCCAAATCTTTTACTCCTTTGTCAGAAGGAGAAATATGAGCGAAATACTGCTTCTCAAACATATCTGCAACCTTTAACTCAGCGCTGACGTTGAGCCGGGGGTTTTCTTTGAGCGGTGGAAGACCGTATTTTTCTCTTTGAGAATTGGTCCGTTGAATTACGCCGGCTCGGGTTAAATATGACTCTGGGACTTCTTCTTTTGCCCGCAAAGGTGGAGGCGTTGAAATTTGTTTTTCAACTTCTTTCGCTAAAAATTCGCCAATTCCTTTTTCAATTTCTGGCGGTTTGAAAGGTAGTTTTGAATAAAAATTTGAAAAATCTCTCCAAAAGAAAAAAACCGCCCCAAGACCCAGAACGATTACCAAAACCAAAAATACTATCTTAAATTTTCTCATTATTTTATTTTATTCTATCATTTCGACAAGCTCAGTGTAAACCCAGTAGTAGAGAAATCTTACTACTGGGTAAACAAAAAATCGCCCTTTCGGCGATAAAAAATTATCCGACGATAGGTTTTTTGGGAACGATTTATTCTCTTTGGCGACGGATTAAAGTGTAAGTACCTTCTTGGCGGTTATAAATCAGAGACCAATCGCGGTCTTGGTCATCTTCGAATTCGGCTACCCCATCAACTCTGGCGGCATCAAAAAGTGTCTTGGCTTCTTTATATTGCAAATCATCACGAAGATAGCGAACTCCATCTCTCAGTTCTTCTTCGTATAAGAGCCAAAAACCGTGAATTTGTTCTTTTTTAACTGCCATTAATTTATTATAGCCTATTTCAAAAATTAGGGGGTTTTGCCTTTGTAGCAATAAGGACAAGAGGAAATTCCCTATGATTTTTTAGATTCTTCTTCCCAGACTTTTTTATAGACCTGATGGACCCCTTGTGAATATTTGTCTAGGTCATCTTTTAAATCCTCAATCAAAGTTTCAGCTCCAGGATGGGTGGGATAAACGCCGGGAGTTTTGAGGAAAATCCGACTAGCCCAGGGATTATCAATTAAAGGACAAGGAAGATAAAGATTTTTGTTAAATGGTTGGCGCTTTCTTATTTCTTTAAAGAATTGGCAATTTAGTGCTTCTTTTAAGCTGGTATTTTTAATATTCACCTGGGAAAAATGGGTAAAAATACAAGGTTCGACATCGCCACGATGGTTAATATGACAATAATATTTCCCAGAAATACAACCACCAACATAAGGAGCATCGTTCCAAAAATCAATAATAAATATTGGGAAATTTTCTTTTATATAATCTCTTCTCTCTCTCATCTGGTTTCTCTGTTCAGGGGTTGGCATCAATTCGGTATTTTTGTCGCCGCAAACCGGCATATAGAGGAAATGCCAGCCGATTAAACATCCTTTTTGGACCATTAATTCAATGAATTCATTGCTCATTACTTCTTCGACATTTTTTCTTGTCACGCAGACCGAATAGCCAAATGGAACACCATATTTTTTCAAAATATCCATTGCCTTCATTATTTTATCAAACATTCCCTTTCCTCTTCTTTCGTCGGTTCTTTCTTTAAATCCTTCAATACTAAAGTTGACAGTAACATTTCCGACTTTTACTAATTTTTCGGCTATTTCCTCATCAATTAAAGTACTATTGGTATAGACCTGAAAATAAGCATCGGAGTGTTTTTTAAAAATCTCGAAAATATCTTTTCTAATAAATGGTTCGCCCCCTAAAATTGTAAAAATTAAAACTCCTAATTCTTTTCCTTCTTTAATAACGCGGTCAAAAATTTCAAAGGGCAAATCCTCTTCTTTTTTATAATTTTTGGCATAACAACCTATGCAGTTTAAATTACACCTCATTGTCGGAGAAATTAAAATAGAAATTGGTGAGGCTGAGATTTCGGCAAATAATTTTTTTCTTATTTTGTTGTTCTCAATCATTCCCTTTAAGATGAAGTTTTCCAAAAGTTTTTCCTGGCAATTTCTGTTGGTATTTTGATAAAACCTTCTTTCCAAATTGATAATTTGTTCAAGGTTGGCTATTTTTCTTTCTTTGATTGTCGGAACAAAGGTGTTAATTAAAAAAACTGAAAGCCTTTGAGGGATTTTTGGTAAAATTTGAAATGTTGTTTTAATTGCCTTCTTTTTAATTGCGGTGGTCATATTTTTAACCAACTTTTTTATAGACCGGAAAGAAAATTTTAACAATTTGAGATGTGACCTTTTTTGTATTTAATTTTTTATCAATTAAACCAGCTTCAATAATTATCCGATCGACGGTGCCCAAAAGAAAGGAGATAAAATTTGATTCTTTGCTTTTTAGTGAATCTTGAAATAGAAGCTGAATTTTTTCTTTTAATTGATTAATATAACTTTTAATTTCCAAATCCTCTTTGGATAATTTTAAACTTAGAGATTTAATTAAGTTTTTTTCTTTCAAAGAAAACTCAAGATAGGCCTCGATGACTTTTTGAACAATTTCTTTTTGAGATTTTGCCAAAAAAATTTTTCTGGCAATTTTTTCTTTTAAATTTTGGAAGGTATTTTCTAAAACATTCAAATAAAGTTCTTTTTTATTTTTGAAATGATAGTAAAGAGCGGCTTTACTAGTGCCCAATTTTTTAGCAATGTCTTCCATTGAAACACCCAAAAAGCCGAACTCAGAAAAGAGTTTTGAAGCAGTTTTTAGAATTTTTCGCTTTAAATTTGCCATAGTGGCTTTAGTTGGCTTACCAATCGGTAAGTGAAAAGATTAAAAAATAATAGTTCATCTAAAACTCAATGTCAAGGGGGCTGTGGAAAACTACTTAAAGGCAGAAACTACTCCGGCAAGCATTTCAACAAATTTTTTAGCTAAATTTTTTGAAAACTCTAAAGAAAAAATGAAGGAAACCAAAAGAATAAAAATTATTAAAAAGATAAAAAATTTCAAACCTTCCCTCTCGGCACCGGTTAAATATTCAAGTAAAGTAACAAAGAATAAAATGAAAAATAAAGAAATCGGAATTAAAGATAAATAATCCATAAAATTAGGCTTTCAGATATTGCTTAACTTTCTTTCCGCCAAATCTCCTTTCTCTTTTTGAAAAATCTTGAAGGGCTTTGTCCAAATCTTTTTCAGAAAAATCTGGCCAAAGTTTATCGGAAAAATAAAGTTCGGCATAAGCTGACTGCCACAACAAAAAATTGGAAAATCTCTTTTCTCCGCCGGCCCTAATAACTAAATCAGGATGTGGCAAACCAGCGGTTGTAAGATACTTTTCTATTAGTTTTTCAGTGATTTTTTTAGCCGGGAGTTTCTTTTTAATAATTTTCTGAACCGCCTGCAAAATGTCCCATCTCCCGCCATAACTAACCGCTAAATTTAAGTGAAATTTTTTGTTGTTTTTGGTTAAGTTTTCGATTCCTTTGATAACTTTTTGCAAAGATTTTGGCAATCCTTCTTTTTGACCAATGACTTTTATTCTCACCCCCTCTTTATGGAGCTTCCCCAGGGCTCCTTTTTCTGAAAGTCCTTCTTCAAACAATTTCATTAAAAAATTAACTTCTTCTTTTGACCTTTTCCAATTCTCGGTTGAAAATCCAAAAACAGTCAAAACTTTAATCCCTCTTTTTTTTGCCTGAAAAAGAAATCTCTCAAAATTTTGACGGCCGGCTAAATGGCCTTGAATTGCCGGCAATCCTCTTTTTAAAGCCCAACGCCTATTACCGTCGGGAAATAAAACTAAGTGTTTGGGAATTCTCATGGTTCTACGAAAACGCTATTCGCATATAATTCGTCCCAGTAGTAGAGCGGAGCTCACTACGGGACAGCCCCGAAGTGAAAGTTCCTTTCTACTTCTGGGGCGCATAAAATTCGCATCTAAATTCGTGTATGTTTTGTTCGATTCTAATTGGTTCTTTTTCTTGCTCTTTTGCCACGATATAACCCATGGCAAAAGAAAGCAAAGAAATTAAAATCACGCCAATTAATAGAATTATATCGTTTTGATGGAGTTTGACAAACTCTTTAAGTTTTGCTAACATAATTATAATGCGAATCTACGAATGATATGCGAATGCCGCGAATAACAAATTATTCCATCATTCGCAGCATTCGAATGCTATTCGCATCATTCGGATTATAATTTTATGGCTAAGACCAAATCGACAGGTGCAACAAGGTTGGGCAGGGATTCTCTGCCAAAATATTTGGGAGTTAAAATTTTCGATGGCGGGAAAGTCAAGCCAGGGATGATTATTATTCGACAAAGGGGAACAAAATTCCTGCCAGGGGAAAATGTCAAAAAAGGCAGAGATGATACCCTTTATGCTATCAAAGAAGGGAGCGTTCGATTTGAAACAAAAAAGAAAATCAGATTTGATGGCTCCCGAAAACCGGTGAAAGTTGTTAATGTGAAATAAGTCTCACGAATAATAAGCTAATTTTGAGCGAATTAAAGCGAATATTCGCTTATTATTAGTTTTAAATTTGCTTCTTATTGGCGAGACAAGATTTAATAAATTCTCGAAATAAGGGGTGGGGATTCAGAGGTCTGGATTTAAATTCGGGATGAAATTGAGTGGCGACAAAAAAGGGATGAATCTCTTTAGGAAGTTCAATGATTTCAACCAAATCTCTTTCGGGATTAATCCCCGAAATTTTTAATCCTTTTTTTTCTAAAATCTTTCTAAATTTATTATTCAATTCATAGCGGTGGCGATGCCTTTCCCTAATATATTTATTTCCGTAAGCCCGGAAACTTATCGTACTATCTTTTAATTGACATCGATACTCCCCCAACCTCATCGTTCCGCCGTATCTTTTTTCTCTCAAAAGTGCCTTTTGTTCTGACATTGTATCAATAACGGGGTATTTTGTGCTTTCTGAAAATTCAGTTGAATTTGCTCCTTTTAAACCCGAGATATTCCTGGCAAACTCAACGACTGCCAATTGCATCCCCAAACAAAGTCCCAAATAAGGGATTTTTTGCTTTCGGCAAAATTCAATGGCTTTAATTTTCCCTTCGATTCCCCTTTTCCCAAAACCACCGGGGACAATTATACCATCAAAATTTTTCAATTCTTTTAAGCTCCGAGGGTTCTCTTCATATTTTTCGGCTGATAACCAATGGATTTCGGGCTTTCTTTTGTAAAAAAAACTGGCGTGCTTGATGGCTTCAAGAACTGAAATATAAGAATCCATCAAGGTGAACTCACCAGTTTCAAAATATTTTCCCACTATCCCAATTCTAACGGGGCGGACTGATTTTTTTTCTAGATTTTTAATAATGTTCACTAAACCTTCCCAATCCTTTAAATTACTTTTTTTCGGTCTCAAACCAAGTTTTTTTAAAATCTTATTGCCCAAATCTTCTTTTTCAAAATTAATGGGGATTTCATAAATTGATTGAACGTCGGGAGCAGAAATAATATTTTCTTTTAAAACATTGCAAAAGATTGAGATTTTCCTTTTCCTTGGCTCATCTAAAGGAAGACGAGCTCGGCCCAAAATTATATCTGATTGAATTCCGGCTTCATTTAAAAGCCGAACCGCATTTTGGGTTGGTTTTGTTTTCATTTCGCCAATCATTTCGGGAATCGGCAAATAGGAAACGAGCACAAAGACAACATTTTTGGGATATTGAAGTCGCATCAGCCTGGCTGCTTCCAAAAACAACATATTTTGATACTCCCCCACTGTTCCCCCAATTTCAATCAAAACAAAATCAGATTTTGTTTTTTTAGCCGCCTTTTTAATTCTAAAAATTACTTCATTGGGGATATCGGGAACAACTTCGACACACCTGCCGCCGTATTCCAAATTTCTTTCTCGATTGATCACTGCCTGATAAACTCTACCGGTCGTCAAATAATTTTCAGTTGTTAAATCCTCGTCTAAAAATCTTTCATAATTTCCCAGATCTTGATCGCATTCTACCCCATCTTTAGTGACGAAAACTTCCCCGTGCTCAATGGGGTTCATTGTTCCGGCATCGACATTAATATAGGGGTCGATTTTGATTGCCGTTACTTTAAAACCTTTGCTTTTCAAAATCCTTCCAATGGCGGCAGTTGCCACTCCCTTACCGATGCCAGACATCACGCCACCTGCAACAAAAATAAATTTAGCCATTTCGCGAATTATAAGCGAATTTTAAGCGAATAATTAGCTAATAAAGAATTCGTTTTATATTCGTTTAAAATTAGTTTATTATTAGCGAGTTATTTCTCTTCAGTTACTATTACTCTCACTTCGGCTTCTAAATTATGTTCAAAATGAATTTTGACCGGGAATTCGCCCAATTCTTTAATGGGTTCTTTTAAATCAATCTGAGTTTTTTTAATTTCGAAACCTAATGTTTTTAGTTTCTCAGAAATTTTTTGATTAGTAATTGATTCAAAAAGCTCGCCTTTTTCTCCAACTTTAACTTGAAATACCACCTCCAAACCATCAACTTTGGCAACAAAATCTTGAATCCTTTTCAATTCCTCTTCAGCTTTTTTGGCTTCGATTTCTTTTTGAACTTCTAACCACTTCAAAGCAATTTTTGTCGCCGGTTTCGCCAAACCGTTGGGAATCAAAAAATTCCTGGCGTAGCCATTTTTAACTTCCGTTACCTCGTATTTTTTACCCAGTTTTTCGATGTCTTGAAGAAGGATAACACGCATACTTAACTGAAATTAGAAATTAGTTGTTGGAAAATAGAAAATAGTAATAGAAATTAGAAAATGGAAAATAGTGACCAATTTCTAATTTCCATTTTCCATTACCAATTTCCAATTTCTAATAACCAATTTCCATTTTTTTATTTTCTCATAAACCCTTTATTACTTCAAGAGCTTTTTCTAGTTGCGGATCTCTATCCTGCTCATAATCCTCTTCGCTCATTTCTACTTTAATATCGGGTTCTAAACCTTTATCAGTTATTAATTGACCTTTGGGCGTTAACCAATTAGCAATTGTTATTTTCAAAGAAGAACCGCCTCTTAATTCTTCTAATTCTTGAATCGATCCCTTGCCAAAAGATTTTTCACCAATTAATAAAACATTTCGATTATCTCTTAAAGCCCCGGCTAAAATTTCCGATGCCGAAGCCGATCCCTGATTAATTAAAACAACGATTGGATAATCCAAAAATTTTTCATTGCCATCGGCTTTGTATTCATTTTTTTCTTTGCCCGGACCAAAATCCTCAATGACCACAATATCACCACGTTTCAAAAACCAGCCGGAAATTTCCCGGGCAACTTCTAAATAACCACCTGGATTATTTCTGAGGTCCAAAATTATTTTTTTAGCCGGGGAATTCAAAATTTCAATTGCCGATTTTCTAAAGTCATCGCCTGTCCGATCGAAAAATTGATAGAGTTTTAGATAGACAATATCGTCTTCTTTCAGTTCCCATTTTAAAGAAGGAATTTTTATTAGAGCACGGGAAATTTTAAATTCCTTTGGCTCTTTCCAATCTCCTCTCGAGATAGTTAATTTCACCTCCGTTCCTTTCGGTCCCCTAATCAATTTTACTGCCTCTTCCAAACTTAAATCAACCGTTTCTTTGTCGTCAATTTTTAAAATTTTATCCCCCGCTCTAATCCCCGCCCTTTCAGCCGGTGTGCCCTCGAGGGGAGCAATGACAACAAGTTCTTCCTTTTTTTTATCGATTTCAATCCCAATTCCTTCAAAAGTTCCTTGGGCTTCTTCAAAAAATTCTTTGGTTTCTTGAGGGTTAAAAAATGAAGTATAAGGATCGCCGAGAGATTTAACCATTCCCGAAATGGCCCCTTCAGTCATTTTTTGAGTATCAAATTTTTCTGGTTGATAAAATTTCTCCTTCAAAACATTCCAGGTTTCCCAAAAAAGCGAAAAATCAACCTCCTCGGGCTTACAAACCGGACAAATAACTTGCAATTTTCCAATAAAAAAACCGGTGCCAAATACTATCGATATTAAAACTACCCCCAAAAAAAATCCCAAAAAGCCGAAGAGTATTTTTTTTCTTTTCGAAATGGCCATTAATACTTTATAGCAAATTTAAAGAAAAAATCCACTAACTATTAAAATGAAAAGTCACCTAAAATGGTGATTTTTTGATTTTATGAAAATTTAAAAAAGTTGTCCACAATCAGTTACCAGAGAACTTTTCCCCGATAACTTTGATTTATCCCAGTTCTTTTTCTATATCTTTAATTTCTTTTTCAACAAATTTTTCTTGTAATTTATGGTAGGCTTCCCAAAAAAGGGAAAAATCAATTTCTTCAGGAGGACAAATTTTACATTTTGATTTTCCAAAATAAAAACCACCGGCAAAAGTTGCTCCGATTAAGAAGAATATTAAGAAAACTAAAATTATTTTTCTCTTCATACTCTTCATATTTTAGCACATATTTTCAATAATTAAAAACGGAGAATGGTTCTCCGTTAAATTCATTTAGAAAGATAATTTTATTCGAGTTCTTTTTCGACGTCTTTAAGTTCTTTTCCGATAAATTGTTCTGAGACATCCAGAGTTTCTTTTAATTTATTCCGGACCTCCCTTTCTGATTTGGTTAAGCCCGGCTTTCCATCAAGATATTCAATTTGTTCTTCCACCTCTTCTCGAAGAGCTTTGAAAGCGGCCAAAACCGCCTGGGCTACTTCTTTTGTTTCTGCCTTCATTCTTTTTCGCCAAAGAGAAATTCGATACCAGGTATAGAAAATCACAACCACTGCCCCAACAATTAGAACAATTAGAGTGGTCATAATACTTGCATAATCTATAGCTATTTTACCAAACTTAAGAAAAGGAGGCAAGCCAATTTCAAAACTCACTTTTTCCGATGGTAAACTCAAAGCCCCTCTTTTATCTTTTGCCTGGACCCAGGCCTCATATTCTCCTTTTTCTAAGGGTTTTGAAGTAAATGCCCAATTCCCTTCTTCATTAGAATTAGTTTCTTCTGTTGTCGGCTTTTTTCCTTTTTCTTGGATAAAAACTAAAATCGTCACCTCTGGCAAACTTTTTCCTTCCAAAGTTAATTTCTCTCCAACATTTAATCTCTTTGGATGTTTAGTAATAATCGAGGTTTCAATGGGCAAAACTTCGATTTCGCTAAAGGCAGAAGTATAATTTCCAGCTTTATCAAATGCCTTTATTTCTAAGGAATATTTACTTGGCGCCAAAGGCAAAGGTTTATAGGGGTTATCTTTGATACTTGATCTTGTTAGAGTCTCAAGAACTTGATTGTTTAAAATGACTTCATAATATTCGATTCCAGAAAGAGAGTCGGTAGTTTCAAAAAGGAAAATCGGAGTGGGATTGGTAGAGTCATTTTCATTATCTACTATAACCTGAAATTGTTGAGGAGGTTGAGTATCAATCAAAACTTTTCTATGAGTCAATTTTCCCCAGCCATATTGGTTTTTGAAATTGATATGGAAATACCAAATGCCATCTTCCAAATCAGTAAAGCTAACTTTATCAATTAAAGTTTCGGCTACAAATTTAGGATTAGTGGTTGGATTTTGATCAATGGCATAACTTACTTTAGTTACATCCTGGGGTAAGTGCCAGGTAAATTCCGGGTCGTTATTTGAATACCACTTATTTTCATCGGAATGGGTGAGAGAAAAAATAACTGGAGCAGCTGGAGCGCCAACGGTTGGAGGAGCTACATATTCTTCAGGAGGAACTTCCTCAGCTGGCGGAGTGATAATACCTGGTTTAAGAGTATAAGTTCCACCACTCATATTAGCTAAAACATTGGTTCCTTTGCCATCGGCTGCCAAAACCGCCCCAGAAATAAAATTTAAATTAGCGGTGGCACTTTTTTTAACTTTAAAAGTAATGGTCACTATTGTTCCAGCAGCTCCGCTAAAGCTGGTTGGTGTTCCCCCTTCAAATTCAATTGTTCCAGCCGAATTAGAAAAAGTTGGTTCGGTAGTCCATAAAGTAAAAATTGAACCTGACTTTGAAAGGCTAACTACATTAAGTTCTTCAGTGTTAAAAATCAAACTTCCCTCGGCAGCATTAATTAGTATTCCTCCGCTACTGACTTTAACCACAACTGAAAAAGTAGTACCAACAGTATAATTTCCAGTTGAGGGCGATAAATATAAAGTAGCAGTTTGCGCCCTGACGGGCTGCACACTAAACAACGCGAAAAAGAACACTAAACTACACAAAATTTTCGTGTTAATTCGTGTTCTGTTTCGTGTCTTTTCGTGTGTTAGTGTTTTTTCGTGTATATTTTCCATAACCAATAAATTATGCTCGCCACTATCAAAATTAAAATTAGCCACGGCAGCCAATCTTTCCAAGTTATCTTTTTTGGCGGTATATATTCAGCAAGCCTCTCATTCCCGGCTTTATCAACTGCCTTCACTTTTATTATACTTTTTAAATCCTGATCTTCCAATAAATAGGGACTTTCTGCTTTTTCCCAATTTCTTTTTCCCTCTTTAACTTCAAAATAATCAAGGCCGGTTTGTTTATCAAAAGTAAAGAAAGTAATAAAATATTTTCCCTCAAAAATTTCTGGGGTTCGATGAATTTCTATTTCAAAAGGTTCAGGTGGAATATTATCTTTTTCTAATTCCTCTTGCCATTCTTTTTTAGGAATTTCGGGAATTCCAGGTAAAATAGTAAAAACTGCTCCCTTAATAGTGAGTTTAGCCGGTGTTCCCAAACCATCATTTAATAAAACCTGAGATTCTTCTGAGAATTTTAAATTGGCCATACCATCTCTTTTTGTCTTAAAGAAAATTTTCAATAAAAGATCAAGCTCTCCTGGTTCTCCTGGCAAAGGTCCACAATATCCACCGGGAATTCCACCAATAAAAGAAATTTTTCCCAAATTTTGATCGATTTTTGGAGTTTGGAGCCAAATCGTTAAAATCGAATTTCCAGTGGCAAAGTTTACTGCTTCTAAAACATCTTTTGAGAAATCAATCTCTCCTTTAACTGTATTAATGCAATCTTCCTCAGTATCAATCATTACCTGAACCGAAAAGGTCTCATCTTGATAGTATTTGCCGCTATCTGGTTTGAAATACAATATCGCTGCCCTTGCCCCAAAGGGCAATACACTAAACAACACGAAACAGAACACGAAAATACACGAAATTTTAT
>Ga0210018_1000097_pt1 | contig 37111 bp, 52 predicted proteins | sample CryGeyCG2014_010_2_FD_183967 | JGI IMG/M metagenome (GOLD analysis project Ga0210018, IMG submission 183967) | Groundwater microbial communities from aquifer - Crystal Geyser CG09_land_8/20/14_0.10 (SPAdes) (version 2) | ecosystem: Environmental > Aquatic > Deep subsurface > Groundwater | place...
TAAAGAAAGATGAGAATGTAATTCTCTGATTTGGCTGATTTTAATTTCCTTTCCCTGAGGTTCAATCATGAATAAATCAGGGTGGACGTTTTTAGCAATATCTTGGCAACTGCGACATTTTTGGCATGGCCGTTCTGTAAAATTCTCAGTCTGACAATTAAGTAATTTAATCAGCTCTAAGGCTAAGGTCTTTTTACCGATTGAATTCTGGCCATAAAATAACAGAGCATGAGGTGTTTTCTCAAGCTCCACGCTTTTTTTTAATAATTGCCACTGGATGTTTTGATGACTAATCATTTTCGTTTGCTCATGATGCTCTTTTTATAAACATCAAGGTTATCCAAAACAACGCCCGTGCCCTTGGCCACGCACAACATGGGTTCGTCAGCGATAAAGCAAGGCACGCCAGTTGACTGCGCAATTAAGGTATCTATGTTGCGCAGCAAAGCTCCGCCACCCGAAAGCACCATGCCTTTATCCATCACATCAGCTGAAAGCTCGGGCGGCGTGTCTCTTAAAACCTGCTTGATGACCTGAATAATCTCAGTTAAAGTATCAGAGATCGCTTCGGAAACTTCATTAGAAGAAATTTTAATATTGCGGGGCAGACCTAAAATCAAATCTCTCCCTCGAATTTCCAATTTTTTCTCTTCTTTTTCTGGTATGGCTGTACCAATCTTTATCTTAATATCTTCAGCTGTCTGTTCACCAATTGCCAAATTATATTTTTTCTTAATGTAATCTGAGATGACTACATTCATTTTATCGCCAGCCACCCTAATCGAACTGCAAGTGACAATGCCACCCAAAGAAATAACCGCCACCTCAGCGGTGCCGCCCCCAATATCAACAATCAAGTTTCCAGAACAAGCATTAATGGGAATGCCTGCGCCAATCGCAGCTAAAATTGGCTCTTTGGCGACAAACGTCTCTTTGGCGCCAGCGTTGGTGGCCGCTTCAATCACTGCCCTTCTTTCGGTTGAAGTAATACCAGCTGGTACAGCAATCATTAATTCTGGTTTTAAAAATTGAAAAGGTCCCCTGGTTTTATTAATGAAATACCTAATCATAGCTTGAGTTACCCGAAAATCAGCAATGACGCCATCTTTTAACGGCCGGTATACTCTAATGGTGTCAGGGGTCCTACCGATCATTTCTTTGGCTTCCTGGCCCACGGCTAAAATCCTGTTTTCATCAAGAGAAACAGCGACCACTGATGGCTCCTGCAAAACTACCCCTTTTTTGGGGATAAAAACTACTGAGTTGCAAGTACCTAAATCAATACCAATTTTTCTAACAAACATAATTTTATGTTTTAACTCTTTTGATGTCGGCTCCTAATTTCTGTAGCCTTTCTTCAATTCTTTCATACCCTCTATCTATCTGATAGATATTATCAATAGTTGTTTTGCCTTTAGCAATGAGGCCAGCAATGATTAGAGCTGCTCCCCCTCTTAAATCAAAACTGCCTAATTCCCGACCGTAAAGCTGGGTTGGTCCATTGATAATAGCGCGGTGAGGATCAGCAAAATAGATTTCTGCTCCCATTTTATTGATTTCCTCAAGATATTTCAAGCGTCCTTCATAAAGCGGGTCATGAACCAAGGTAGAACCAGGAGACTGCGTAGCTAAAACTCCAAAAGCCGATTGCAAATCAGAAGGAATGCCAGGATAAGGCAAACTTTGAATTTTATCAATTTTTAGCTTTTTCCAAGGTAAAACCCTGATAGCTTTCTGGCCGACAATCTCATAAGGCACGCCAAAGTCTTTGAGTTTTTTCAAAGGAAGTCCTAAAAAAGAAATTTCCACATTTTTAACCAGTACATTTCCTCTGGTGGCAGCCGCTGTCAAAATAAAAGTTCCTGCTTCAATGGGGTCATAAATCAAAAAATGTTTAGCTCCTTTTAATTTTCGAGAGCCTTCAACGGTTATTTCATGAGTGCCTGTTCCTTTAATCTTCACCCCCATTTTCTTTAAAAATTTAGCTAATTCTTGAACTTGATAATCTTGATCAGCTCCCTTTATCACAGTTTTTTGAGGAAACAAACTAGCAAAAAGCATTAAGTTTTCGGTCGCCGTCACACTAAACTCATTTAAAATTAATTGATTCTCTAATTTTTTCCCTTTGAGTTCCAATGAATATCTATCAGCGTTTTTGGAAATATTAACTCCCAATTGCTGAAAACCATCTAAATGAGTATCAATTGGTCTGGCCCCAATGATGCAGCCACCGGGCTGAGGTAGTTTTACTTCACCAAATCTGGCTAAAAGTGGACCAAAAACTAAAACCGATCCTCTTAACAAACAGATTGGGTCTTCTTTAATTTGGCTGGGGTTAATGGCCGAGGCTTTGATTTTAATAGTTCTTTCTCCAAGCCAAGAAATTTGAGCCCCCATGCTCTCTAAGATTTCAATCATGCGAAAAACATCTTCAATCAAAGGAAGATTGGAAATAACACATTCTTCTTTAGTCAAAAGAGAAGCTGCTAAAATCGGGAAAACCGCATTTTTGGCCCCTCTCACTTCAATTTCACCCTTGAGGGGCCGACCGCCATTAATAACAAATTTCTCTGTCATGCTAATTTATCTTACTTTAAAATTACCTTTTTGGCAAATCTCCCTGCTCCAACAAGCAAAATCCCGCCAATAACAAAAATTAAAGGATACCCTAAAGGCCCAATGATTAATCCCCCAATAATGGCTCCCGTGGCCGTAGCTAAAGGAGCAAAAATTGTGTCAACCGCGGCTGATTCTTCAGGATATTTTCTTAATTTAGTTGTTAAAAGTCCTGACCTGCCCGCTCCGGTGATTAGCCCTCCGACATATTTGCCGAGCATAATGAAAAAGATATAATAGAAATTTAAAATACTGATTAAACTACCAAGCAGAACCGAGAAAACGCCGGTAATCTGACTGCCGCGAGAAATATTGATGGCGCTGGAGTGTTGGGCAACTTGCCTGATTGCCCAGAAAGAAATTGGCAGAAATACTAAAGATAAAAGAGAGTTAAAAATTAAAATTTCGTTTTGAGACCAACCGAGATTTCTCAAAAATAATACAAAAAAGGTATTATTAAAACCGGCTAAAATTAAAACTAAAAACGAAACTAAAATAAGAGGTGAAAAATCTTTTCCCTTAATAGTACCTAAAACTTTAAGATAATTTTGACCAGAATCTCTAATTTTAATGTCTTTGGTTAAATGATCTGTTTTTTTTCTTAAATTTATAAAACAGAAAAGAGCATTAAAAAATTGTAAAATGATACTTAAAATAAAGACTCCCAAGAAATCAAATTGCCAGATGAAAAAAGCTCCCACGGCCGGAGCTACGGCGTCGGCGTAAGAAGGGGCTGAATAAAACCAGGCAAAAGCTCTATCTGGATTTTCCAGTTTTGAACCCATTAAAATTGCCCGAGAACTGACAAAGAATAGGGCGGCGGAAACGCCTAAAACAACCTGAAATAAGTAAAAAATAAATAAATTATGGGACAAAATCATTCCCAAAGAATAAATTCCATAGCCCAGAATGCCAACCGAAGATAAAATCGCGGGATTAATTCTGTGGTTCAAAAACCCGGCAATTGGTGCAAAAAGGGCAATCGGCAAATAAATTAAAAAATGAGTATAACCAATTTGGAATATTGAAAAATTTTTGGCCACCAAAAACAAGGGGAAATACAAAGAAAAGAGCTTATAGCCAAACATTAAAAAGAAATGCGCAATCGTCGCATCTCTAGTAATTCGCTCAATCTTGGGAATAATGGACATATTGAATTATTTTAACAAATAAAGAGGCGCTCGCCTACGGCGACCGCCTTATAACTAATACTAAAGATTAGCTAATTTCTTTTCTACCCCTTCAATGTGGAATTTAGCGCTTTGCCTGGTGGCTTTTTCAAATTTTTTATAAAAACCGATGGCTGCTGCATATTCGTCTCTCGCCTCTTTAATTCGGCCCAATTCTTTCAGGGCGTCAGCTTTATTCTGTTTTGAGTTACCGGCTGTTCGATAGTCGTCTTTAACCAAAGCCTTCTCGCAGACTTTCTCGCATATCTCCACGCTTCCCTTAAAATCTTTCGCCCACCGGAAGAGAATACTCCGGGTATTCCAAACCGACGGCTCATCTGGAAATTCTTCAATGGCTTGATCGCTCACCTGCCAGGCTTCCTCCTGTTTCCCTAAAATCCAAATGGTTAATGGTAAACCGTTGAAGATTGAAATTCTTTTTTTCTTATCGGTAGTCTTAGCTATAGCCTCTTGATAAGCACCCTCGGACATTTGGAGGTTCTTTTCTTTTTGTTCTGCCGGACCTTTAATGCCTAAATAATATCTGTTCCATCCCTTCAGTCGAAAAGCTTCAGCAATTTCCTCCTTTATCTTCAATCCAGGTAAAATTTCATCGATTAGTTCGTCTGACTCTTGCCATTTTCCATCGTTGTACAATTTTTGAGCTTTTTCTAAAACTTCTGCCATCTTGGCACCTCCTTTTGTTTTTTTACTTTACCATTCTTCTCTTAGAATTGGCGGTATGATGAGCTCGTCAAAAAAAAGAGCCTCTGGTGGAGCGTTTCTGAGAATACACTCTTTCATGTCTTCATGTTTACCCTGATATTCAGGCATTTGCTCACCATTTTCATCAAACACCATGACATTGCCCATTCCGGTCTTAATAACAGTTTTAATCATTTTACACCTCCCTTTTATTTACTCATTTGAACTTCAAGCCATTGAATAATACCAGCTTTCTCTTCTGGTGGCGGGGTATATAGATTTTTTTCAACAGCAGGGCAGTTCATACAGTATCTTTCCCAAATTTTCCCTTCCTTAGAATTCCACTGCAACTCCCAGACTGTCCAATTATGCTTATTGTCTTTACATTTTTTAGCCATTTAGTCATCACCTCCTCTATTTAGTTTTTTGTGTGCTAAGGTATAAAATATCTTAGCAAATTGATTTAAAAATGTCAACTGATATAATAAAAATGATATGAAAAAAAGAAGGAGGACCATTTTGTTTATCATTTGTGTGGTTTTTTTTGTTTTGGTAGCACCGTTAATGGTTCTTTATTCCCAGGGCTTTCGCTTTGATTTTAATCCTACAAGTGGTGGAAAAAGAATTGTCCAAACCGGCGCCTTGTATTTCAAGGTTCTGCCAACTGGCGCTAATGTTTATCTCAACGGGAAATTTAAAGATAAAACCGCATTTTTTACCAACTCTTTACTTATTGAGAATTTATTGCCCAAAACCTATCAAATTGAAATAAAAAAAGAGGGTTATCATCCTTGGCAAAAAAACTTGACGGTCAAAGAAACTCAGGTGACCGAAGCTAAAAATATTATTCTTTTTCCTGAAAAGCTCAATTTTACTATTGTCAATAACCTTATCCCCGAAATAGAGCCCAGCGCCACTTCTTCAGATAAAAAGAGGGTAATTGAAAGGTCAAATGATTATGAAATTTGGATTTTGTTTTTAGAGGAAGAAGAAGAAGTTTTTTTAACCAGGTTTTCAGAGAAAATCGGCAATATTTTCTGGCTGACTGACTATTATTTAATCTTTAATGTTTGGGATAAAATAAAAGTCGCCGAAATCGACGACCGAGACAAGTTAAATATTATTGATTTGGCCCAGTTCCCCGAGCCGCAAATCTTCTGGGACCAAAAGAATAGAAAATTGTACGTTCTAAGCGAAGAAAAACTCTACGTTGCCGAAAACCTACTTCCCTAGTTTCTCAATTTTACTCTTAAAATTATTCCACTTTACCTCCCCTTCGCCCGCCGTATCACAAACTTCTCTAAACTGGCAATACCGACACTGCCAGTTTTCGGGATAATCGGGAATTCTCGCCGGCATAATGTCTGAATCAATTTTTTCCTTGATTTCGTTCAAATTATCGATCAACGCCAGAGCCCGTTTTTTGTCGTAATCTACCACAAACTCTTTCAACTCCAGACTGTTCTTGTTCACATAGAGAAGAATCCCCTTAGGAACCTTGAAGTAGTGCAGATAAAGCTGCAACTGGTTAACGTTTTCTTCTTTGGGCTCGGTCAGTTTGTCGAAAATCATACTGTTCATACTTTTGATATCCAGCACATACAGGTTTTTCCCATCGCTGACGATGGCGTCGGACCGGCCGCTGACTATCTCTTGGGGAGGAATGTTGATTTCAGAAGCCACCACGTGAATATCTTTGATGCTCAAGAGCGGCTTCATGATAAGCTGATGGACATGGTCGCCGTGGTCAAATAACCTTAAAATATTGGCCTCCATTTCTTTGCGTGGTACGTTTTTAAACTTAAAAAAAATACTCCGATCGCATTTACCAGCGTCAGTAATATAAAAATGATGCTGTTCTCTGTCTCGTTGTCTGTCCAAATAAAATTGGTCAATGAGTTCTTTTAACATCGAAATAAATTGAAAATTTATTAAGTACTATTATCTCTTCTGCCACTGGGGGGCGCGACGAGCACGTTTTAAGCCGAATTTCTTACGCTCCCTCATTCGGGAATCGCGGGTTAATAATCCCGCTTTTTTTAATATCTTACGATAACTAGAATCAAATTTTATTAAAGCCCGGCTGATGCCGTGCCTGGTAGCTTCGGCCTGGGCATGCAAACCTCCTCCTTTTGCTTTAACTTGAACCCTAAACTTATCAAGGCAAGCCGCTTTGTTGAAAGATTCTTTGACAATTTGCTGCAATTCCAAAACAGGAAAATATTTCTCCAACGGTTTACCATTAATTAAAAATTCCTCCTGGCCTTGAGCCTGAAGTCGAACTCTGGCTATGGCTGTTTTTCTCCGACCAGTTGCTTCAAAATAGCGGGCCAGCTTCTTCACTTCTTTTGTTTCCTTTTTGGCTGTTTTCTTAACCTTTTTAACTGCCATATATTTATTCAAACTTTAATCTTTTAATTTGTTCTGCTCTTAATTTATTCTTGGGCAACATACCAAAAACAGCTTTTCTTAAAACTTCGGTCGGACTTTTCTCAAAAAGCTTTTTTAAAGAAGTTTCTTTCATTCCTCCGGGATAGCCGGAATAATGGTAATATTTCTTCTGTTCCATTTTCTTACCAGTAACTTTGATTTTATCAACATTTTTGACAACCACAAAATCACCTGAGTCTTGGTTTGGCCTAAAATCTGGTCTTCCCTTGCCGCGCAATAAAACGGCGATCTCGGTCGCCAGTCTTCCTAATATTTTGCCGGCAGCATCAATTGTCTGAGTTTGTCTTTTCATAACGAGTTTTTTAGAATAAAAAACGAAGTTGGAGATGAAAAATAAATTTTTCATCGACCGACTATTTCACCAATTCGATGAAAGCCATTTTTGCTCCATCTGTTTTCCTCGGCCCAAGCTTAATAATTCTGGTATAGCCTCCATTTCTTGTCTGATATTTTGGCGCTATTTCATCGATTAATTTCTTAACTACTTGAGGAGCAAAAAACTGGCTGAGTCTTTTTCTTGAAGCTAAGTCTGCTTTTTTGGCTCTGGTAACAAACTTCTCAACCACTCCAGCCATCTCTTTGGCTTTGGCTTCGGTAGTTCTAATTTTTTCTTTCAGAATAAGGCAAGTTACCAGACTTCTTAATAAAGCCCAACGTTGATCCCTTTTCCTACTTAGTTTTCTTCCTTTTTTTCTTTTTCGCATGTTTTTTAGTTTTTTGACGAACGACTTTTCTAGCAGCGGGCTTCTCTATGGCAACTTTTTCAACCTTCTTAAATGTTTCTTCAAATAAAGCAAAGTGTTTAACTAAAATTTCCGAAGCCTGAGAAAGAGCTTCTTCCGGAGTCATTGTGCCATCCGTTTCTAATTCTAGGAAAAGGCGGTCAAAGTCAGTTCTTTCTCCTACTCGCATATGTTCTATCCGGTAACTTACTTTTCTGACCGGAGTAAAAATAGCGTCTAAAGCAATCGTGCCGATTTCCAGCTTTCCTTTCTTTCTGGTTTCGGTCGGCTCATAACCCAGACCATTCTCAATCAGAATTTCTATTTCCAGACTGACTGATTTGGCAGTGAGAGTGGCCACCGGGGCGTCTTTATTTATTAATTCTACCTGGCTAGGCAAATTAAAATTAGAACCCTTAACGGTTTTTGTCCCTTTAACGGAAAGTTTGGCTCTTTGGGGCTCTGCAGTATATAGTTTAAATCTCAATTGCTTAATATTAAGCAAAATAGTAATCACATCTTCACGTATGCCAGGAATGGTTGAGAATTCATGCGGCGCTCCCTTAATCTTAACTTGGGTGACGGCACTCCCTGGTAGAGAAGAAAGTAAAACTCTTCTCAAACTATTACCGATTGTCACTCCATAGCCCGGATAAAGTCCTTCAATTGCAAAAATGGCTGAATTATCTTTTTTCTCGATAACTTTTGGTTGAAAAGGTAAAGGAATCATATGATTAAAACGCATTAATGATTAATAATATTTTAACGTGAATAATATTCGAAGATGGTTGATATTTCAACTGGTGGGCTAGCTTCTTCCAGGGTAGGAATTCCTATCACTTCGCCTGTTAATTTTTCAGCATTTAATTTTAACCAGGTAGGGATGGTTTGATTTTTTTCTAGCAAAGGAGTTAAGTTGCTAAAAATCTTCTTTTTCTGAGAAGCGGGACGAATAGTTATTTTATCTCCTTTTTTCAATTGATAAGAAGGTAAATTCACCGGTCGGCCGTTGATTAAAAAATGACCATGGGAAACAAATTGACGAGCCTGAGCCCGAGAACCGGTCAAGCCCAAGCGAAGAATGACATTATCAAAACGACTTTCTAACTTCTGGATTAAAAGGCTGGGGGAAGGATTTTCTTTAACATATTTTCTGAATTGTCTCTCTTTTAAATTATACCAATTTCTCAGTTTTTGTTTCTCTCTTAATTCTTTGCCATATTCAGAAAAAGCTCCAGCTCTCCTCCTCTTCTTTTTAAGCCCTGGCGGATAAGGTTTTTTAATCAAAGGACATTTAGGCGACAAGCATTTCTCGCCTTTTAGAAAAAGTTTGGTACCAAGCCTACGACAAATTTTACATTTATTGTTTTTCATAATTATACTCGGCGAACCTTAGGGGGTCGACAACCATTATGAGGCACTGGGGTAACATCAGTAATGGAAACAATGTCTAGATCCCGGGCAGCCAAAGACCTAATAGCTGATTCTCTTCCTGAGCCAATGCCCTTAACGAAAACTGCTAATTTCTGAATGCCTAATTTTTTAATCGCCTGGCTGATCGCTTCAGCTACTTTAGAAGCAGCAAAAGGAGTAGCTTTTTTAGTCCCCTTAAAACCAATGGTTCCAGCACTTGTCCAAGCCAAAACATTACCTTTCATATCAGTTAAGGTAATAATGGTATTGTTGTAAGAAGAAGTAATATAGATTTTACCTTCGTTAATTTTCCCTGGCAGAACTTCTACTTTTGCTTCTTTTTTAACAGCTGTTTCTATCTTCTCTCTTTCTTTTAACAACTCTTCTTCGCTCTTTTGGATGATTCGCTTTTTACCCATAGTAATTACGTTGATTCTGGAGGTGGTTTCCGACCACTTCCCACTGTTTTTCTAACATTACCTCTGACGGTTCGAGTATTGGTTCTAGTTCTTTGTCCTCTGACTGGTAATCCTTTGATATGGCGGATGCCTCGCCAAGAGCCAATATCTTTTAATCTTTTAACATTCATCATTCGTTCTCTCCTTAACTCCCCCTCAATTTTATAGTCTTTCTCAATGATTTCTTTCAATTTGTTCACTTCAGCTGAGGAAAGTTGAGAGGCTCGAGTTTCTGGATTAATTTTGGTCTCGGCCAGGATTTTTCTACTCAAAGAACGACCTATGCCGTAAATATAGGTCAGAGCGGTGGCTATTTGCTTTTGTTCGGGGATGTTTACTCCCGCAATTCTTGGCATAACAAAAAATTAACCCTGACGTTGTTTGTGTTTTGGGTTTTTACAGATAACGTAGATTTTTCTCTTACGTCTAACTATTTTGCAATGTTTGCAAATTTTTTTAACCGATGGTTGTACTTTCATATCAAGTTTTTTATCGTATTAAAGCAAAGATGGAAAAGAAGATTTATCTTTTTTGACTATTTACCGCGATAAACTATCCTCCCTCTCGAATCGTCATATTGACTCATCTCTACTGTGACCCTGTCTCCGGGAAGAATTTTAATATGGAACAGGCGTAATTTGCCAGCCAGGTGGGCAATTATTTCTTTGCCGTCATCCAATCTCACCTTAAAATGAGTGCTAGGAAGAGCCTCTAAAACTAGACCTGTTTTTCTCAGGTTTTTTCTGTTTGGATTCATTAATAAACTAATTATTTATGATACCAGACCTAATAAAATTAGTCAAGAATTACGTTAATTTTGATTCTCGCTGTATCTTCAGGAGCCGTAGTTACCCAAAACGGCCAAAGTCTTATTTGACTTTCATTAATCCCTTCCCCTTCAGGGAAATCTCTAAACACTCTGCTTATCTCATCAGGCCGCTTGTTTTTTACTCTTTCTTTGAGAGAGGCTTCATCAATGGCTGAATAAATTTCGGCCGAAATCTCAATATCTAAAGTAACCTCAGCTTCTTTAAAATCAACTGTTGCTGGTAAATAGTTAATGCTCAAAGAACTTTCAACTAGTTTTTTTGCCTGAGGAATCTGGCTAAGCACATAGTCTTTGGCAAAATCTTTAAGGTCTGACTTTTTCAACGCCAGCGCTGACCCCTCCGCTTTAACCTGAAAAACGAAATTATCAACTACTTGGCCCTTTTCAGTCAAAGGAGTAGCCTCAGTAATCTCTGTCTTCATCGCTTCTTCAATCATCAGATATTGTTCTGGAGATACTGAATTTTCTAAAGATGTTTGACATTCTTTTAAAGCTTTTTGTTTCAAAACTGCCTCTGCTTTGTCTAAATCTTCTTGGGTGACTTGGGTTACTTCAATTTTCTTTCCGCCGGTCATCGGAGAAAAAGATTCTCCATAGACTGCGGTGTATCTTGGACTACCTTTTAATCCTGGCACAGAAAAAGTGCAAGGGCCAATATTATATTCTTCTCCAGCGGCCGAAGCTATAACTTGTACATCAAGATGTTTTTGAGGAGCAATAACAATCTTCTCTTTTGTTTTAAACTCCCGCAATTCTTCGTTGACAAAACACCAAAAGCGCGTATTTTGCACCAGAATCTGGTCAAGCTGATAATTATTATAGACCCTAATAACACCCTGGGCTTTTTCTTCTTTGACCGCCTTGCCGGTGGCCGGAAACTCTTGAGAAAGAGCACGTTCTTGTTTAATGACTTCTCCAACCGATGAGAACTGGGTGGTAAACTTTACTGCTTCTTTCATCGGCCAAATCTCTATTTCTGCCTGAGGTTTAATAAAAACAAAACAAAGAACGCCAACCAATAACACTCCCACCGTAATTAAAATCGGCTTTTTAAAACGAAAACTTAGTCGAAGAACATTCGTTCTTCTCCACCCTTCGCTTCGCTCGGGTACCCGAAGACTTAAAGGTTTCTTAGGCAAGAGTTCTTTAGTCAGTGGCTTTTTGACTTCGGTGATTTTTTCTGGTGGAGGAGTAATATCAAAAATTTTCCTCTTATTGGCCATATATAATTATTATATATTATTTATTCTAAAATTGCTCTAATTCTTCTGACTCCCAAGCAACAGCGAAGGGGTAAGAAGAAGTCGGGTTTTTTTTATTTTAAAATAGCCCGAATTCTTCGCACCCCAGCCCCCGGAGATTCTTCTTTGACAATTTTAAAACGACCAAGTTCGCCTGTTTTCTTAATATGGGGACCAGCACAGATTTCTTTTGAAAAGTTATTGATAGAATAGACACTTACTTTTTTAGGATATTTCTCTTTGAAAAAAGCTAGAGCTCCGGACTTTAATGCGTCGTCCAAACTCATTTCAGTCTTTTTGACTTCAAGGTCATCTTTAATTTTTTGATTAACCAGTGTTTCAACTTTTTTAATCTCTACCTCAGTCATTTTCTGAGGGTGAGAAAAATCAAAACGTAGTCTTGAGACCGTAATATCTGAACCCATTTGTTTAACATGAGAACCTAAAACTTTTCTTAAGGCTGAGTGAAGCAAATGGGTAGCGGTATGAAGTTTGGCTGACTCAACTCCTACCCCTTTGCCCACGCCGCCGAATTTCTTTTCCTTCCCGGCCCGGGAAATGTCTCGGTGTTTTTTGAAAGCTTCCTCAAAACCTCTTTTGTCAATTTTCAAACCTTTTTCTCTGGCTAATTCTTCAGTCACCTCTAAAGGAAAACCGTAAGTATCAAAAAGATGAAAAGCATCAATTCCTGCAATATCTCCTAAGCTGGCAATTTTCTCAAACTGCTTGAGGCCTCTGGCTAAGGTTTTGGAAAACTTTTCTTCCTCTTTCTGGATGACAGTCAAAATATCAGCTTCTTTTGAACGCAGGTCGGGATAAACATCCTGATAAACGCCAATTACTTCTTTAGCTAAAGGAATTAGAAACCCAGCCCTCAAAGCCCCAGAGGGCTGGGTAAGTAGTTTGCCGTATCTTATTGCTCTTCTTAAAATTCTCCGTAAAACATAACCCTGCTCAACATTGGCAGGAAAAACTCCTTCCGTTGCTAAAAAAACCGAACTTTTTGTGTGGTCAGCAATAATTCTTTTTGCTTTTTCGTTCTGTCCCGGAATCTCTGCCGTAATCGGCAAAAATAAATCTGTTTCAAATACGCTTGGTTTTTTCTGAACAATCATCGCCAGTCTTTCCAGCCCCATGCCAGTATCTACCCCTTTTTGTTTTAAAGGTGTTAGTTTTTTATTTCTGTCTTGATAGTATTCATTGAAAACTAAATTCCAAATCTCAATGCCGTTGATGTGAATTTCAGTGGTCGGCCCACAAGGCCCTTCGGCACCAGTTGGCCCCCAGAAATTTTCAGCTCTGCCACATTTTTTTATTTTATTTTCGAGTATCCCAAGCTTTTTCCAAATTAAAATAGAATCTTTATCAACTGGCACTTCCTTATCTCCCTCAAAAACTGTAAAAATAACATCTGCTAGCGGTAATTTTAATTCTTTAAAAAGAAATTCGTAAGCTAGCTTTATTGCTTCCTCTTTAAAGTAGCTACCGAAACTAAAATTCCCCAGCATTTCAAGAAAGGTTAAGTGGCTTTCATCACCAACTGTTTCAATATCTGAAGTACGAAAACATTTTTGACAAGAAGCAACTTTATTTCCATAGGGGGACTTTTTGCCCAAAAAATATTCCTTGAACTGCTGCATACCAGCCGTGGTAAACAAAACGCTGGGATCAGTCGGCAATAAAGAAGACGAGGGCACGATTTGGTGTCCTTTTTTTTCAAAAAATTTCAAAAATTCGCTCCTCAGTTTTTTTGAAGTCATTTGGCGAGATTTTAATTTATCGAAATCGAAGTTGGAAAAGATGACAAAGTCCTCTTTGACTCCAATTATTATTATAGAGAATCAATGGTTTTAAAGCAAACAAAACCCCCCCACCAAAAATTGGTGGGGGGCAGAAGTGCTCCCCCAGTAAGGGTTTTAAACTACTGCGAAAGCACCTCTGACCTCGTTACTTCCACAAGCTCCGAATTGCTTCGGAATCTCTGGAAGTATGGGGAGCCTAAGATTTGAATATGGACCGGCTCCCCTTCTGTAGTCACCAGAAAAATATTATTTCTTTTACCACTTCCCCTTCGTATGCTTTCCCAACTGCCACCTCCACCACCTTATGGTTCTGAGGCTCGACATATATTACGTCGCCGCCGGCAGTTTTGAAAGCATTTATGAAATGCCCCCTTTTCCCCTCATTGAGATAACCATAGACCAAGAACGCCACCCCCACCTGAAACCCATGTTCCACCGCGGCGTTGTTATATCCCGCCGCGAAATCGACGCACACTTGTTTTCTAGGGATATAAGTTTTTATTACTGTTAATCCCTCAGGGGCTACAAAATGTGCATCAATAAGTTCTTGCAAGGTGGGTTTCTTTAAAAGAATCCCACTTGCCAGAATTTCCGTTCGCCCCTTCTCATAACCGCTTTCCTCGGCCTTCCTCTCGGTTGAAACCATCTTGTCTTCATATTCTTTGACCAAATCTGCTTGTTGAGTTTTAAGAGCCGCTACCTCTGCTTGCTTGCTCGTTAGCTGCGAATTAAGACTATCCCTCTCGATTTTCCATTGAATCTCGGCATTCTCCCACGCAGCATTGGAAAGCTCCAAGTTGGCCTCTAACTGAATGATTTTACCATATTTAGCGACTAACTCGCTATTTAGTTCAAGTGTGTAAGCCGCCCATTGGGTTCGTTCAGTCTGGAACTCTCGTTGTATTATTGCCACCCTTACGACCAACGACACCACTATTATCAGTGTTACCAAGGAAACGAAGGCAAGCCAGTTTTTCTTTTGCATTAGAAGAACCTCCTTTTTTTTACTTTTCTTATTTTGGTTTGACTACATATATTATTTTAAGGCGATAAACGATTCATCGCCGTAAAAATTTATAAAAGAACTATTGCCAGCCGAATTTCACGGTCTGGACTTATAGAGCACGAGGCCACTATTTTCATCGCGGCGAGCTGGCTACAATCTATTTGATTAACACGAATTCGTCTAATCTATATATAAGAATATATTTTCATTGTAACCACTTCGCCGCTATGAAGATTTTGAAAAGAACTGTTTTAATCTCTTACTCTTTAATGCTTAAATTATGGCACACTATGTCAGATTTGTCAAGAGATAATGGCGCCGCCTAAGAGTTCGTCGCCACGGTAAAAAACCACTGACTGACCGTGAGTTATGGCGCGTTGTGGTCGATCAAAAATTACTTTATTGTTCTTATAAATGATAGCTGAAGCAAGCTTGGCGCGGTAACGGATTTTGGCTTTTACTTTTAAAGGCGGTTTTGGCGCTTTACCAGAAAGCCAATTGACATTTTTAAATATTAATTCCTTCTTATATAAATCTTTTTCTTTTTTAGTCACCATTAAAAGATTTCTCTTTAAGTCTTTCTTCTCCACCCAATAAGGGCCTTGCGGCAGACCTATCCCCTTTCTTTGGCCGATAGTATAAAACGGCAGTCCTCGATGTTGACCCAAAACACTGCTCTTGCTATCAACTATTCTGCCTGGTTTTTCCTTGATATAACGAGACAGAAATTCATTGGTAGTATTTTGGACAAAACAAACCTCCTGGGACTCTGGCGTTTCAGAAGTGGGCAGTTTAAACTTTTTAGCTAACTTTCTGACTTCTTTTTTAGTGTAATTACCAACTGGAAAAACAATGTGCTTTAACTGTTTTTGATTTAACTGCCACAGAAAATAACTCTGGTCTTTGTTTTTATCTCTCCCCCTAAGCAGCTTGCCTTTCTGGAAACGCGCATAATGCCCGGTCGCCACAAATTCAGCATCAAGAACCAAAGCTTTCTCCAATAAAAGACCAAATTTTATCTCTTTATTACAAACTACGCAGGGGTTGGGCGTCCTACCTCTTTTGTATTCCTTTAAAAAATAGTCAACAATTCTTCTTTTAAATTCCTTTGAAAAATTAAAAACATAAAAGGGCATACCAAGGATTCTAGCCACTTCTCTGGCTCTTTTTTCCGCTTCAGAAGAGCAACATCTGTTCCATCTTTCAACTGAACCTTTTTGCGGGCCTGCCCAAAATTTCATAAAAACTCCTGTAACATTAAAACCGGCCCTTTTCAATAGGGCCGCGGCTACAGAAGAATCGACACCGCCAGACATGGCTACTATTATTTTAGGTGTAGCGATCCGCCACGACTGAGGCAACATATGACTCTGGTTTTATTTTAGGCTCAAAGCCATTACCGCGAATAAGACCCACCACTTCTTTAATCATATCTCTGGTTTGACCATTCTCGCCGACATCAGCATGAATATAGCGTAATTGGTAATTAAGGGAGCTGGAAAGATTTTTAGCTTTCTTTACTACTTTTTCTTTTAAGAGGAGAGCTAATTGTATGGAAAGCCAGACTTCTTCTTGAATCCGCCCTCGCCAGTTGGGAAATTTCTTTTTGGCCGAAGTCGGATACTTTATATTCTTAAGAAAAAATCTCCCTCCTTCGCCTTTTCTTAAAATAACCACGGCCACTGGGAAATGAGGTTCCTCGCCTGAAGAAGAATCACAGCCAACAATAATATCATAAAACTTGTCTGAGTTTTCAGCCATGTAACTAAATAATTCTTCTATGACGCTGTCCAATGTTAAATTCCCTCGGCTGGGATTATAGAAATAACCGTTAAAAATATTATCTTGCATAAACTATCATTCAGCATAACAAGTCCTTTTGATTATGTCAATAAACTCTTTAGATTTTAAAGAAGCGCCACCAACTAATAATCCCTGAAAACCAGCCTGAGCAAGATATCCTCTGGCATTTTGCGAATTAACGCTGCCACCATATAAAATCAAAGTTTTGCTGCCAACAACTTTTCTTATGGCTAGCCTCATCTTCTTTGCCCTTTCAAGGCTACAAGCTTTACCTGTACCAATGGCAAAAAGAGGTTCGTAAGCGATAATTAAATTTCTTTTAATATCTGGGGAAATCTGAGAAGTTTTATCAATGCACAAGATTGGTTTTAAGCCCATTTTCAAAGCAGCTTTTAATTTTTTCTCTATTATTTCATTTGTCTCTCTGAAATATTTTCTCCGTTCAGAGTGACCGATAATCACATACTTTATGCCCATATTCTTTAACATCAACGGCGATACTTCACCAGTATATGCCCCTTTTTCTTCATAAAAACAATCTTGGGCACCGGAAGCTCTCAAATCAGACAAATAAACAAAGGGTGGGCAAATTATTGCCTTGGTATTTTTAACTGCGTTAAAAAGCGCCTTAGCCTCTTCTAGGGTTTGGGGATTCATTTTCCAGTTGGCAATAATTAAGGGCTTCATATAAAATTTATTATTCCTAAGGTAGTTAGAGTGACTATTAGACCAGCCATAATTACGCCGAGAGCAATTAAAGGAAAAGCTTTTTTAAAAGGAATGCCGAAGACAAAAGCGCACAAAGAGCCGGTCCAGGCGCCGGTAAAAGGTATGGGAATTGCCACAAAAATAACTAAAGCAAATTCTTTCCAGCGCTCAAATTTATTGGCATGCTTTTTCCTTGTTCTTTCAAACAACCAAGTAAAAAAGCGGTTGAAAAAATAAGAACGTTGGCTTAAATAACCGGAAACCGATTCAAGTAGTAAAAGAAGAAAAACAACTGGAACCAGATTGCCAATGATTGAAATTAAGTAAGCTGACCAGATTGGTAAATGATAAACACCCAAAGCAACCGGAATAGAGCCTCTTAATTCAAAAATCGGCGACATGGCTATTAAAAAGATTTTTAATTCAGCCATCATTTGATATTAAGTTATTTTACCACGGTTAAAATTTTTGCTCCATTTTTGATCACAGCAACGGTGTGCTCAAAATGACAAGATAATGAACCGTCAGCAGTTTCATATCCATAGCCATCTTTGGATTTTTTAATTTTGGAATCCCCTGTTGTCAGCATTGGCTCCAGGCAAAAGGTCATACCAGCTTTAATTTCTTCTCCGCTATGCCTTTTGCCATAATTTAAAATTTGCGGTTCTTCATGAAGGTCTTTACCAATGCCGTGTCCGCAAAGATCACGAACCACGTTGAAACCCTGTGATTCAGCATATCTTTGAATGGTATTTGAAATATCGCCAAAAGTATTGCCAATTCTTGCCTTTTTCATGCCTCTTTTTAAAGCTTTTTTGGTCACTCTGATTAATCTTTGAACATCAGGAGCAACTTTACCAACTGGCAAAGTCACGGCCATATCAGTATGAAAACCTTTGTAAAAAATTCCCAAATCAAGTGAAATAATATCGCCTTCTTTGAGCTGACGCACAGAAGGCAAGGCATGGACAATTTCTTCATTAATTGAAGTGCACAAACAAGTAGGATAGCCTTCATAGCCTTTAAAGGAACAGGTAGCTCCCGAATCAAAAATCAGGGTCTCAGCAACCCTGTCTAATTCTTCGGTACTTATGCCTGGCTTTACTTTCTTTTCCAACTCTTTCATAATCCCAGCCAGCATCTTACCACCCTCAATCATTATTTTAATTTCCTCTTTCGATTTTATGCTAATCATTTAGCAAAATTTTATTTATAAAATTGAAGCTGGAGATGAAGCCTTAGCTTCATCGACTACAACGCCTTTAAAATATCTTTAAAAACTTTTTCTATCGGCTGTTCACCATTGATTTTTATCAACTCTCCTCTTTTTTTGTAATAATTGATTACAGGCATAACTTCTTTTTGATACCACCCCAATCTTTTCTTGATTGCTTTCTCGCTGTCATCTTTCCTGGTATATAATTCACCGCCGCATTTATCGCATCTTTTCATTTTTCTAAATTCTCCCACAAAGGGCATAATCCGACCGCATTTTTTACACATTCTTCTTTTGGTTAACCGCCAAATGGCTTCTTTTAAAGAAATATCAATGTAAATCACCTTTTTATTCTTATGCCATCCATACCAGTCCAAGGCCAACTCAAACATTTCTGCCTCCATAACGGTTCGTGGACTACCTTCCATAATCAATCCTTTAAACCGAGGCTTGTTTTTAAATTCTTCCATTTTATCCATCCACAATTTAAAAATAACTGGCGTATGAATCCTAATTCCTGCATCAATAACTTGACCGGTTTTTATTCCAGTAAAATCTTTTTTCTTTCTCCTGGCTCTTAATAGATCACCGCTGCCAATATATTCTAAGCCAAACTTTTCCATTAAAAACTTAGTCTGGGTTCCCTTACCTGAACCCTGAGCACCCAAGATAATGATGATTAATGGTTTTTTCATAGACTTAAAAAGTTTCGTATTCTCTCATTTGGAGTTGGGCGTTAATCTGTCTCATTGTTTCCAAGACCACTGAAACAACGATCAACAAAGCCGTACCACCGATTAAGAAAGAAAAAACAGTAATGCCAGTTACTCCACCAATAATTGAAGGCATAATCGCTATCGTACCTAAAAACAAAGCACCAATTAATAAAATGCGGTTTAAAATATAGTAAAGGAAGTTAGCAGTTGATTCGCCTGGCCTGATACCTGGCACAAAACCGCCCATTTTCTGCAGGTTGGCAGCAATTGATTTTGGATCAAAAGTAACTGCGGTATAGAAATAAGTGAAAAGACAAACCAAAAGAAAGTACAAAATACCATAAACCCATGGGTTTTCAAAAAGACCGCCGACATATTGAGCAATGTTACCAACCATACCCGGGGCACCTGACAAAAAGTTGGCAATCATGCCTGGAAAAAGCATTAAAGATAAAGCAAAAATAATCGGAATAACACCGGCCGGGTTAACGTTTAAGGGCAGATAAGTGGAAACGCCGCCGTACATTCTCATACCCCTGACTCTTTTAGCATAAGAAACAGGGATATTTCTCCTTCCTTCATTTATCATCACCACGCCAGCAATAATTAACAAAGCCATGCCAAAAAAGAGTAAGTAGGCGGGTAATTGAGAAGGATCCCATTTCACAACTGTTTCTTTGATGCTGACCGGCACCCGGGCAACAATTCCAGCAAAAATCAACAAACTGACACCGTTGCCAATACCCCGCTCGGTAATTAATTCGCCCAACCACATTAAAAGAAGACAACCAGCACTTACTGTCACAATTGAAGTTAAGATTGTGGTTGGCGAAAGTGCGCCAATTGCTCCCTGTTTTTGAAATAATGCCAACATGGCGTAGCCCTGAAGCATGGCTAAAGGCACAGTTAAGATTCGGCCGTATTGATTAAATTTTTGACGACTAGCTTCACCCTCTTCTTTATACATTCTTTCCAGCTGAGGAAATATCATCGTTAATAACTGCATGATAATAACAGCTGTAATATAAGGTCCCAAACCCAGCATAACTATAGAAAGATTGTCTAGGGCGCCACCAGTAAAAATATTCAAAAGTCCGAAAACCTGGAACTGTCCAAAAAAGGCCTTGAGATTCTCAATGTTAATACCGGGCATAGGAATAGTGGCCATCAGTCTAAATACAACAAAAACTCCCAAAACAAAAAGAATCTTTTTCCGCAGGTCATGAATTCTAAATACTTGAATGACTTTATTTAACCACTCCATGGTTTTTCTCAATTTGTTCCCGGGCTGTTTTTGAAATTGCGCAGCCCTCAATAGTTAAAGATTTGGTTAATTTGCCTTTACCTAAAATCTTAACAGCAGGCGTCTTCCCTCTTATTTTACGAATTAATCTCTGTTTTAGCAATATTTCCGGATTAATCTTGTCGCCTGTTTTAAATCTTTTTTCCAGCGCCTCAAGATTGACAACGGCTGGCTTGACTTTTTGAGAACCAAATCTATAGCCTCTTAATTTAGGATACCTTTTGATAAAACTCCTAATAGACGGCTTCAGTCTTCTACCTGAGCGAGCTTTCTGGCCCTGCATTCCGCGACCAGAATAAGTGCCTCTTTTGCCTCCCCGACCCACTCTTTTCCGTTGCTGCCTTTTGTGTTTTGGTTTTAACTGATGTAGTTGCATAGTTAATCAACTTACGATGTTACTTAAATTTAAGTAACATCGTAAGTTACTTATTAAGTTCGTGAAGCTGCATATTTTAATTTCTTTAAAGCTTCAATAGTTGCTTGGGCATTATTAATTTTATTACCAGTTCTGCCTAAAATCTTGGAGGAAATACTTTTAATACCAGCTAAAGTACAAACTACCCTCACTGTACCGCCAGCCACGAGCCCCCGACCTTTTCTTTGGGGCTTTAATAAAACATGGGCTGCACCAACCTTAGCTTCAACTTCATGAGGAATGGTGTCTTGAATAATTGGTACTGTAATTAAATACTTTTTGGAAAGCCGGGTCGCTTTCTCAATGGCCAATTGCACATCAGCTCCTTTGGCAATACCCAAGCCAATTTTGCCCTTTTTGTCGCCAGTGATGATAATTGCTCTAAACCTCATTTTTCTGCCGCCAGCCCGGGTGTGAGAAATTCTAGCCAAATCCAAAAGCTTTGATTCAAATTCATCCTTTGGTTTTTCCTTTCCAAATTTTCTAAATCTATCTCTAATCATCAATTTAGAATTTAAGTCCGCCTTCTCGGGCGCCTTCAGCTACTGCTTTGACTCGACCATGATACTGATAACCGCCTCGGTCAAAAATAACTTTCTCAATCTTTTTCTCCAAAGCCTTTTTAGCGATTAATTTGCCGACTTTTTTTGCCTTATCAATATTTGCTTTTCCTGTGGCTACGGCAATTGTCTTGCCTTTCTCATCGTCAATCAACTGAGCATAGATATATTGATGAGACCTAAAAACACAAAGCCGCGGCACCTTGCCCGTGCCTGATATTTTAGCTCTCACCCTTCGATGACGTGTTAATCTTTTTTCCTGCTTCTTTAACATAGAGCTTTAATTTATTAAAGCGAATATTGAAAAGAAGATTTATCTTCTTTGATTATATTATTTGACAGCAGTTACTACTTTTTTACCAACCTTTCTTCTAATTTGTTCTCCAAAATATTTGATGCCCTTTCCCTTGTAGGGCTCAGGCGGTCTCACTCTCCTTATCTTGGCAGCGACTTCACCAACCAAACCCTTATTAATACCGGAAACAGTAATCGTGTTTTTCTCTACGGCAAACTTAATGCCTGCCGGTGCTTTTATCTTAACCGGGTGACTGAAACCAATATTTAAAACCAAGTCCTGACCTTCTAAATTAGCCCGGTAGCCGACACCTTCTATCTCTAGTTTTTTCTCATAACCACAGGAGACGCCTTTGATGATATTTTGCAGAAGGGTTCGGGTCAGTCCCCAAAAAGCTCTAGTTTTTTTGCTTTCGATTTGAGGTGTAACAAAAATCTTTCCTTCTTTTGTTTCAACCTTAATTTCAGGCCGCACTTCAAGACTAAGTTCGCCTTTCGAACCTTTAATTAAGACTTGCTGGCCATTAATTTTCACTTCGACACCTTCAGGTATTTCAATTGGTTTTTTGCCAACTCGTGACATAATATTACCAAACTTCACAGAGGACTTCTCCTCCTAATTTTTGTTTTTTAGCTTCTTGACCTGTCATCAAGCCTTTTGAAGTAGAAATAATCGCTAGGCCGTAGCCGCCCTTAACTTTTTTTATCGCTCTCGCCGGCAGATAAATTCTTTGACCTGGTTTGGAAATTCTTCGTAAACCTGAAATGGCCCCCTCCTTATTCCCTCCACCATATTTTAGAGTAATCTCAATGGACTTTTTTTCTTTCTTGCCGGTTTTTACAGCTTTTTCAATAAAGCCTTTTTTTTCCAAAATCTGAGCTATCTCATATTTTAAGTAAGACCAAGGAACCTCAACCTGAGGCCGCAAAACAGCCTGAGCATTCCTTATTCTATTTAACATATCAGTTATTGGATCCATGTTACCAACTTGATTTTTTAACACCGGGTATCAGACCTTTGTTGGCCATTTCTCGGAAACAAATACGGCAAAGCCCAAACTTTCTCATGTAGCCTCGCTTGCGACCACAGCGAAAACAACGTCGCACCACTCGCGTCTTAAACTTTGGTTTCTTTTTTGCCTTAGCGATTTGCGCTTTTGTCGCCATAGTTATTCTTTAATAGGTAAACCTAATAATTTTAATAAGGCTAATCCTTGTTCTCTGTTTTTGGTTGTCGTCACCACTGTAATTTCAAGACCAAAGATTTGTTTTGTTTTCTCTGGTGATATTTCAGGAAAAGCAATATGCTCTTTAATAGCTAAAGTTAAATTGCCTTGCTGATCGATTGATTTTGGATCAACGCCCTGGAAATCACGGGAACGCGGCAAAGCAATATGAATTAATCTTTCTAAAAAATCATACATTTTCTGGCCCCGTAAAGTAACCGTAGCACCGATAGGCATGCCTTCTCTTGTCTTAAAAACTGAGATGGCCTTCTTGGCCCGGGTTAAAACAGCTTTCTGGCCGGCAATCAGAGTTAAATCATTAATAATGGCCTCCTGAATCTTTTTCTGCTCCTCCCCTGTTTTGCCAATAACGTGGCTACCAAAACCAGTATTTAAAACAACCTTGTCAATTTTAGGCACGGCCATATTATTAGTATAGCCAAACTTCTCCATCATTTGAGGAACAACCTCTTTCTGGTATTTTTCTTTTAATTTAAGCATATCACATTTCAACGCCGCACTTCTTGCAAATGCGGTATTTTTTATCTTTGACTATCTTATACCCCACTCTGGTGAGTTGACCACACTTCGGACAAATCAACTTAACATTAGAAACAGCTATGGGAGCTGGCGTTTCAACAACTTGGCCTTTTTCTCCTGATCTTTTGGGTTTTACATGTTTTTTCCTGATATTACCACCTTCCACAACCACTTTCTCCTCTTTTGGAAAAACATCCAAAACCTTACCTTTCTTCCCTCGGTCTTTACCAGAAATTATTAAAACTTGGTCATTTTTTTTTATCTTCATATAACGAGTTTTTTAGAATAAAAAACGAAGTTGGAGGAAGATGAAGCAAAGCTTCATCGCTCGACTAAATTAATTCTTCAGCTAGAGCAGCTATTTTATCAAAACCTTTATCTTTTAATTCTTTGGCCACTGGACCAAAAATTCTGCCACCCTTTGGCTCTTTGGTTTTGCCTTCTAAAATAACGCAGGCATTATCATCAAAACGAATGTAGGAACCGTCATTTCTACGGAAGGCCCTCTTCTGTCTGATAATCACGGCTCTGACCACCTCATGTTTTTTAACAATTTTTCTTGGCTCAGCTTTTTTAATCGTACCAACAATCACATCGCCAAGCTGAGCATAGCGGTGACGAGTGCCACCTAAAATATTAAAACACTGCAAAATCTTTGCTCCGGTATTGTCAACAACATTAAGCATGGTTCTTGGTTGAATCATATAACGAGTTTTTTAGAATAAAAAACGAAGTTGGAAATGAAAAATTTATTTTTCATTGACTGACTTTTTTAATGACTTGCCATTTTTTCTCTTTAGAAATCGGCCGACACTCTTCAATGAGAACCTTGTCACCAATCGCATAATCTCCGCTCTCAACATGAGCTTGATACTTCTTGTGGACCTTGTACCTTTTCTTATATTTTTTATGCTCTTTAATTCTTTCCACTTTCACCACCACGGTCTTTGCCATCTTATTTGAAGTGATAATTCCTGTTAATTGTCTTTTTGGCATATTATTTTAATAAAGTTAATACTCTGGCAATCTCTTTTTTTAATCCCCTAATTTCTCTGACATTTTTGACCTTGCCAGAAGCTAAGTCAAATTTTAAATTCCTTAAATGCTCTCGTTGGTCAATCAGCATTTTTTGCAATTCTTTTTTAGATTTTTGGCGTAATTCCTTAATTTCCATTATTTTTTTATAAACTTAGTTTTAATTGGCAGTTTATCGCTGGCTCTCGCAAGAGCCTCTCTGGCTACTTCTTCTTTTATCCCTTCTAACTCAAAGATTATTCTACCAGGTTTGATGGAAAAAACATAATGGTCAACCGAGCCTTTGCCACCACCCATGGGCACCTCAGTGCCTTTGTGCGTCACCGGCTTATCAGGAAAAATCCTAACCCAGAGTTTGCCTCCTTTTTTAAAATATCTAATAATGGCACGCCGGGCAGCTTCAATTTGACGAGCGGTCAGCCATTTTGACTCCAGGGCCTTTAAACCAAAACTGCCGAAGCTGAGTGCTGATCCTCGCACTTCAATGCCTTTGCCACGCCGGCGACCTTTTTGCCATTTGCGATGTTTTACTTTTTTAGGCATTAACATAATTATTCAAACCTTTCACCTTTGTAAATCCAAACCTTAACGCCAATGATACCGTAAGAGCAGAAAGCTTCAGCCTGAGCATAATCAATAATTGCCCTTAAGGTTTGGCGAGGCAAACGACCCTTTTTCAGCCATTCGCGACGAGCAATTTCGTTACCGCCAAGTCTTCCAGAAATCTCAATCCTGGCTCCCTTGACTTCTTTATTGGCCATAATTTTCTCCAGAGCCTGCTTGATAATCCGGCGATGAGGCATTCTTTTTTCAAGCTGCTGGGCCACCCATTGGCTGGCCAAAGAAGCTGAGGCCCAAACATTTTTAATCTCTCTGATTTCAATTCTTAATTCCTCCTTGCCCTCCTTGAAAAACTTTTCTATCTCTTTTTTCAAATCTTCAGCTCCTTTACCTCCCCGGCCAATAATTAAACCGGGGCGAGCACTATTAATAATGATGTTAACTTTGCCAGGAAATCTCTCAATCTCAACATTTTGCACGGCACAGTCTTTCAATCTCTTTCCCAAAAACTCTCTCATTCTAAAATCCTCCTCCAAATATTGAGGCGTTTTCTTTTTGCTTAACCATCGCGAATCCCAGTCCTGAGAATCTCTTAATCGAAATGCTTTGGGATGAACTTTATGAGTCATGGTGTTTGGTGGTTTTTTTCTTAATCTCATCTAAAAATAGACTAATATGAGAGGTTTTCTTCTGTATTTCATAACCCTGCCCTCTAGCTCTGGGCCGCATTCTTTTATATTTTGGTCCTTCATTGACTTCAATTTTTGAAATGAAAAGCTTAGCTTCTTCTAACTTAAAATTATTCTTAGCATTGGCTACGGCAGAATTTAAAAGTTTAAGCAGGGGCTGAGCGCCTTTCTTAATGGTAAAGTTTAAAATAGTTTGAGCCTCCCCAACCGACTTACCACGAATCAAATCAGCCACCAGTCGAACTTTCCGAGGGGCGATTCTTAAATAATTTAATTTTGCAGTAATAACCATAAATTATGTTTCTTTAATTTTTGCCGCTTCTTTTTCGCTTGTTTTTACTTCTAATTCTCTCTGTATTCTACCACCGTGTCTGCCGAATTTGGTGGTTGGCGCAAACTCGCCCAAGCGGTGACCAACCATATCCTCCGATACATAAACTGGTACATGTTCTTTGCCATTATGAACGCCAAAAGTAAAGCCAATCATTTCTGGCATAATCACCTGGGACCTCGACCAAGTTTTAATAATGGTCTTGGTGCCTGGTTTCAAATCTTTAATCTTTTTCAGCAACTTCTCATCGATATATGGACCTTTTTTTAGTGACCTAGCCATGTTACTTTTTGCGTCTTCTTTGAATTATATACTTATCTGTCCATCTTCTTTTGCGGGTTTTTACACCTAAAGCATGTTTACCCCAGGGAGTTTTAGGATATTTAAGACCAATCGGCGTCTTGCCTTCTCCTCCTCCATGAGGATGGTCAGGCGGATTCATGGCTGACCCTCTAACCGTCGGTCTTATCCCTCGATAACGAGTCTTCCCGGCTTTCCCTAATTTTATATATTTATGTTCTGGCCGAGAAATTGTGCCGACTGAAGCAAAACATTCCTGAGGCACTTGTCTTACTTCGGTTGAGGGCATCTCAAGCTGCGTGTATTTTCCTTCATGAGCTAAAATCTTAGCTGCTCCACCCGCTCCCCTAACCATTTTTCCGCCTCGGCCTGGAGTAATCTCAATATTATAGACCATGGTGCCAACCGGTATATTTTTTAATTTCATGCGATTGCCGGGCTTCAATTCTGTTTTATCTTGACAAATGATCTCCGAACCAACTTTTAAACCCTGCGGAGCCAATTGATAACGCTTATCATTGTCTTCATACTCCAAAAGAACAATAAAGGAAGAACGATAAGGATCATATTCTAAAGCAATGACTTTAGCTTTAATGTTGATTTTCTCTTGGCCAAAATCAACGACCCTATAAATTTTTTTAGCGCCGCCGCCTTGATGTCTGACCGTTATCCTGCCAGAACCGGCTCTACCGGCTTTTTGCTGTAAACGCAAGAGCAGGCTTTTTTCAGGCTTTTTTTTGGTCAGCATCTTGAAATCTTCTTTTGTCGCTTGGTTTTTTAACATAATCTTATCTCGGAAGTACCTCTATCTTTTGGCCTTCTTTTATCCTAATAATGGCCTTTTTGTATGCTTTACGCCATCCAGAAGTCTTGCCCAATCTTCTCTGTTTGGCAGGCACTTTAATAACTTTTACGTCTAAAACATCTACTCCGTAAATGTCTTCAATGGTTTTTTTTATATCCTTTTTGTTGGCTCCGGTGAAAACCCTGAAAACATATTGGTTTTTCTTGACCAAATCCGTGGCTTTTTCAGTAACCTGAGGTATTTTCAGAACACGATAAGCTATCTCAGAAACCTTTTTAGGTTTTGGCGGTGCTGGAGGTTTTTTAACCTCTTTTTTTATTTCTTCTTTCTTCTCAACTTTCTTCTTTTTTTTAAAAATATCAAGTAGGGCCATCATCACTTTGAAAATGTTTCTTTGATTATTTTGATTGCGCTTTTGGGCATGACTAAATATTTAAAGTTAAGCAAATCTAAAGCATTCAAGTCTTTGGCCTGGCGAGTTTCAACTCTGGCAATGTTGCGACTAGCTGAAATCATGTTCTTGTCCATGCCGGGTAAAGCAATTAAGCAACTTTGTTGCTGACAGGGAAGTTTTTTTAAAATGCCAACCACTAATTTGGTTTTCGGCTTCTCAATCTTCAAATTGTCTAAAACAATCAAGGTTTTCTCTTTGGCTTTGGCTGACAAAACCATCAAAAGAGCTTTTCTTTTCATTTTCTTGTTAATTTTCTTTTTAAAAACTCTCGCCTTGGTTGGCCCAAAAGTTACTCCTCCATGCCTCCATAAGGGAGACCTAATTGAACCGTGTCTAGCTCGACCCGTTCCCTTTTGTCGCCAGGGCTTTCTGCCGCCACCGGAAACTTCTCCTCTATCTTTGGTGTGGGCCAAAACTTGCCTTCGATTGGCCATCTGCGAAACAACCACCTGATGAAGTAAGTCAGGATTGACTTTCACATCGAAAATCTCCTTTGGTAACAAAGTTTGTCCGATTTCTTTTCCCTGTTGGTCATAAACACTAACCTTCATAAAGCGAAATTTTAATCTATTAAAATTGAAGCTCGAAATGAGAATTTAATTCTCATTGAGTTATTTCTAATAAAGTGCCTTTAGGGCCGGGTACTGCTCCCTTGACGGCTAATAAATTATTCTCTTTATCAATCTTGATTATTTTTAAGTTTCTTACGGTCTTTCTTTCAAAACCCAGATGGCCGGGCATTTTCTTTCCTTTGAACACTCTTTCAACATCACTCACGCCAACCGAACCCAAGGTCCGTTGTTCGTGTTTGACGCCGTGAGTGGCATTTCTACCAGAAAAACCCCATCTTTTCACCGCTCCCTGAAAGCCTTTGCCCTTGGAAACACCAGCAACTTTGACTAGCTTACCTTCTTCAAAAACAGAAACATCAATTTTCTCTCCCACTTTTAATTGCTCCGCCTCCCCTGCCCTATGTTCTCTGATGTATCTGAACGCTTTGCCTTTTTCAGCTTTCTTGACGTGCTTTTTCTTAGGAATAAAGCCAATCTGGACGGCCTCATAGCCGTCTTTCTCCTTTGTCTTTATCTGCAAAACCTGACATGGTCCGGCCTCTATCAGGGTAACCGGAGTTACCCTCCCCTTTTCATCAAAAATCTGACTCATGCCTAATTTTAATCCAAGTATAAACTTCATATACCGAGTTCACCTCCGGTGAACGAAGGTGAAGATGAATTTTTTCATCGACTTTTTAACAGAAAACCGGGCATAGCCCGGTTTCTCCATGGCTATTTTAAGTGATTAATTAATGCTTTAAAATTTAATAATCTTCAGCATCTTTATTATATTACATCTTAATCTCAATATCAACGCCGGCTGGCAAAGTTAAGCTCATTAAAGCATCAATCACCCGGGAATTAGGATTTAAAATATCAATCAATCTTTTATGAACTCTCATCTCAAACTGCTCTCTCGCATCTTTATGGATAAAACTTGACCGATTAACAGTATATTTGCGGATTTCAGTGGGTAAGGGCACCGGTCCTAAAACTTCAGAACCATAACGCAAAGCCGTCTCACAAATCTCGCGAGCACTCTTGTCAATTACCTTATGATCATAGGCCCGAAGTTTAATGCGCAACTTCGGCCTAACTGCCTCGCCAACTTCAGCTGTCTTCTTTTTGGGCATTCTCAGTCGATGAATCTAAAGATTCATCTCCAGCTTCGTTTTAATAAATTAAAACTCGCTATTTAATTATCTTTGTAACAACACCGGCGCCAACTGTTTTACCACCTTCGCGAATAGCAAACCTTTGCTGCTCTTCTAAAGCAACCGGAGCAATTAATTTAATCTTTAAGTTAATTGTGTCGCCGGGCATAACCATTTCTGTTCCTTCGGCTAAGGTGACGTCCCCAGTCACATCAGTGGTGCGAATGTAAAACTGAGGTTTGTAGCCAGGGAAGAAAGGAGTATGACGACCTCCTTCTTCTTTGGTTAAAATATAAACTTCACTTTCAAATTCAGTATGAGGAGTGATGGAACGAGGTTTAGCCAAAACCTGACCTCTTTCTACGTCTTCTTTTTTCAGCCCTCTCAGTAAAATACCAACATTGTCACCAGCTCTTCCTTCGTCCAGCATTTTGTTGAACATCTCAATGCTAACCGCAGTGGTTTTGCCTGTTGGCTTAAGACCAATTAATTCTACCTCATCGTTAGGTTTAACAATGCCTCTCTCAATTCGGCCCGTCGCCACGGTACCTCGACCAGCAATTGAAAAGACGTCCTCAATCGCCATTAAAAAAGGCTTGGTAGTCTCACGAACTGGCTCAGGAATAGAGTCGTCTACTGCTTTGATTAAATCCAAAATTGGTTTAGCATCTTCATCGTCAACTGATTTGACATCTAAGGCCTTTAAGGCTGAACCGCGAATAATCGGAATCTCGTCTCCAGGAAACTTGTATTTCTTGAGTAATTCTCTAATCTCTGATTCAACCAAATTAATAATTTCTGGGTCATCAACCGCATCACATTTATTTAAAAAGACAACAATTGACGGTAAGCCTACCTGACGAGCTAAAAGAATATGTTCCCTGGTCTGAGGCATTGGTCCATCAGGAGCAGAAACAACTAAAATTGCTCCATCCATCTGAGCCGCTCCCGTAATCATATTTTTAATGTAGTCAGCATGACCTGGACAGTCAATTAAAGCATAGTGACGTTTTTCTGATTCAAATTCGACATGGGAAATGGAAATGGTTAATCCCCGGGCCTTCTCTTCTGGAGCAGCATTTAAATCATCTACTCCAGCATCGGTCGCCCTGAACTTTTTCATTTTGCTTAATTTTAAAATAGCCGCGCTAACCGTAGTTTTACCATGGGCAACATGGCCAATCGTCCCGACATTAACGTGGGGTTTTGCCCTGACAAATTTTTCTTTTTCTGCCATATGTTTTTTATTAATTAATGATTAATTATTATTACTAATTATTATCTTAAGCAATTAAAGGGGAAATGTCAATACTAAAAAGGCAAATCTTCAATCTTCAGTTCTTCCTCGGCTAATTCCTGGGGCAGGGGTTTTTCTATTTCCTTCTCAGGTTTTTGACGAGGTTTAAGTCTGTTTTGGTAATCCTGAAAAGAAGTGATGACCATCACCGGTTTACCGTTCTCCACAATAATAATTTTTCCTCCGTCTTCTTCGATTAATTTTTTGATTTCATTTAGGTCCATATATTTATCTTCTTTTGCCTTCAATTATTTCCTGGGCAATGTTCTGAGGCACTTCCTCATATTTATCAAACTCCATTGTAAATGTTCCCCGGCCTTCTGTCAACGAACGAAGCGAAGTTGCATAACCGAACATGGCTGCTAAAGGAACTTTAGCGTCTATTACTTTCATATTAACCCTATCTTTGGTTTCTTCAACCTTGCCTCGGCGAGCCGACAAATCACCAATTGTCACTCCCAAAAAATCAGTGGGTACGACTACCTCTAATTTCATGATGGGCTCTAACAAAATTGCCTCGGCTCTTTTGGAAGCTGATTGTAGGGCCTGGGAACCGGCAATCTTAAAAGCAATTTCTGAAGAATCAACTTCATGATAAGAGCCATCATATAAAGTGACAGACATATCAACTAAGGGATAACCGGCGATTACTCCCTTATCCATAGCTTCTTTAACGCCTTTTTTAACAGCTGGAATGAATTCTTGGGGAATAATACCTCCCTTAATCTCATTGAAAAATTCAAAGCCTTCCCCTCTCTCCTTTGGTTTGACTCTTAACCAAACATGACCATACTGACCTCGGCCGCCGGACTGCCTGATGTATTTTCCTTCAGCTTCAGCTTCTCTTTTAATCGTCTCCTTGTAAGCAACCTGGGGCCTCCCCACGCTAGCTCCAACCTTAAATTCTCTTTTCATCCGGTCAGCAATGATTTCTAAGTGCAACTCGCCCATGCCTGAAATAATCGTTTCGCCTGTCTCCATGTCTCCTTTGACGCGGAAAGTAGGGTCTTCTTCAGCCAGTTTCTTTAAAGCCAAACCCATTTTCTCCTGGTCAGCTTTGGTTTTGGGCTCAATGCGAATCCAAATAACTGGTTCGGGAAAAATAATCTTCTCAAGAACAATGGGATGAGCTTCGTCGCACAAAGTATGGCCGGTTGAGGTATTTTTTAAGCCAACCGTCGCCCCAATATCTCCCGCAAAAAATTCTTCTGCCTCTTCGCGCTGGTCAGCATGCATTCTTAACAATCTACCAATTCTTTCTTTTTCTCCGGTTGTTGTATTAAAAACATAGGAGCCCTTCTTTAAGGTTCCAGAATAAACCCGAAAATAGGTTAAGGCTCCAACATAAGGGTCAGTAGCAATTTTAAAAGATAGGGCAGCGAAGGGCTCAGAATCCAAGGCTTTCCTTTCGAGAACTTCACCAGTCCTGGGGTCAGTTCCTTTGACTGAAGGAAGGTCAACCGGAGAAGGCAAATAATAAATTATTCCGTCAATTAATGGTTGGACTCCTATTCTCTTAAAAAGGGAGCCACTCAATACCGGGAAAACTTTACAATGAATTACTGCCTTTCTTAAACCATTTCTTAGTTCATCAAAAGAGATTTCTTTCTTTGCTAAATATTTTTCTAAAAGTATTGCGTCTTCGGCGACAATTTTTTCGATTAATTTTCCTCTCCACTTTTTGGCTTTTCCTTCTAAATCTTGGGGAATTTCTTTTTCTTTCACCATCTCTCCTTCTTTTCCTTCAAAATAGATTGCTTTCATTTTTAATAAATCAATGACTCCCTCAAATTTATTTTCTACGCCAATTGGTAATTGCAAGGCTATCGCATTGGGAGTTAATTTCTGCCAGATTGATTCTAAGTCTTTTTCAAAATCAGCCCCTGTTTTATCCATTTTATTGATAAAACAAATTCGCGGAACATTAAATTTATCAGCTTGATGCCAAACAGTTTCGGATTGGGGCTGAACTCCCTCTGACCCATCAAAAACAACCACCGCTCCATCTAAAACCCTTAAAGACCTTTGGACTTCGGCAGTAAAATCAATGTGACCTGGGGTATCAATAATGTTTATTTGATATTTTTCACCTTCAACGGACCAAAAGCAAGTGGTGGCTGCTGCCATAATAGTCATTTCCCTTTCTCTTTCTAGGGCCATCCAATCCATGACGGTTGTTCCTTTATCAAGAGTACCAATTTTATACGTTTTCCCAGTATAATATAAAATACAGACGGTAGTCGTTGTCTTACCGGCTGAAATATGAGCAATAATTCCAATATTTCTGTATTTTTCAATTGGATAGATTCTTGGCATAATTCTTTACCAAGAAAAATGGGCAAAAGCTCGGTTGGCCTCAGCCATGCGGTGGGTATCTTCTTTCTTTTTAATAGCACTTCCCTCATTTTTGGCAGCTGACATCAATTCTTCAGCCAGTTTTTCTCTCATGGGTCTGCCTTTTTTTGATTTGGCTGCGGTAATAATCCATCTCATGGCTAAAGTAATTTTTCTTTCACCCCTAACTTCCCTAGGTACTTGATAGGTTGCTCCACCAACTCTTTTTGGTTTGACTTCTAACAAGGGAGAGGCGTTTTGTAAAGCTTGCTCAAAAACCTCTAGGGGGTCTTTTTTAGTTTTCTCTTTAATCATATCAAAAGCTCTGTAAACAATTTTTCTGGCAATGCTTTTTTTACCCTTTCTCATTACTTGATTAATAAGTTTAGCAACCATCACGTTGCTATAAACAGGGTCTGGCAATATTTCTCTTTTTGTTTTTCTCTTTCTTCTAGCCATAATTACTTAGCGAGTTTTAATTTATTAGTTCGATGAGATAAATCTCATCTCTCGCTCAATTTATATTTATCTCTCGAACGTCGAAATGAAATAAATATTTCATTGAGCAAACTAAGCTGGAGATGAAGCTTTAGCTTCATTGATTTTCTCGCTTGGCGCCGTATTTACTTCTTTCCTGTTTTCTACCCTCTACCCCTCCTGCGTCTAACACTCCCCTAACTATATGGTATCTGACGCCGGGCAAGTCCTTAACTCGACCGCCCCTAATCATCACGATGGAGTGTTCCTGCAGGTTGTGGCCCACCCCGGGAATAAAAGCAGTCACTTCCATGCCATTGGTTAATCTAACTCTGGCGACCTTTCTTAAGCCTGAGTTTGGCTTTTTAGGAGTAACCGTAAAAACCTTCAAACAAACTCCTCTTTTAAATGAAGAAGGATATTCTTTGGGTCGGTTCTGCAAAACATTAAAACCAAAAGTTAAGGCAGGCGCTTTGTCTTTCTTTTTTGCCTTCTCCCTTCCTTTTTTGATTAATTGTTGAATCGTCGGCATAGCAAATAATAGTTTACCACAAGCAAATCCAAGAGTCAATTTTAAAACAACGGCACGCCAACAATTAAGGTGAAAATCCAGTTAATAATTAAAAATAACCAGTGGGAGAAAAAGAAAATAATAAAAAGTAAGATAAATAAGCCAAATTGATTCAAAAATATTTTTATATTTTCCATCCCAGAAGGTAAAAAAGTGAAAAGAATATGGGAACCGTCCAAAGGAGAAACCGGCAGTAAATTAAAAACCGCTAAAAGAATATTGATATAAACAATATAGGAAAACATTAAATAAAAACTAGGTATGGTAGAAAGCGCTGGAAAAAATCGCAAAGCTAATCCAAAAACTAAAACCAAGGCTAAGTTTGCCCCAGGCCCAGCTAAGGCTACTTTGGCTGAACCATATTTTTGGTCACGGAAATTAAAGGGATTTATCGGCACTGGCTTTGCCCAACCAAAAATAATTCCTCCGCCGGTTATTTTAACCATTAAAATTAAAAAAATCGGCACAACAATTGAACCAATTGGATCTAAATGTTTTAAAGGATTTAAAGTTAAACGACCGGCATATTTTGCCGTGGGGTCACCTAAATGATTAGCCATTGCTCCGTGAGAAACTTCATGGATAACAATGGAAAAAATTAAAATAATGATTAAGAATAAAAAATCCATTTGTTTTAATATGATAGCATAACTTGAAAAAAATAAAAAACTCTGATAGAGTGTTGATATATGCCTAAACAATGTGCTATTTGCGGCAAAAGAGGCAGAATGGTTTGGAAATTAAAGAAACTCAGAGGAAAATACAATCCAACCATTAAAAAAAGAAAACACCCCAATCTCCAATGGGTGCGTTTAGCTTCTGGTAAAAGAGTAAAGGCCTGTGCCAGATGCATTAAAGCAATGGGTAAAAGAAAGTAATCCGGGGTGTAGGATAACGGTAGTCCGCTACCTTGGGGTGGTAGTGACCGGGGTTCAATTCCCCGCACCCCGACTATTATAATCAAAAAAGCCGAGTTTTCTCGGTTTTTTTGAGGCCCCGAACCGATGCTCACTGCGTTCGCATGGTACGGGGCGAGAATTGCAGAATTTCGTCGGATATTGCAATGCTTGCCCCGTACTCAAATTCGAAGAATTTGTAGTACCGGGGCCCTGCCATTTCTAGAGAATCTTCTGGAAAATAAGTCAGGTGGGTGTCCGCAATCCCGCCCCACGGGGCAGGAAGATATAAGACTCCCTTTAAACACTTTTGTCCCAGAATCTGCTAGAAAAGAGTAGGGCTATTTTTATTATATCACAAATCTAAAGCCTTGACCATTTGTTTGATTAAAGAAAGAACCACGGTAGCGGCCAGCAAACTGTAAGATGGCGTGCCGCTGTCATCTGAAAATATCCAGGGTCTTTCTTTAATCTGCACTTTTTTGCCGTCCCATTGATAATAATATTCGGGAGTAATCTCGTAATCGTCAACATAGGTCCGAACCAGACTTTGGGGCACTGAATTTCTTAAAAAAATCTTGGGAATGCCGTAAAGAGCAGCTGTCTGTTGAATTAATTTCTCATCTTTCATCAATCTTGCCTTGATGGGTTCCGTTCCTTTCTCGTCTCCTTCTTTGGGTTGAAGCCTAGCTCCTTGACATCGAGGGTTATCACAAATTAAATAGAATTCTTTTTTCTTTAAATCATAGCCTATTTTTGAAGTAGGTGCTAGTTTTAAATTTCCTGAGGTCTGACAAAAGGGACAAACCCTCCGATGTTTCATTCTCTCGCCAATCACCTTTTCTGGAACATTAATTAGAACAAAGACGTCCGGATCATCTCGATAACCAATTAAGTCACGGAAAAAAAGCGCGAAATTTATCTGGTCTAAGTCTCGAGGAAAACCATCAATGAAAAGAGCTTTCTTTTTCTTTTGACCAATCTCTCTTTTAACTAAAGTTAAAATTAATTCGGTTGGTAAAAGAGGAGTTGAAGTGCTTCTTTTTTTTAAAAGGGAGGCTAATTCTTCAATTGAAAACCTACCTCGATAATTCTTCTCCAAAAAGCTAATTAATTCTTTTTTCTTTTTCTTGTCTTTCAATTCTTCATCAACTCCTCTGATCATATCGCCAATGGAAAAATGCTCTATTCTTTCTGGATCAATAATTTCAGCGAACATCTTAGCATAGGTTCCTTTGCCCGAATTCTTTTTGCCCAACAAATAAGCAATAAAAGTGTTACCTTTCTGAAAATAGGCTCTTAGTTTTTTGAGTTCTTCACCGGCCTTTAATTCAAAATACTTCCTTCTTTCTTTTGGATTATTCAAATTAAAGGTTTTTGTCAGGCCTTTTACTTTAGTTTTAAAGATTGGGAATTGCATAATATTTTAATATCTCCCTCCTTATCTGTTCTTAAAATAGTTATACCATACTTTTCCAAGATTTCCAAAACTTCTGGGTGGGGATGACCGTAAGAATTATCTTGGCCTGCTGAAATGATGGCAATTTCCGGAGATACTTCTTTGATAAATTCTTCGGCACTGGAAGTTTTGCTGCCGTGATGGGCAACTTTTAAGACATCTGAATCAATTTCAATTTCTTTCTCAATTAATTCTTTCTCAACTGCTTTGTAAGCATCGCCAGTCAACAAAAAAGAATTCTCGCCATAGACCAAACGAGCAATAATAGAGGTGTTGTTAATATTCTCCACCACTCTTCCTTCCAAACTTTCAAACGGATACAAAATCTCGAGGCGTCTGGGATGCGACCCCTGATTGTTGGGGGTCGCATCCCAGACAATTTGTTGGCCGGCGCGAGCAATATGAATCTCGGCCTCTTCTTCCTGAATTAATCCCTGCCATTCTTTAAATTCGGTGGTGTCTCGTAAAACACCGGTCCACAAAATATTTTCAACCTGATATTTTTTTAAAACCTCAATTAAACCAGCGATGTGGTCATGTTCGGGGTGAGTCAAAATTATTAAATCAATCATTCTATCCCAAAAAGGCATCTCATCCCCAAGTTTTTCTAAGATAGCGGAGGACGGTCCTCCGTCAATCAAAATTTGCTGTCTTTGCGGAGTTTCAATCAAAATAGCATCGCCCTGGCCCACATCAAAAAAAACAACCTCAAGCAACTGAGCCCGACTCAAATCATAAACCGCCACCCAGGCCAAAATATTGAAACCAAACAAAACTCCCAAAACGATAAAAACGCTTTTCTTTTTCATATATTTATTATATCAAAAAAACCGCCGTTTTGGCGATTCTCTATCCGATAACATCAAATATATCCAATCGGTCGGTGCTATTGACAACCTCTTATCTAAAATGATAATATATAAGTACTAAACGTGGAGCGGATTCTATATGAGTCCGTTCCATTTATTTTTCTTCCATTTTTAATCTGTATTTTAAGTACT
>Ga0210018_1000099_pt1 | contig 36871 bp, 46 predicted proteins | sample CryGeyCG2014_010_2_FD_183967 | JGI IMG/M metagenome (GOLD analysis project Ga0210018, IMG submission 183967) | Groundwater microbial communities from aquifer - Crystal Geyser CG09_land_8/20/14_0.10 (SPAdes) (version 2) | ecosystem: Environmental > Aquatic > Deep subsurface > Groundwater | place...
GAAATAAAATCATTGACGGAAAAAATTGGAACGAACCGCCGTTTGCTTTCCCGAAAAACTGAATTTGAATTTGTCCGACCTTACGATTTAATTCCTAAATACGGGGCTTTTTGCGAAGCGAGACCCGCCGAAGGCGGGGCGAGCGAGCAACAAAACGCCTCTGAATTTTCAAAATGTCTTGATTGGTCGGAGCGCCGGGAATTGAACCCGGATCACAGGACCCCCAGCCCTGCATAATAACCGTTATACTACGCTCCGGCAAAGAAGGGTTACCCCTTGGCGGATTTGGTAATAATTTTAAAACAGTTGGCGCAAACAAACATTCTTTTGCCAGAGACTTTAATCCACTGAAGATTAGGATATCTTCGGACCGTGTGAGTGGGATTATACTTACCGCGAAGTTTTTTCCGCTTGCCAGCCATTATTGAAGTTTTTCCGCAACGTTCACAAGTGCGCATAATGTCTTGAGTATACAAATATCCAATTTATCTGGCAATAGTTGACCAAGAAATAAGCCCCGTAATACAACTGCAATTGTCTCCCTGCGGTAGATCTCCCGAAATGTATATATAAACATATCGACGTCTGACGTCGATAAGAAGGGTTTTACTATTTTACCATTTTTAACCGACTACTATTTCTTTGTAGGTTTTTTTCAGAAAATCAAATTCATAAAAATTACTTTGGTTTTCATCGCCGGTTTGAAGAATGATTTTATTTTGATTAAAAAGCAGATTAAAGATTACTGAGCCTGTTCTTGAACTTTTTGGCGGCAGGGTTTGAAAACTGCCTTTAATTTCAGCTGGAGAAATACTTTCACCGCTGTCTAGATCAAAAAGATGAAAAAAACTAGACAAATCAGCGGCGCTGTAAGATTCTGCCTCTTTGGCGAAAACATTAATTTGAAAAATTATTTGATTTTCTTTTTTAATGGCTTTTTCCACGGTAATTGTTAAAGAAGTTTGGGGTTCAAGAGCGGGGCTGGAAGAAGCAACAAAAACAAGAGAAACAGGAATCACTAGGCCTTCGCCTTGTTCTGAAGAAGTAGAAGGAAGGGGGGAAGGGGGAGTGGTGACAACAGAAATAGAAGAAGTTGTTTCCAAATAAGCCGGCGGGGTTAAATTTTGGTCAACAATGTTTTTGGGTATACTTTGGGATAATTGACTTTGTTGAATTTGTTGGAGTTGGTCGCTCAAAACATTCATTTTAAAATAAAGAAAAACAAAAATCGCCGCCATCAAAAGGAAAATAATGATAAAAAAATAAATATCGCGATTTAATTTTTTTATCTTCATCATATTTATTATATCATATTTAATATATCCTTTTTATAACTCTATAACAAATAACAATTTAAATAGCAAGTTTTAATTTAGTTTTTATTATTTCAACTTATTATTTCAGCTATTTCAACTATTGAAGTTCTCAACTATTGAAGTTTAACTTCCCTAATTCTTTCGCGGCTGCTAGCCCTAACCTTTAAAAAATTTTATAATCAACCATATGGATACAACGGTCTTTATTTTTCAACTGACAGTTTTATTATTTTCCGTAGTTATTCATGAAGTTTCTCACGGAGTGATGGCTCTTCATTTGGGAGACCCAACAGCGAAATATGCCGGAAGATTAACTTTAAATCCACTAAAACATTTAGACCCGATTGGTTCCGTAATTTTACCCATCTTTTTAATTTTAATGGCAAAATTAATGGGAGGAGGAATTATTTTTGGTTGGGCAAAACCCGTGCCGATAAATCCCTATAATTTCCGGGACCAAAAATATGGTTCAGCTAAGGTGGCTTTGGCTGGTCCTGGTTCAAATTTAGCTGTTGCTTTATTTTTTGGATTAGCTTTAAGATTTTTTCCAGGGTTGGGGACAATCTCCGGCCTTTATTTGATGTTTTCTTTTATTGTTTATATCAATATCCTTTTAGCTGTTTTTAATCTGCTGCCCATTCCTCCTCTTGATGGTTCCCATATTCTTTTTACCTTCTTGCCTTATTCTGCCCAAGACATAAAAATATTTCTAAGCCGATTTGGTTTATTTATTTTACTTTTTATTATTTTCTTTTTCTTTCGTTGGCTGACCCTGATTATTAACTGGATTTTTGCCTTAATTGTCGGCGCCCCATTTTTTTAATTTAGTCACGTTCATAGCGATCGCAGAACACGTGACTTTTATTAGTCACGTTCATAGCGATCGCAGAATAGATGACTTATTACAAACAACGTTTTCAGATATTGCACATATGTGTGAAAAGTGAAGCAAAGGTACCAGGTGGAGTAGTCTCATATGAACCAGCGCACGGGGTTGACCATTTCTAATTTATTTGCTAAATTAGATTGAAAGCGCAAAGCGCTTAATTAATTTATGCCGACCATTAATCAATTAATCAAAAAATGCAGAAAGCGTTCTTCTAAAAAATCCAGGACGCCGGCTTTGAGTTATTATTTTAATTATAAAAAAAACCGGCCGGTTTATTCCTTCTCGCCTTTTAAAAAAGGGGTTTGTTTGAAAGTTTTTACCACCACTCCTAAAAAACCGAACTCGGCTTTAAGAAAAGTTGCTCGCGTACGATTAACTAACGGCCAGGAAATAACCGCTTATATTCCCGGCGAAGGTCATGGCTTGCAGGAACACTCCGTGGTTTTGGTTCGCGGCGGCAAAGTAAAAGATTTGCCGGGCGTTCGTTATCACATTGTCAGAGGAATTTTGGATGCCGGCGGAGTGGAAAGGAAACAGCAACGGTCAAAGTATGGCGCTAAAAAACCTAAATAAAGGGCTTGGTTGAAAAATTCAATGAGCTCGTAAATTTTAACAACATTGGCATGCGTAAAAGAAATTATTACAAAAAAAGAGAGTTTATCCCCGATTATCAATACGGCCGAATTGATGTCAGCCGGTTTATTAGTTATTTAATGAAAGGCGGTAAAAAAACCACGGCCGAAAAAATTCTTTTTAAAACCTTTGACCTAATTAAAAATCAAACTAAAACCGACCCCATAAAGGTTTTTGAAAAAGCTTTGGAAAACGCTTCGCCTTTGCAAGAGGTGGTTTCTCGCCGAATTGGCGGCGCTAATTATCAAATTCCTCGCGACATCCGGCCGGAAAGAAAATTTTTCTTGGTTTGTCATTGGATTATTAATGCCGCTAAAACCAAAAAAGGGAAACCAATGGCAGAAAAATTAGCCGAAGAACTTATCGCCGCCTCCAAAAATGAAGGCGCCGCCATAAAGAAAAAGCAAGACACTCACCGAATGGCTGAAGCGAATCGCGCCTTTGCCAGCTTTTTAAGAACGAGATAGTTATGTCTAGAGAATATCCCATAGAAAAAGTCCGAGATATCGGAATAATCGCCCATATTGATGTCCCGATTTGCTCCGCGCGAAGCGCGGTTAGCAAATCGAGGATCCTTGATTTTGTATCTCCGTTTCGCGGAGATAAAATCGGAACCGGAAAAATAGAAATATATGCCTAGAATTTATCCAATCAAAAAGGTACGTGATATAGGTATCATTGCGCATATAGATGCAGGCAAGACCACCGTCACCGAGCGGGTTCTTTTTTACACCGGAATTTCTCATCGGATTGGCGAAGTCCACGAGGGCGAGGCAATTATGGATTGGATGGAACAGGAAAAGGAAAGGGGGATTACCATTACCGCCGCCGCCACTACTTGTTTTTGGACCCCTTTTTATCTTCGTCTGGATTCCCAAAAACCAGAAGCCGAATTAAAAGAAGAATACGAGCACCGTATCAATATCATTGATACGCCAGGTCATATTGATTTTACTGTGGAAGTCAAACGGTCATTGAGAGTTTTAGACGGAGCAGTTATTGTTTTTGACGGCGTCGCCGGGGTTGAGCCTCAATCAGAAACCAACTGGCATTATGCCGATGAATACCAGGTGCCGAGAATTTGCTTTATTAATAAACTTGACCGAATGGGAGCCAGCTTTGAAAAGAGTTTGCGGTCAATTAAAGAACGATTGACTCCTAACGTGGCTGTTCTCCAATGGCCCATCGGCGAAGAGGGCAATTTTAGCGCCTTAATAGATTTGCTTTTGAAAAAAGCTTTTAAATTTGAAGGCGAGTACGGCGAAAAAATTATTCCTTTTGATATCCCGCCGGAATTGCAGGACTTGGCGAAAAAAAAGCGGCATGAGTTGGTAGAAAAAGTGGCTGAAACCGATGATTTACTTTTGTCCAAATATTTAGACGGTGAAGAAATTTCTGTTACTGAAATAAAATCCGCTTTGCGGAGAGCAACAATTCAAAATAAACTAGTTCCGGTCTTAGGAGGTTCGGCTCTTAAAAATAAAGGCATTCAACTGCTTTTGGACGCTGTTATTAATTATTTGCCTTCGCCTCAGGATTTGCCTCCGGTTAAAGGAATTAATCCTCAAACCAACCAAGAAGAAGAACGTCTCCCCAAGGATGAGGAATCGTTTTGCGCCTTGGCCTTTAAAATCGCCTCGGATCCGTATGTGGGCACCTTAACTTATTTTCGCGTTTATTCGGGAACAATGAAAAAAGGCACCTACATTTTAAACGCTTCAAAAAATAGTCAGGAACGCGTCGGCCGAATTGTCAGAATGCACGCCAATCATCGGGAAGAAGCCGAAGAAATTTTTGCCGGTGATTTAGGAGCCATTGTTAGTTTAAAAAATACCACCACCGGCGATACTTTAACTGATTTAAGTCACCCCTTGGTTTTGGAAAGGATTAGTTTCCCGGAGCCGGTTATTTCTGTCAGAATTGAACCGAAAACCAAAATTGACCAGGAAAAAATGAGTTTGGCTCTTCACCGCTTAGCCGAGGAGGACCCCACTTTTAAAGCGGCCGCTGATTTAGAAACAGGGGAAACTATTATTTCGGGAATGGGCGAACTGCACTTGGAAATTATTGTTGACCGAATGAAGAGAGAATTCGGCGTTGAAGCCAACATTGGCCGGCCGGAAGTAGCTTACAAAGAAACGATTAAAGCCAAAGCCGAAGCCGAAGGCAAATATATTCGGCAGTCAGGCGGCCATGGTCAATATGGTCATGTTTGGCTAAAGGTTGAACCGCTGGAACGCGGTAAGGGCTTTGAATACGTTAATGCCATTAAAGGCGGAATAATCCCCCAAGAATTTATTCCGGCTGTTGAAAAAGGGGTTAAAGAAGCCTTGGGGAAAGGAATTTTAGCCGGCTATCCAATCACGGACATTGAGGTGACTCTTTACAATGGTTCTTTCCATGAGGTTGACTCTTCGGAAATGGCTTTTAAGATTGCCGGTTCAATTGCTTTACAAGAAGCGGCTAAAAGGGCCAGTCCTATTCTTTTGGAGCCGATAATGAAAGTCCAAGTAATCACTCCTCCGGATTTCTTAGGGGACGTGACAGCTGATTTAAGTTCCAGAAGAAGTCAAATAAAAACTTTGAGCGAAAGAACTAATGTGAAAATTATTGATGCTTTGGTGCCGCTGGCAGAAATGTTCGGTTACATTACCAGCTTGCGTTCAATGACTCAGGGCCGGAGCAGCTTTAATATGGAATTTTCTCATTACGATGAAGTGCCGACCAATGTTACTCAAGCTATTATTGAAGGAAAGAAAAAATAAAATAAACACTGATTAATGCTGATTTAATTTGTAGTTATATATTGCATTTTATTTAATTAAAATATCTAATTAAAAATCTTGGATTTTCCAGAATGTTGTAGCATTACCCACCGGCTTGACAAGTCCAATAACATCAATAAGAATTAAAGTTAATACTTAATTATAGGTCGAAAAAATAAAAAGAGGATCTAGAGGAAAATTAAAAAGGTCGATAAAACATAATTTAGCGGAGGAGTGATAGCAAAATTAGAGCAGGACGCTCATTTTTGTAATCAATCGTCTCGATAGCTTTGTTATCAAGACTTCGCTTTTGAACAAAAATGGCAGAAAAACAAAAATTTCAACGGACAAAGCCCCATCTTAACATTGGGACAATCGGTCATGTTGATCACGGCAAAACTACTTTGACCGCGGCTATTATGCGCGTTTTACTTTTTAAGGGTCTAATTAAAAAGGCGGAATCAGTGGAACAAATTGATAATGCTCCGGAAGAAAAAGCCCGAGGCATTACCATTGCCATTCATCACTCGGAATACGAAACCGATAAAAGACACTACGCTCACATTGACTGTCCGGGTCACGCCGATTACATCAAAAATATGATTACCGGCGCGGCTCAAATGGACGGCGCTATTTTGGTTGTTTCGGCAGCTGACGGTCCGATGCCGCAGACAAGAGAACATATTCTTTTAGCTCGCCAAGTCGGCGTGCCGGCAATGGTTGTCTTCCTTAATAAAGTTGATATGGTTGACGACCCTGAATTAATTGATTTGGTTGAATCAGAAATCCGCGAACTTCTGAAAAAGTATGATTTCCCGGGCGATGAAATTCCAATTATTCGCGGTTCCGCTCTGAAAGCTTTAAACGTTAAATCAGCGGACGAACCGGAAGCCAAACCGATTCTTGACTTAGTAAAAGCTCTTGATGATTACATTCCTGAACCGAAAAGAGAAATTGACAAGCCTTTTCTGATGCCGATTGAAGACATCTTTTCAATTGAGGGCCGGGGGACGGTTGTTACTGGTAGAGTAGAAAGGGGGATTGTCAAGCTCAATGAAGAAGTGGAAATTGTTGGTTTGCGGCCGACTCAAAAAGTAATAGTCACGGGCGTTGAAATGTTCAATAAAACTTTGGACGAAGGACAAGCTGGCGATAATATCGGCGTTTTGTTGAGAGGCATTAAAAAAGAAGAAGTGGAAAGGGGACAGGTTTTGGCTAAACCCGGCACCATTACTCCTCACACGGAATTTAATGCCGAGGTTTATGTTTTAGGCAAAGAAGAAGGCGGACGCCACACGCCTTTCTTCACCGGTTACAAACCTCAATTTTATTTGCGAACAACCGATGTGACGGGTGAAATTACCTTACCTCAAGGATTGGAAATGATTATGCCCGGCGATACCGCTAATTTATCCATTAAATTAATTGCTCCTGTAGCTTTGGAAGAAAAACAAAGATTTGCTATTCGTGAAGGAGGACAAACCGTCGGGGCGGGGGTCATTAACAAAATTGTTAAATAAAATTTATCCGGCTTCCTCGGTTTGTATTTTGTATAAAGGCAAGGTATGAAAAAAAACGAACCGGTCAAAAACGAGAAATTGCGTTTGCGAATCAAAGCTTACGACGTCAAGTTAATTGAAAATTCGGTCAAACAAATTATTGAAGCTATTAAACGCCGAGGCGGTGAAGTCATCGGTCCAATTCCGCTTCCGACGGAAATTAAACGATATACTGTTAATCGTTCAACGTTTGTCCATAAAAAATCTCGGGAGCAGTTTGAATTAAGAGTCCATAAACGCTTGGTTGATATTCTTAACCCTCAATCAAATATCATTGAATCTTTAACCGAACTTAATTTGCCTGCTGGCGTTGATATTGAAATAAAAGAAGGATAGAATTATAAAACGGAGTATGAAACAAAAAAACCACAAAAAAATTACCACCATTGACGGCTTGGCTAGATTAGTTCAAGTTGAGTTTTTAGATGTTCATAAAAAATTTTCCGGCGTTAATAAAAATTTTTCAGGTATTAACAGAGAAATTTCAGATATTCACAGAGAAATTTCAGATTTTCGGGGAGAGACAGCCGGCCGTTTCAATAAACTTGATGACGACATTAATTATCTTCATAATCATATAAGTTTAGTTGAACGGGCTCTCGCAGAAATTAGACAGGAGGTTGCTGACATTAAAAAGAAACTTAATAATGTGATTTATCGCCATGAACTGGAAGCCCTCAAAGACCGGGTGGCTCGGATTGAAAGAAAACTGGCAGTGTCTGGGCGACAATGTTAGATGCTCTACAAGAATAAGATTCTTCGCGAAATTTCTAAGTTTGTTGACAGTAATGAAAAATTAGTTTAGATTGAAAAGGAGTTAGCTCAAGAGATTCCAAAACACCGAGCTAAATCTCGGTGTTTTGGTTAATGTGATAAATATTGCTAAAAAATATGAAAATTTTGGCCAAAAAATTAAATATGAGCCAGATTTGGAAAGAAGATAAAGTGATTCCGGTAACGGTTTTACTTTTAGTTGACCAGCCGAAAGAATTTCCAACAGAGATAAAAGAAAACCAAATAGTAAAAATCAGCGGTTTGAGCAAGGGTCGGGGATTTCAAGGAGTTGTCAAACGTCACGGCTTTAGCGGCGGGCCGAAAAGTCACGGCCAAAAAGACCGTTTACGGGCGCCGGGTTCCATCGGAGCAACCGCGCCTCAGCGGGTAATCAAAGGAAGGAAAATGGCCGGCCATATGGGACAAAAAAGAATAACCGAAAAAAAGAAAATTGTCAGTTTTGATTTGAAAAAAAACCTCTTGATGATTAAAGGAGCCGTGCCGGGGATGAAAGGGACAAAAGTTCAAATTGAATTATGAAAGCCGAAGTTTTTAATCAAGAAAATAAAAAGGTAGGGATGATTGATTTGCCCGATAAAATTTTTGCCGTTTCTTGGAAACCGGATTTAATTCACCAGGTGTTATTGGCCCAGCTATCCAATCGGCGAAAACCCTTGGCCCATACCAAGACCAGAGGGGAAGTAAGGGGAGGAGGCAGAAAACCTTGGCGGCAAAAACATACCGGCCGCGCCAGACACGGTTCCATCCGTTCGCCTTTGTGGGCCGGCGGCGGAGTCGTTTTCGGACCGCGAAAGGAGAAAAAATTCAGCCGAAAAATTAATAAAAAAATGAAAAGGCAAGCCATCTTTAGCGTCTTATCAAAAAAATTAGCCGGCCAAGAAATCAAATTCATTGAAGACTTAAAGCTTAAAGAATTGAAAACTAAAAACTTTGCCAAAATTTTAAAAATTTTTTTCCCCAAACCGGTCAGTTTACTTTGCATTCCCGATAAAAGCAATAGCCAAGTAGCTTTGGCAGCCAGGAATATTGAAAAAGTTGATGTTCAAATGCCCGATTCTTTGAATGTTTATAATTTGTTGGCTCATAAATATGTATTTTTTGAAAAAGAAGCAGTTAATCAATTTGTTAACCATTATAATAAATTAAAATGAACGCACTAAAAATTTTCAAAAAGTCAAAAGAGGAAGAAAAAGAAGAAAAGTCAGAAATGAAAGACTACAACCCACCCACCACCCTCCCACAAAAGTGGACCCCTGAAATTAAAACCGCGGTCTCTGTCAAAACAGCGCCGCTTTCAGCTTCATTTAAAAGGGTTGTTAAATATCCTTTAACCAGCGAAAAAGCCGCTAATTTACAAAAATTTAATCAGTACGTCTTTTTGGTGGAAAAATCAGCTAATAAAAAAATGATTCGGCAAGAGATTCAAAAACATTATAATGTAAAAATTAAAGGCGTTAACATTATTAGACAATCGGGCAAAATAAAACGGTTCGGTAATCGGTTGGGTCGTCGGCCGGCATTTAAAAAAGCTATTGTTACTTTAATGCCCGGCGAAAAAATAAATATTTCAACGGTAAAATAATATGAAAAATTATCATCCTTCCACTCCTTCACGCCGGCATTTGACGGTTGTCACTTACTCGCTTTTAACCAAAGGAGCCAGACCTCTTAAAGGATTAAGCAAGCGTTTGAAAAAACATGCCGGCCGGAACAATCAAGGAAGAATTACTGTCAGACATCAAGGCGGCGGCAATAAAATTCTTTACCGTCTGGTGGATTTTAAACAAGATAAATTTGATATTCCGGCAAAACTGGAAACCCTTGAATACGACCCTTATCGCAGCGCTTTTATTGCCCGAGTTATTTTTGTCGACGGCGAAAGACGTTATATTTTAGCTCCCCAAGGATTAAAAATCGGCGATAAAATTATTTCCTCGGCTGAAGCGCCGCTAGTTGTTGGCAACCGAACCCAGCTTAAAAGGATTCCGGTGGGCACTTTTGTTTATAATGTTGAAGTAATTAAAGGTCGGGGGGGCAAATTAGTTCGTTCGGCCGGTTCTTCGGCTCAAGTTTTGGCCAATGAAAACGGCTATACTCAAATTCAATTGCCTTCTAAAGAAACTCGAAAAATTCCTTGGGATAATTACGCTTCCCTCGGCCAACTTTCCAATCCCGAACATAACTCAATAACTATTGGCAAGGCCGGCCGTTCGCGTTGGCTAAACATTCGGCCAACAGTTCGCGGTTCAGCAATGAACCCAAGAGACCAACCTTACGGCGGCGGCGAGGGGCGAAGTAAACGAGGAACTAAAAGACCAAAGACCAAGTGGGGTAAAATTACCGGCGGTCACAGAACCCGCAACAAAAAGAAATGGTCAAACAAGTTTATAATTAAAAGGAGAAAATAGTATGTCCAGAAGTTCCAAAAAAGGTCCTTACGTTGACCCCAAACTTTTGAAAAAGATTAGCCGGCTGAAGCCCGAGGAGAAAACCGTCATTAAAACTTGGGCTCGGGACAGCGAAATCTCTCCGGAAATGGTCGGATTTATTTTTGGCGTCCACAACGGCAAGAATTTTATTGAGGTTAAAATAACGGAAGATATGGTCGGTTACCGGCTGGGAGAATTTTCTCCCACCCGGAAATTTATTAAACACGGCGGTAAGATACAGCGGGGATTAGAACAAAAAGCCGCGACCGGCTCAACCGAAGCCGCTTCAAAAACCGCTGGACCTAATAAATAATTTATATGGACAGACCCGTTATTGCTAAATTAAAATACTTACGGATAGCTCCCCGCAAAGTGCGGCTGGCAGCTTCTTCTCTGAAGAATTTGCCGGTTCAAGAAGCCGAGGCTTATTTAAGATTATCGCCAACAAGAGCGGCCGTCCCGATTTTAAAGCTCTTGCATTCCGCAATCAGTAATGCCGAAAAAAATTTTAAGCTTCCAACTGACAAACTTTTTATTAAAGAAATTCGGGTTGACCAAGGTCCGAAATCAAAACGCTGGATACCGCGAGCCAGAGGCAGTTCTAATACTATTGAAAGAAAAACCAGTCATTTAACCTTAACTTTAGCCGTTTCTGATAAAATAACTCCGCGATTTACTTTTATGGTAAAACCAAAAAAGCAAAAGGGAGCTTCCAAAAAGAAAAAAGAAAAAGCCAAAACTGAGGGAAAAGAAAAAGAACCGATTTCCAAATTTCAGCCGAAACCCGCAAAAGGTTTTTTCAAAAAATTTTTCCGAAGAAAGGTAATTTAATTGGTCCACTAATATGGCTACAAAAATAAATCCAATTTCTTTTCGTCTTGGTTTGAATAAAAACTGGTCAAGCCGCTGGTTTTTTAAGAAAAACCTCCGATTTTTTATTGAGGAAGATTATTTTATAAGGGAATTTATTAAGAATAAAATTTTAACCGCCGGAATTGATGCCATTGAAATTGAAAGAACCGGCGAGCAAATTAAAATCTCAATCAGAGCCAGCCGGCCGGGTTTGATAATCGGCCGGGGCGGAAAGGGCATTGAAGAATTAAAAAATTCCCTTCTAAAACAATTAAGGCGGCTGAGACAAAAAAATAATAAACCCGAAGATATCGTGTTGAATTTGAATGTTGAGGAATTAAATCGCACCGAAGTCTCGGCGCCGGTTATGGCCCAACAAATTGCCTTTGAACTGGAAAAAAGATTGCGTTACCGTTCGGTAATGAAAAAGTTTTTAAGCAATATTATGCAGTATCGGGGAGTTCAGGGGGCAAAAATAAGAATGTCCGGTCGGCTAAACGGCGCCACCATTTCTCGTTATGACTGGTTGGCAAAAGGACAAATGCCGCTCAGCACCTTAAGGGCAAATATTGACTACGGCGAAGCCACGGCTTTTAATTCTTATGGAACCGTTGGAGTCAAAGTTTGGATTTATAAAGGAGAAGTGTTCAACGAGAAAATAGAAAGTAGAAAATAGAAAATAGAATAAACGGAATTCTAGATTCTATTTTCTAGTTTCTAGATTCTAAAACTATGCTTCAACCAAAAAAACAAAAACATAGAAAGTGGCAAAAAGGGAGGTCAAGAAAAAGATTTAAGGAAACCCGGGGAGTGACCTTAAATTTTGGTCGTTTCGGCTTGCAAGCTCAATCAGCCAGTTGGGTAACGGCCGCTCAAATTGAGGCGGCCCGAAAAACCATCAGCCATTCTTTGAAAGGGGCAGGCAAGCTTTGGATAAGAATTTTCCCGGATAAGCCGGTTACTAAATTGCCGCCAGAAGTCACTTTAGGAGGAGGAAAAGGCGATATTGACCATTACGTTTTTCCTGTTAAAACCGGGAGGGTTCTTTTTGAAATAGACGGCGTGGATGAAAAGACCGCCCGCTCTGCCTTGCGAGTCGCCGGTCATAAATTGCCGGTAAAAACAAAAATCATTGTTAAGTAAAATATGAAAAAACAGCAACTTCAAGAATTAAAAAATAAATCTGTTGCCGAATTGCAAAAAGATTTAAATCCTCTTTATGAAAAGTTAGCCAATTTGCGTTCCGAACTGGTAGAAGGAAAGGTGAAAAATATTAAAGAAGTCAAACAAATTAGAAAGAGCATTGCTCAAATTTTAACTTTAATAAATCAAAGAGAAAAAATAAAAATATGAAAAGAAAATTAAAAGGCGTAGTTACTTCTGATAAAATGTCTAAAACCAAAGTGGTGGAGGTAACCCGTCTCAAAAAACATCCGCTTTATCTTAAATATTATAAAGTCAGCAAAAAATTTAAGGCTCATGATGAAGAAAATAAATATCGCCTTGGAGACAAGGTCGTAATCCAAGAAACCAGGCCGCTGAGCAAAGAAAAGCGGTGGAGAATAATTCAAAAAATTTAATGGAGAAATTAGTCCTCATTCCTAACTCCTAATTCCTAACTTCTAACTACTAACTCTATGATACAAGAACGAACCATACTTAAAGTTACAGATAATAGCGGAGCTAAAACCGTCCGCTGTTTTAGAATTTTGGGAGGAAGCAAAAAACGTTACGCCCGAATTGGCGATATCATTGTCGCTTCGGTCCAAGAAGCTGAGCCTCGCAAACTTGTTAAGAAAAAAGACATTGTCAGAGCTTTGGTTGTCAGACAAAGACAAGCTTTCCGCCGGCCGGGTGGTTCTTATATTAAATTTGATGATAACGCCGTTGTTTTAGTTGATAAAAAAGAGCCTCGAGCAACCAGAATTTTTGGGCCCCTGCCGCGAGAAATTAAAGAAAAAGGTTATGGAACCATTGCTTCAATGGCAAAAGAACTGCTATGAAAATCAAAAAAAACGATACGGTTAAAATTTTAAAAGGGAAGGATAAAAACAAAAGCGGAAAAGTTATTGCCGTTAACCCTCGAAATCAGCGATTAACCGTTGAGGGATTAAATCTCTTTAAAAAGCACGTTCGGCCCAGACGTCAAGGAGAAAAAGGAGAAGTCGTTCAAGTAGCTAGGCCATTGAATGTTGCCAATGCGGCTTTGATTTGTCCGGCTTGTCACCAAACTACGCGAATCGGTTTTCGCTGGGAAAATGGAGTTAAAAAGCGTTATTGTAAAAAATGCCAAGCCAATGTTTAAAAATAATTTAAAAAATGAAAGATAATCTTCAAGAAAATTTTTCCTCGAAAATAGAAAAGGTGGTGGTTAGTATTGGCGTTGGCAAACTAAGACTGCAAAACCAGTTTGAAGAAAAAATTCTTCCGGAAATTACGAAAGAAACAGCTTTGCTTACCGGTCAAAAACCGACTTTAAGGCGGGCCAAAAAATCAATTGCCGGCTTTAAAAGTCGAACCGGCGATATTATAGGATTGCAAGTAACTTTGCGCCGGCGTCGGCTTTGGGATTTTTTAGCCAAAATTATTCATATTGTTTTGCCTCGGGTAAAAGATTTTCGGGGACTGGATTTAAAAAATATTGACAGCGGAGGCAATCTAAACATAGGATTCCGCGAACAATTTGTTTTTCCGGAAATTAATCCCGAACAATCCAAGGTTGATTTTGGACTTCAAATAACAATCATCCCGGCTCTTAGAAAACGTGAAGAGGCTATTGATTTATACAGGAGAATCGGAATACCATTAAAGAAATAATTATGGCTAAAACTTCAGTTATTGCCCGAGCTAAAAAAAAACCCAAATATTCAACGCGTCTTGTCAGACGGTGTTTTCGCTGCGGCCGAAAACGGGGCTATCTTAAAGATTTTAATCTTTGCCGAATTTGCTTTCGAGAATTAGCCAGTCGCGGTCAAATTCCCGGAGTAAAGAAAGCATCATGGTAATAACTTTAAAAATTAGAAATTAGAAATTAGAAATTATTTTTTGGCATGTATTTAAATTTTTTGACAAAAATTAAAAATGCCCGAGCCGCCGGCCGGAAAACTTTAAGGACGGGCTACGGAAGAATGGAATTGGCCATTGCCGAAGAACTTTGCCAAGCCGGTTTTTTGGATAAAATTGAATTAAAAGGCAAGCCGTTAAAAAAAGAGTTAGAAATTTTTTTGAAAGGGAAAAGGCCAATCCGGGGTTTTAAATTTTTTAGCAAGCCCTCAGTTAAAAATTACTGCGGCTACCGGAAATTGCCCAGTATTAAAAGCGGCTACGGTTTGCTTATTCTTTCAACTTCAAAAGGCATTAAAAACGGCGAAATGGCTAAAAAAGAAAAGGTCGGCGGTCAATTATTATTTGGCGTGTGGTAAAATATGTCACAAATAGGAAAAAAGCCCGTTAAAATTCCTGATGGTCTAAACGTAGAAATCCAAGAAAATAAAATTATCTTTAAAAAGGGAGGTGATGAAATCTCCTTAGAAATCCCGCCGGAGATAAAAGCAGTCATTGAAAATAAGGAGCTGAAGTTTTCCCTTTTGAAGGATTCAAAAGAAACTCAAAGCCAGTGGGGCACCATTAGAGCTTTGAGCCAAAATGCCATTGAGGGATTAACAAACGGTTTTGAAAAAACCCTGATTTTAGAAGGTATCGGCTATCGGATGAGTTTAGAAAATAACAAACTTATTCTTAATCTCGGCTTTTCCCATCCTGTTTATTATGAAATACCGGCCGGCATTACCTTTGAAGTGATTAAAAATACAATTTTAAAAATTAAGGGCAAAAAAAAGGATTTAGTTGGTCAGGCGGCGGCTGAAATCCGAGCTTTAAAAAAACCCGAACCTTATAAAGGCAAAGGATTCCATTATGAAAATGAAGTTATTCGCCGGAAAGCTGGCAAAAAAGCTGTCGGAACCGGCGCTCCGGCTTAAATCAAAAATTAAAAAGCAACAAATTATGAATAAAAGAAAACTTCTTAATAAAGTTAGAAAAAGGCGGGAGCAAAGAGTCAGAAAAAGAATCTTGAAAGAAAAAAGAAGACCGCGGCTTTCTTTGTTTAGAAGCAACCTTCATATTTACGTCCAGCTAATTGACGACAAAAGCCAAAAAACTTTGGCTTCGGCTTCATCTTTAGAGCTAAAAAATAAAAAAATGACAAAAACAAAAATTGCCGAAGAAATCGGCAAGTTAATTGCCGAAAGGGCCCAAAAATTAGGCGTTAAAAAAGCAGTTTTGGACCGAAAATGCTATCAATACCACGGTCGGATTAAAGCTCTTGCTGAAGCCGCCAGAAAAAATGGTTTAATAATTTAATTTATGAGAATTAATTATCCCCGACCCAAAAAAAGCGAATTTCAAGAACGAGTTTTGGATTTACGCCGAGTAACGCGTGTTGTGGCTGGCGGCAAACGTTTCAGTTTTCGAGCCACGGTGGTTCTCGGTAATTTAGCCGGCAAAGTCGGCGTTGGCGTGGCTAAAGGGGCAGACCCTTCTCAAGCTATTGAAAAAGCTCGGCGCCAAGCCCAAAAAAATCTTTTGACTTTGAAATTAAAAGAAGGTCGGACCATTCTTTATGAAACCGAAGCTAAATATAGCGCGGCTAAAGTAAGAATAAAGCCGGCTTCGGCCGGCCACGGTTTGATTGCTGGCGGGGCTTGCCGTATCGTCTTAGAATTAGCCGGCGTCAAAGATGTTTCCGCCAAAATTCTTGGCCGGACGCCCAATAAATTAACCAATGCTTTAGCCACGATAGAGGCTTTAAAGAAAATAAAGACGTTAGATAATATTAATCTAACGGGGCCAGAAAAAATTAGCAAATTTTAAATTTTTACTATGCAACTTCATCAACTTCAACCAATTCATAAAAATAAGGTTAAAAAAAGGATCGGCCGGGGCGGTAAAAGAGGAACTTATTCCGGCCGGGGACAAAAAGGTCAAAAGGCTCGAGCCGGAGCCAAAATCAAACCAGCGGAGAGGGAACTTTTTTTAAAGTTGCCCAAATTAAGAGGCGTAAAAAATAAACCCTTTAAAAAGAAGCCGGTCATTCTCAATATTGATGATTTAGAAAAAATAATTAAAAACGGTCAAAAAATTAACAAAGAAATTTTGTTAGAAAAGGGGATGATAAAAAAATTATCTCAAGAAGTTAAAATTTTAGGTAAAGGCCGGACGAAAAAAAGCTGGGAAATTAAAGGTATTAAAACTTCAAAATCTGCTAAAATAAAAATAGAACAAGCCGGCGGCAGGATAATTCAATAAAATGACCAAGATTATCCAAATTTTTAAAATTCCGGATTTAAGAAAAAAAATCCTGATGGTGGTTTTTCTGCTGTTTGTTTTTCGCTTATTAGCCGCTATTCCTATTCCCGGCATTGACGCCGCCAAACTGAATGAATTTTTTTCCTCCAACCAACTTTTTGGTTTTTTAAATATTTTCTCCGGCGGCGGTCTTTCTAATTTATCCGTGATGATGCTCGGCGTCGGTCCTTATATTACTGCCACAATTATTATGCAGCTGTTAACCATTATATTTCCCCAGCTCAAAAAAGCTTATTATGAAGAAGGAGCGGAGGGAAGAATCAAGTTCAACCGCTACAGCCGATATTTAACCGTCCCCTTGGCCGGCCTTCAGGCTTACGGCTTTCTCAATCTTTTGATTTCCCGGCAGGTTTTGGAACATCTGTCTCCGGTAACAATGTTAAGCAATATTTTAATCATTACCGCCGGCAGTCTGCTTTTAACCTGGATCGGCGAATTAATTTCCGAATACAAAATCGGTAATGGCATTTCTTTGATTATTTTTGCCGGTATCGTCAGTAGACTGCCCCAAGACGTCATTTCCAGCATCTTAAGTTATACACCGACGGCCCTGCCGACTTATGCCGCTTTCATCATTTTGGCAATTGTGGTGGTGACCGGGGTTACTTTTATCAACGAGGGTGAAAGAAAAATTCCCATTTCTTACGCCAAACAGGTTAGAGGTAACAAGCTTTACGGCGGCGTTTCCACTTATTTGCCTTTAAGGGTTAATCAAGCCGGAGTTATCCCTATAATTTTTGCCCTCTCTTTTTTGCTTTTCCCCCAATTTTTGGCTCAAGCCATTTCCGCGGTTTCTCCCAATCTTTCCCTTTATCTTAATGAACTGGTTTCTAAATTCTTCAATAACGTTCCTATCTATAGTTTAATTTATTTTGTTTTAGTAGTGGTTTTCACTTATTTTTATACAGCCATTACTTTTGACCCCAAAGAAATTTCCAAAAATCTTCAACAAAGCGGCGGTTTTATCCCCGGCGTCAGACCGGGTAGGGGAACAGCTCAAATTATTCAACACATTGTCAATAGAATAACTTTGAGCGGAGCAATTTTTTTGGGGGCTATAGCAATTTTGCCTTATTTGACTCAAATGATTACCGGCATTCAAGCTTTGACCATTGGCGGCACGGCTCTTTTAATTGTTGTGGCCGTCGCCTTGGAAGTTATGAAACAAATTGAATCGCAGTTAACAATTAGAGAATACGAAGGTATAATTTAAGCAAGAAAAATAAATGATGAAAAAAGTCGTGATTATTTTTGGACCGCCAGGCTCGGGCAAAGGCACTCAAGCCGAACTTTTAGCGAGAAAATTTAATTTCGTCCATTTTGATACGGGACGCTACGAGGAAAATCTGCTTTATGCTCCTGGCGCTCTCAAGGATCCGGTTCTTCAAAGAGAAAGAAAAAATTTTGACACCGGAAAACTTTGTACTCCATCGTGGATACTCAAGACGATAAAACAAGCCACGGAAAAAATTGCTCAATCAGGTCAAAATATTGTTTACAGCGGCTCGCCCCGGACAATGTTTGAAGCTTTTGGCGACTCCCGGCATCAGGGTCTCATAGCTTTGTTAAATAAACTTTACGGCCGAAAAAATATCTTAATTCTAAAATTAAATATTCCGGATAAAATCTCTATCAAAAGGAATAGCGAGCGTTGGGTTTGTTCGGTTTGCGGCTTGCCGCTTTTAGCTAGAGCCAGGATTAAAAACTGCGCTTTTTGCGGCGGCAAAATGAGAAAGAGAAGCCTTGACAATCCGGAAGTGATAAAAATCCGCTTAAAAGAGTACCGAAGCAGAACCTTTCCTGTTTTTCAAGAATTAAAACGCCGAGGTTATAAAATCCAAGAAGTTAACGCCCAAAAATTACCCTATTTGATTTTTCAAAAAATCAGCGAAATTATTCAGCAAATTTAAAATATAAACTTTAAATTTAATCTCAATGGTTGAGCTAAAAAATGAAAAAGATCTTCAGGGTTTAAGGGCTTCGGGAAAAATCCTCAGCCGCCTTCTTCAAATTTTAAAAAAAGAAGTCAAAAGCGGTATTGAACTAAAATATTTGGATGAAATGGCTCAAAAATTTCTTAAAGAGGTCGGCGCGACTTCGGCTTTTTTGGGCTACAAACCCGAAGCCAATTCTAAGCCTTTTCCGGCCACGATTTGCACTTCTGTTAATGAGCAGGTGGTTCACGGCCTGCCTTCAGATTACATTCTTAAACCGGGGGATATTTTAAAAATTGACGCCGGCATCAATTATCAAAATTACATTACTGATGCCGCTTTAACCATTGGAATCCCGCCGATTTCTAAAACCGCCAAAAAATTAATTAAAACCACGGCTTTGGCTTTAGAAAAAGCCATCTCCCAATGTTGGCCGGAAAAACGCTTGGGCGACATCGGTTGGGCAATTGAAAGTACGATTGGAAAAACCAATTTTAAAATTATTAAAAGTTTAACCGGCCACGGCGTTGGTTTTGAACTTCACGAAGAGCCAGTGGTTTACAATTACGGACGGCCGGCAACGGGTTTAAAATTAAAACAAGGAATGGTTTTGGCTATTGAACCGATGCTGAGCGTTGGTTCACCGGACATTAAGGAATGCTTCGATGGCAGTTTCGCCACGAAAGACAAAAGTTTAACCAGCCACTTTGAAAAAACAGTGGCTATTACCAGTCAAGGCCCAGAAGTCTTAACCAAATTTTAAAATATCACCTCTCCTTTTAATATCTCAAAAATATTTAGTCACGTGTTATGCGATCGCATATCACGTGACTAAAATTAGTTCATCTTTTCTTTATTTGGTTTTTCCCAAGTCGCATAATCGCAATCCGGGTAACGGGAACAGCCGTAGAAGAAACGGCCCTTTTTGGTTCGGCGCCTGACGACTTTACCGATTTGACACTTTGGACAATTTATAAGCACTTCCTGTCCGTTTTCCGCGTTTGTCCGCGTTAGGTCCGCGTAAGTCCGCGTATTCCGGCATTCGGGAAAACCGGAGCAGGCTAAAAACTTACCGAAACGGCCAAATTTGACAACCATCGGCTTGCCGCATTTTTCACAAACCTCATTAGTCTTTTCAACAACCGGCTTTTGTTCTTTAACGGTTAGATATTTTTCTTCCAGGTTTTTTGAAAAAGGTCTATAAAATCCTTCTAATATTCCCTGCCAACTATTTTTGCCCCTGGCGACTTCATCAAGTTCATTTTCCATTTTGGCCGTAAACTGGATATCAACAATTTCCGGAAAATTCTCCACCAAAATTTTATTAACCAATCCGCCGATTGACGTTGGCTGGAAACGCCGCTGTTCATTCTTTTCAACATAGTTTCTTTCCTGAATAACCGAAATGATAGGCGCGTAAGTTGAGGGTCGGCCGATGCCGCATTCTTCCAAAACTTTAATAAGCGAAGCCTCGTTGTAGCGGGCTGGCGGCTCGGTAAAATGCTGTTCTTTTTTTGCTTCCCTAAGCTCTAAAGGTTCGTTTTCTTTAAGTTCAGGCAGTTCTTTTTCTTCATACTTTATTGGCCAAACTTTTAAAAAGCCGTCAAAACGAAGAATGTTGCCGCTGGCGTTTAAAATATAATTTCCTCCGTTGATTGAATGGGCTGATATTTCAACAGTCGTAAATTCAAAAATAGCTTTAGGCATTTGGGAAGCCAAGAAACGATTTCTAATTAATTCGTAAAGTTTTTGCTCTTGGGGATTTTCTTTTATTTTTTCCGGACTGAAATTGAGATTAGTTGGCCTGATAGCTTCGTGAGCTTCTTGGGCTAATTTTGATTTGGTTTTAAAAAAACGGGGAGCTTGGGCAGCATACAAGAAACCAAATTCCCCCCCTATCCAATTTTTAGTGGCGAGGGCAAATTCTTTAGCAATGTTTAAAGAGTCGGTTCTCATATAAGTGATTAAACCGCTTTCATAAAGATTTTGAGCTAAACGCATTGTTTGCTTGGCGGAAAATCGCAAACGTTTTGAAGCTTCCTGCTGCAAGGTGCTGGTAATAAACGGCGGCGGAGGAATACGCTGGATTTCTTTCTTTTCAACTTTTAAAACTTTAAACTGGCAATCCATCAGCTCGTCAACTATTCTTTGTGCTTCTTCTTTGGTTTTTATTCTTAATCTTGAAATTACCTCGTCATTTATTTTATGAAGTAAGGCAGTAAATGTGTCAGGAGGGGATTGCTTCGCTTTATTCGCCCCAACATAGGGAGAAACTTTCTTTAGCAAGGCTTCAATGGTCCAATATTCCTGCGATTTGAATTTTTTAATTTCTTCTTCTCTTTCAACAATTAATCTTAAAGCCACGGATTGAACTCGGCCGGCCGAAAGCCTTTTCATCACCTTTTCCCACAAAAAGGGCGAGAGTTTGTAGCCGACCAAACGGTCAAGAATCCGGCGGGCCTGCTGAGCATTAACCAAATTCATATCAATACTCCGAGGATTTTTCAGAGCTTCTTCAATAGCCTGCTTAGTGATTTCATGAAAAACAATCCGTTCAATATTTTTGATTTTTGATTTTTGACCCATTCGACTTCGCTCAGGGTCAATCCTGAGTTTATCGAAGGATTGATTTTTTATTTCGCCCAAATTTAAAATTTGGGCGAGATGCCAAGCAATGGCTTCGCCTTCTCTGTCCGCGTCCGTGGCTAAAACCACCCTCTCGGCTTTTTCCGCTTCTTTTTTAAGTTGACTAACCGTTTTTCTGGCTTTGGTCGGAATCACATACTGCGGCTCAAAATTATTCTCAATATCAATGCCAAGTTTGCTTTTAGGCAGGTCGCGAATATGGCCCTTGGTCGCGAGAACCTCGTATTCTTTTCCAAGAAACCCTTTTAGAGTTTTTGATTTAGTTGGACTTTCAACAATTATTAAATTCATTTTATTTTACTGTATTTGCCGAGTCTTTCCTTAACCCTTCCTTTAAAAATCAAAAAGGTGAGACTTTGATTAACCACCTGAGGTTCAAGATTAGTATTTTTAATGATTTCGTCAATAGTCAGGCCGCCTTTTTTGAGACCGAGAGAATCTAAAATTTTCTGCGTTATTTCGTCGTTTCCAAAATCATTTTTACTGCTCTCAACTTTAGTTTTTAATTTTTCGCCTAAGTTTAAGTCTTCTATAACATCTTCGGCTTTTGTCACTAGCCGGCCGCCTTCTCTCAATAAAAAATGAGAGCCTTCATAATTAGAATGGTTAACCGGACCGGGGACGATAAAAACTTCTCGGCCTTGTTCCAGGGCATAACGGGCGGTCACCAAAGAACCGGAATGAATGGGCGCTTCAACAATTAACGTGGCTAAGCTTAAACCGCTGATGATTCTGTTCCTGGCCAAAAACTGCTCCGGATAAGCCGGAGTTCCCGGCGGATATTCCGAAATAATTGCCCCGTCTAAACTTAAAATCTCTTGAGCTAAATTGGCATTCTGACGGGGATAAATTTCATCCAAACCATTAGCTAAAACCGCTATTGTTTTAGCTTGAGCTCTAACAGCGCCTTGATGAGCGGCGGCGTCAATTCCGAGAGCTAAACCGCTGACAATTATTATCCCCATTTCTGAAAGGTCGTAAGCGATTTTTTTGGCAATTAACTTTCCTTCAGTTGTGGCTTTTCTCGTGCCGACAATGGCAATTTTGGGAATTTCATCATTCGGCAATTCGCCCAAAAAATAAAGCATTTTTGGGGGTTGAGGAATATATTTCAAAAGACTAGGGTATAAAGGGTCGTTTAAATTCAATTTTTTCATCCTTATAGCCATTTTAACCTTTAATATGGTAAAATAAAATGAAATGAATCGTTTTTATAAAAAACTGGCTTTTCAGATTTTAATCTTTATATTGATTATCGGCGCTGGGACAACGGGTTTAATTTTCTTTGGTTCAAACATTAAAAATTATGTTAAAAAAATCATCTTTGCCCGTCAAGAAATAGCTAACCGTTCTTCTGATTTGACCTCTTTGGCAATTTTAAAATCCCAATATAGCGACAGAGGCAAGAATTATTTAGATGTTCTTAAAAGTATTCTCCCCGGCCGAGACCAGCTGATTGAATTCTCCAAAAATCTTCAACAAATTGCCGGTCAAAATAAAATAGATTTTGGTTTCAGCTTCACCGGCGAAAGTCTCGCCACGACTTCGTCTCTTGGTTTTGCCGGATTCAATTTAAATGTTAAAGGAGGAACGAATCAGTTAAATCAATTCTTCCAAGAATTAACAAAAAGTCAATTCTTGACCGTTTTGGATAATTTAGATCTTAACCGGGTTGACGATAATCAGCAAATGATAATCCGGGGTCGAGTTTTCTTCCGTTAAATTATTTATGACTGCCAACATTAAAAAATTTTTTAAAACTCATTCCAAAAAACAACTTTTACTTATCCTTTTAAATAGTCTGGGAGGCATTTTAACAATTGCTATTTCAATTTATCTTTTAATTTTCCTCATTTCTAATTTAAATAGCGCCTTAAGCGGAAGTCATATTAAACAGCCAGCGCCTTTACAATTTGACATTAGTGGTTTTGAAAAGTTAAATTTAAATAAATAAATCAGGCAAAGAGCTAGTGAGTGGCCCAACCCCCAAATTTGGGCGTGTAGCTCAGTTGGTTAGAGCACGTCACTGATAATGACGGGGTCCGTGGTTCGAGTCCACGCACGCCCACAACCCAAAACTTTCGCTTTGCTAGTAAATCGAGAGTCTCCCGATTCTATCGAGGATCCTCGACAAAGTCGGGACTCGATGCAAAATCAAATCAAATGATTTGAATCGCATCGGGATGGCAGAGCATCCGGTTTGTCCCGCACAATGTCCGCGAGAGAATCAAGTGGTTACATTTGCGAGGATCCCGCACTTTCTGTAAAATTTAGGATGGCAGCGAAATAGCGGGCCCGTAGTTCAGTGGTAGAACGCCGCTTTTGCAAAGCGGAGGTCAGGAGTCCAATTCTCCTCGGGTCCACATTAGACGATTTCTTTCGCCCTCGCCCCTCGTTTCGCTCGGGGCTCGGGCTTCGACGGGCAGAAAATAAAGGTAATTCCACGGCTTTTTGAAATCAATAAAAAGCCGCTGGTTCAAAATTCGGCGGTTCGAGCCGATTTTTTTGAGGAAATTTTTCATCTCTGAAAAATTATCGCTCAAAACGAAATTTTTGGCTTGGTTGGCTTCAATTATCCAATTCCTTGTGAGTTCGAGCCAATGATTGCCTTTTCGCTCAAAATCAGATAATTTTTCTTCCAAAGTTTTCTTTTCAGACATCAAATCGTTTTTCTTCATTTGAAATTCCGGCAATTCCAAATCGCCTTCAAGATACGCGTCCATTAGGCGATTTATTTTTGTTTTTACTTTTTCTAATTCGGTTTTGAGATTTTGAGCGAAAAGGTCGGACGAGTGCCGGGTCTCCGCGTTCTCGATTTCCAGTTTTGCCAAAAACTTTTCCCGCCACTCGTCAGGCAAAGAAACTTTTTGACACATCTCTTTTATTTGTTCGGCAAAATTTTCCTCTCGCAAAAAGCGGTTTTGGGAACATTTGTGCGTTTTGCTCTTGAAGGTACAATGGTAATAGTGATATTTCCTGCCGCTTTTTTTGATTTTTCTTTCGGCGGTTATGGTATATCCGCACTCGCCGCAAACCGCAAAATTGAGGAATTGGAAGTTTTTCGGCCCTCGCTTTTTGCGTGGCTTACCATTCGTTATTAACGCTTCCTGTATTCGGTCAAAAAGTTTCTTTGAAATCATTGGCTTATGACTTCCTTGATGAATTTCGCCTCTGTATTTGAAATGTCCGTAGTAGAAGGGATTAGATAAAATTCCTTGAATTGTTGAAAGATGTAAGGGTTTCCCGTCTTTGCCAACCAAGCCAAGAGAAAACATTTTGCGCTGAATTGCCGTGAGCGTATATTGTCCCGTAGCAAAAGCCCCTAAACACTCCTTTACTTTGCCAAATGTTTTTCTATCAGGTTCAATCGTCCGAAGTCGTGGCTCGTTGAAATAACCGAGAGGGGCTTTTGCCGATAATTCACCACGGCGTATTTTTTGCCGAATACCGCGCAAAATGTTTTCTCTTAAATTGTCGGTGTAATATTTTGCTTGTCCGAAAGCGACACTCAACATAAATTTTCCTTGGGGTGTCGCTTCGAACCAAAATGTCGGGAATTTTAGCGCAACAATCTTTAGTGTGTCCACAAAATATATGACCTTGCCACCGTCAATACTATTTCTCGCTAAACGGTCTGGATTCCACGCTAAAATTCCCGAAGCAAAACCTTTTTCAATTTCGCCAAGCATTTCGTTAAATACTTCACGACCGGGTTCTTTCGCTGTTTTGCTCTCGTAAAATTCTTTCACCACGAACAGATTTTGTTGCTTGGCGTATTCCCGAAGTTCATGAAGTTGCGCCTCAATACTCAAAACTTGGCGTTCTTCATCCTCACTTGATTTTCTACAATATATAAAATATTTGATCATAGCTTCGGAAATTAAATTGATAAAAGGTTTTGTATTACACCGACAATTTGTAATCTCATTATACATCGGCTCATGTGCCTTTGGCACATTCCAAACTTTGCTTGGAGAACCGCCGCGTAGCGGCGGGAATGCTTTTGGCGGAATTCAAAATGCCTTGGCGGGACTTGGCGGAAACATCAGTCCGAGCCCGCGCCTTTGGCGCGGGCGAGGTCAATCTTTCTTCAAATTCGGAATTGTGGTCATTATATCAAAAAGTTCGGACTTACTTCCAGCAGAATCCTGACTGACATTCCACGCGCCCCGCCACCCGCCTTCGCTAACGCTACGGCGGCAACCTCGCAGAAATTTTCCCTTACAATTTTTCTTTTGCGCCCCCCCCTCTAAAAAATTCAAAAAGGAAAGGGAAATTTCTGCGAGGTTCCGCCCAAGAAGTTTCTGGGCGGTGTGGCGGGGCCTCTGCTCGCGGGCAAAAATTTTCCCCCTCAAACTCCCCCAATTTTTGCCCGCTCGCTGGATTAAACGATTTCAAGAAAGTTGAGAGATGAAGAAAAACTTGGTAAAATTGAGAAATGAGTTTGCCAAAGTTTTTAATTCTTGCAGCAGTCATCTTGTTATCTTCCTTTGGCGTGTTTGGAGTGCTTTATGTTTTCGACCCTGCAAATTTGAGAGAAAAATCAGAACCGGTTACTGTAGCCAAAAATATTGCGCCAACTTTTATTCCAGAAAATCTGCGATGGACAGAAGCGGCGTCGTCCGTTCTTTGGGAACCACGAGACTCTGGTGAAGTTTTCGTATTCCAAAATAAAATGTGGCTAATGGGGGGCTTGAACGGCAACAAAAAAGTCGGATAAAACCACGTTGTTGAATACTGGACGGCTCCGCATTTTAATGATATTTGGAATACAGTAGATGGGGTACAATGGCAAATGGTAGCCACAACAAGCGCGTGGGCACCAAGAAGGTCAATGACCGTTGCGTTGTTTAATAATAAACTTTGGATGCTCGGCGGTTGGAGCCCAATAGATGGCTATGTAAACGATATTTGGATGTCTGACGATGGCGTGAATTGGACGCGCGCTGTTTCAAATGCCGAGTGGTCGGCTCTTGAAGGTCATACTTTGGAAGTGTTCCAAAATAAGCTTTGGATTATCGGCGGAGTAAATTATGACGAGCGGCAAACCAAAAATGATGTCTGGTATTCTGAAAATGGCGTTGATTGGACAAAGGTTGAAAATATTCCATGGAAGCCGAGATGGGATCACGCAACAGAAGTTTTTAACGGGAGGTTATTTTTAACTGCTGGCATGAATCTTGCGGGCGAAGTATTTAATGATATTTGGGTGTCCGAGGATGGACTAAATTGGACATTGGCTGCTGATATTCCGCCCTGGCAAAGCCGACAAGGACACTCACTAATTTCATACAAAGATTATTTATGGCTTATTGGCCGTCTAAATGATTCTGAATCCGGTGGAGTAAATGACGTTTGGTTTTCCAAAGACGGCTTCATCTGGCAAAAAACTACAAATGATCCGTTGTGGACAGGGCGTGAGGATTTTTTCTCCGCAATATTCAGAAATAAAATTTGGATATTTGGCGGTATAGACGCCGATTGGAAATGGCGAAATGATGTTTGGGTGTCCGAATCAATACAATGAAAAACTTTTTGCAAAACAACAAACAAATTTTTTCTATAATCGCCGGCGTTGGATTTTTGTTTGCGGTTATTTTGCTTGCAAATAAAATCCCCAACCTCGCCTTTGACAGGAGTAATCAACTTGCGCAAATTATCGCGGTTGAAACAGAGCTTTTGAAGCAGTGGCAACAATCGCAAGGTTTAAGAAACACGCTCGCATATAATTCAACCGGCTCTGATGTTTCGTTGCTTCAGCGAATGCTCTCGCAAGATAGCGGTATTTACCCCGAAAGAAAAATTACGGGATACTACGGAAACCTGACCAGAGAAGCGGTGATAAGATTTCAAAATGAATACAACTTGCCGCAAACGGGGGTTGTTGATGAGCAAACAAAAAACAAACTAAATGAGATATTTTTACGATTCCTTTGCCCGGAACAAACAACAATTTACCCGAATTTTTTCTTGAGGAAAATTGACAGGCAACATCTATTGCCAACTGATTATGCTCCATCGTCTCTTGAGGATATTTCAACCAAAGTAAAAACAATTGGTATTATCTGTGTGCGGCAAGACATAGTGCAGAGTTTAATCGCAATGTTTCGAGAAGCGGAAAGAGACGGCGTCTATCTTGCAGTTACTTCTGGATATCGGAAACCAGAAATACAAAAGTACTTATATGATTTTTGGCTTAGGGTTCAAGGAGTATCCGCGCTTGATGAGATTGCAGAACCCGGTGCTTCGGAGCACCAGCTTGGAACAACAATTGATTTTACTGACGCTTCAATCGGATACGCGGGGGTTGATGATCGTTTTGGAAATAGCGACGGCGGAAAGTGGCTGGCGGCCAATGCGCATAAATACGGATTTACAATGAGTTATCCAAAAGACAAAGAAAAGATTACCGGCTATAAGTATGAGCCGTGGCATTGGCGGTTTGTTGGGGCAGACATAGCAGCCGCACTTTATAATCAAAATCTGACATTCAACGAATCCTCGTTTGATGCGCAGAAAAAACCTTAACCGCGAAGCGATGTCAAAAAGGGGCTTAATCTCTCGGCAAGCGCCGCTATTTCAGTGTTTACGGATGTAAACGGAAAGGAACATATACTCATAGAAAAAAATAAAGAAAGGGGGTTACCAATCGCAAGTTTGACTAAACTCATGGTCGTTCTCGTCGCTTCTGATGTATATAAACCCAACGATATAGTAGTTGTTAGCGACAATTCGCTGGATAGCAAAGGCGTTTCCGATAACTATGTGGTCGGCGACAGCTTCTATTTTCAGGACGCTCTCCACGCACTACTCATTGGATCTCATAACGAAATTGCAACTGCCATGGCTGAACGAATCGGAGTTGAAGCTTTTGTTGAGCGGATGAATAAAAGAGCTGAAGAGCTAGATTTAGACAATACTCACTTTGTTAATGTTACCGGCCTCGATCCGGAAAAAGGGAATGAGGAAATAAACTACTCAACCGCTTTAGATGTTGGGAAATTACTAAAGTACATTTTTGAAAATAGATCAGACATTTTTTCTGTTTTAGGTAAAAGTGAATATACTCTTGCCGACATCAGTGGCTTGCCGAAAATGACGATAAAAACCACTGACGAATTAATAACTGGGCAGGATGTGCCGCTACAAGTTTTTGGTGGGAAAACAGGAGAAACGCCGCGAGCAAAACTAAATCTCGCTATTGTTTCTGACTCGCCAGCGAGAGGACGGATCGTGAGTGTTGTTATCGGTTCAAAAAATCATTTTTTGGAAATGCGGGAATTGCTTAAATATGTTAAGGATTCGTTTGTGTGGTAACTCATCTCTCAACTTTCTTGAAATCGTTTAATCCAGCGAGCGGGCAAAAATTGGGGGAGTTTGAGGGGGAAAATTTTTGCCCGCGAGCAGAGGCCCCGCCACACCGCCCAGAAACTTCTTGGGCGGAACCTCGCAGAAATTTCCCTTTCCTTTTTGAATTTTTTAGAGGGGGGGGCGCAAAAGAAAAATTGTAAGGGAAAATTTCTGCGAGGTTGCCGCCGTAGCGTTAGCGAAGGCGGGTGGCGGGGCGCGTGGAATGTCAGTCAGGATTCTGCTGGAAGTAAGTCCGAACTTTTTGATATAATGACCACCAGACAGAAAATTGCAAAAGCATTAAATATTTCATTAGAAGATTTAATCATTTAAACATTATGAAAAATTACACCAAGATAAATTTCCCCAAAGATTTTTTGTGGGGTGCGGCTACTGCCAGTCATCAAGTTGAGGGGAACAACTACAATGATTGGAGTGAATGGGAAAAATCTCAAAAACGAACTGATTACTTGCGATCTGAAGGGTTAGTAGAAAAATACGGATTAGAAAATTTTATTTCCGGCAGAGCTTGTGATCATTACAATCGTTTTCAGGAGGATTTTAAAATTGCGAAAAAGCTCGGACATAATGCTACGCGTTTTTCCATTGAGTGGTCGCGTATCGAACCAGAGGAAGGTAAATTTAATGAAAAAGAAATTGAACATTATAAAAAAGTAATAACTACTTTGAAAGAGATTGGAATTGAACCTTTTGTGACCTTATGGCATTGGCCAATTCCTATTTGGCTTAGAAACAAAGGCGGCTGGCAGTATGGCAAAATTCCAGATTATTTCGCTCGCTATACCGAAAAGATAGTTAATGCTCTTGGTAGCGATGTAAAATTTTGGATTACGCTTAATGAACCGGAAATCTATGCAAGGTATTCATATCTTTCCGGCGTATGGCCACCTCAAAAGAAAAATTTAATCTCTTATTTGCTTGTAATACACAATTTAATAAGGGCCCACCGTAAAGCATATAAAATTATTAAGAAACTAAATCAAAGCGCCCAGATAGGAATTGCAAAAAATAATACTTATTTTGAAGCTTATCAAAATAAACTGATAAATCGTGTGTTGAAAAAAAATATTGACTGGTGGCGGAATTTTTATTTTTTGAATCGGATAAAAAACCATCAGGATTTTATCGGTTTAAACCACTATCTTCATAACCGCATAAATTATGGTTTCAACAAAAATGAAAATGAAAAAGTTTCTGACATGAGACGTGAACTTTATCCCGAAGCTATTTACTATGTTTTAATGGATTTGAAGCGATATAATAAGCCAATCTATATTACTGAAAACGGCCTTGCAGATGCCGGTGACCAAAAACGCGGTTGGTTTATTTTAGAAACTCTTAAAAATGTGAGCAGAGCAATCGGTGAAGGTGTTGATGTTAAAGGATACCTACATTGGTCGCTTATGGATAATTTTGAGTGGGACAAGGGATTTTGGCCAAGATTTGGATTGTTGGAAATCGATTATAAAACTTTAGAAAGAAAAGTGCGGCCTTCTGCAAATTTTTATCGCGATATATGTGTAGCAAATGAAATTACGGAAGATATAGTCAGTAAATATAAAAATCTGTTAGAATAAAATAGCTATCGCCGTCAAAATATCGGACGGACAAGCAAAATTTTGTTCCCTCCGACGCTAAAGCTTTGGTGGGCAGGTTGGCGGGCAGGCAAAATGAGCTCTAACCCCAGTAGCAGTCCCTCGACAAGCTCAGGGCGCTACGGGGCAGGCTTTTTTCAGCAAACATCACAAACTTTATGAACTCAAATCCTTTAAAATTGTTGGCTTTGTTAATCGGAACGGTCTTTGTTTTAATTATTATTATTTATTTTGTCTTTATTGCGCCTTTTTATAAACTTTATAAATCTCCGGGAGCCGAAGAAACCAAAACCGTTCCTTCTCAAACCTCAACTCAAGAGCAAACAAAACCCGCCGGCGAATCGGCTCCTTTTAATTTTTATGAACCCACTTACCAAATTCCAGCTACTTCCACTTTTTTTCTGGCCAGCACAACTTCAACAACCGTTCCTCAACCTGAATTAACCAAGGAAGAAGCTTTAAAATTAAAAGATTTTCCTTTGCAAAAATTTTACGGTTCCTTAAATTCTAAAGACACTAAGATTCTAATGAACCAAGTTTTTCTTTATCAAAAGGGCCGTTTGAATTTAAAAGATATCACCGGCATTTACGACCAAACTACTTTTGAAGCGGTTAAAAAATTCCAAGAATATTTGAATTTAGCTCCCACGGCTAAATTTGATGAAGCCACAGTTTTAATCGGTTCGGCTTTTTACAATGCCCTGCCGGCAAGCGGAAATTTTATTGATGAAAGACCGATTTTAAGTTTTAATAAAGAAGATTCTCCAAATTTTTATTTTTTCGGCACCGGCTTAGTGCCTTTAAAATTAAACACTAACTTTCTCGGCCTTTCATTTTTTATCACTAAAATCATCAATGAAAAATTATTCAACGCTGCTGGCGGACAATATTTAAATAAAGGACTTTTTGTGACGGTTTTAAACAATACCGTTGAAAAACAATCTTGCTCTTTTTATGATTTGGATAAAAATAACAAGTTAATCACCGCTTTCGGCCTTTTACCTAATTCTTTATATTTTATTCAAATTAAAAATGAAGCCGGCGCCATTTACCAAAAAGAAAATTCTCTTTTGGTTTGCGGGAAGAAGCAAATTGAAATCCGATTATCTTTTTAAAATTTATGCCGGAGATAATTTATGAAGACGAAAATTTCCTGGCCGTTAATAAACCAGCAAATCTGCTTGTCCACGGACAATCAGGAATTTCTAAATCCGAATTTCTAATTTCTAAACAGCCTACTCTAGTAGATTTTTTATTAAAAAAATACCCGGAAATTAAAAATGTCGGCGACTCTTCGACCCTTCGGCAATGCTCAGGGCAAGCCCATTCGACAGGCTCAGGGCAAGCCCATTCGACAGGCTCAGGGCAAACAAACTCAAGACAAGACCATTGGACAAACGCCAAGCAGACGAATTTTCGGCCAGGAATTGTTCATCGTTTGGATAAAGACACTTCCGGAGTTTTAATTATCGCCCGAAACCAAAAAGCCTTTGACTATTTAAAAGACCTTTTTCAAAACCATCAAATCCAAAAAACCTACTTGGCTTTGGTTTATGGCAAAATGCCCAAAAGGGGATTGTTCGCTCAGCCGATTGGTTTAAAATCCGGCAGTACCAAGCGGGCGGTTTTTGGCAAAAAGTTAAAAATGATGAAGCCGGCTATTACTGAATATAAAACCCTGCGTTATTTCCAAAAAAACAATGAATTTTTCTCTTTGGTCAGATTAAGCCCAAAAACCGGCCGCACTCATCAATTAAGAGTCCATTTGGCCGCCAGCGGCCATCCCATTGTCGGCGACCAGCTTTACGGCCGGAAAAATAATCCCTGGAATTTAAAACGGCAATTTCTTCACGCCGAATCAATTGAATTCACTTTGCCGCCAAAAAATTTTCAAGGGGAAACTGCCGGCCGCCGTTTAAAATTAGAAGTTGAATTACCCAATGATCTCAAAAAAATTATTGATGACCTAAAAAAATAGAAAAACCTTGCGTGAATTGAATTCAGCAAGGTTTTTGATTTTAGAGCCGACCGCCGCGCCGTTACAAAGACTTGATTTGCAAATATTTTCTTGTTAGATTAAAATTATTTATTATGGACAAAGAAATTTTAAACAAAATCAAACCGGGCGCCAGAATCAAGGTCTGGGAAAGAATCAAAGAAGGAGGCAAGGAACGACCAAGTCCTTTTGAAGGGATAGTTATCGCCAGAAAACACGGCAACGAACCCGGAGCAACAATAATGGTGAGAGGAATCTTTCAGGAAATTGGGGTAGAAAAAATTTATCCCATTCATTCACCTTTGATTGCTAAAATAGAAATTTTGGAGCAGCCGAAAAAAATTCATCGGGCAAAACTTTATTTTTTAAGAAAACTTTCTCAAAAAAAAATCCGGCAAAAAATTGGCAGACCAGCTTAAACCGTTTTTTTTTAATAAAAAAATATTTGTTCGTTGTGAAATTAGTGAAAAATAAATAGAACTCTATAAGCGCGGGTGTCGTAATTGGTAGCCGAGCAGGCTTGAGGTGCCTGTGGCCGCAAGGCCGTGGAGGTTCAAATCCTCTCCCGCGCACCAGTACGGAAATTGCAAGTCAGAGGAAGCCGCCTCGCGGAGTTTATCCCGACGGAGGAGGAACTCGACGGCCAGTTTGTATTGAATTTTCGGGACAAAAACGAATTGGCGATTTTCTAAAACATGGTTCGAGCCGATTGTTTTCAGAAATGTTGTCATTTCCTCTTTATTTTCTGCTTCAACCAATTTCGCGGCTTGATTCAAGGACAAAACGAACTCACGAGCCGGTTCGAGCCAAGACAGACCTTTCTGTTCAAAATCTCTAATTTTCTCGCCAAGCCCAACCTTTTTGGTAACAAGACTTTCCTTTCTCACCTTGTAGTCCTCGGTAGAAATAACTTCACCGAGATATGCGTCAAGTAATTTTTCGAGCTTGGCTTCAACTTTCGCTAATTCTATTTTGAGATTTTGAACAGTAGTTTTAGCTTCCTCTTTTGCTTGCTCCTCGTCTTTTTGAAGTTCCGCTAAAACTTTCTCGGTATCTTGACTCGACAAAGAAACTTTTTGAAGAAAAGAAGTGATTTGCTCGGTCAGATTTTCTTCTCGCAAAAAGTGCTTTTCTTGGCAAGGTCCTTTCTTGCGCGTGCAGTGGTAATAACGATGACCCTTCTGAATTTCAGCAGTAATGGCACAACCGCACGAGGCGCATTTCATTAAGCCAAGAAAAGCAAAATGGTGTTTGCGAATATCTTTCTTTTTACCGCGCTTGGCCATCACTTCTTGGCAAGTATCAAAAAGTTTCTTTGAAATTAAAGGTTCGTGAGTTCCTTCAAAAATCTCCTCCTTAAATTTCATCAATCCGATGTAGAAAATATTTTGTAGAATTTTCTGCAAGCTGCTTATTGAAATTTTGTTGTTCTTATTGCCTTTGAGATTACGCTCAACGCACCAATTTGCGAGAGAATGAAGTGGATAGCTTCCGGTGGCGTAAAGCTCAAAAACTTTCCTTACGAGCCGAGATTTTTCAGGGTCAATATCTACACCCCTTGTTTTGGGGTTGTTAAGGTAACCCACCGGAGCCCAGCCGGGCCATACTCCATTTCTGATTTTCTGCCGCAACCCACGCTTCACATTCTCTCGCAAATTATCTACAAAATATTTACTCTGTCCGAAAGCGATATTGAGCATAAACAAACCTTGTGGTGTTGCTTCGAACCAGAACGTCGGAAATTTAAGGGAGCGAATCAAGCCGCGATCTACAAAATGAATAATTTTGCCTCCGTCCATACTGTTCCTCGCCAACCTGTCCGGGTGCCATGCGATTATCCCGTCAGCTTTGCCTTTTTCGAGTAATGACAACATTTCTGCGAATTTCATTCGGCCGGGCTCTTTGGCAGTTTTGGCCTCGCAAAGCGAGGCAACAATTTCCAATTTTTCTTTGGCGGCAAATTCTTTTAGCTCAACAAGTTGAGCTTCAATCGAGAGAACTTGTCTGTCATCTTCCTCGGTGCTCTTTCGAGCGTATAGTATATATTTCATAGGTTTATTTGGTTAGGGATTAAAAATTTTTCTTTTCTTCTTTCAAAATCGCCAATTCGTTTTTGCCCCGAAAATTCAATACAAACTGGCCGCCGAGCGAAGCGAGGCGGATCCCTCTTGCTTGCAATTTCCGAACTGGTGCAGTATATTAAAGATAGTCCGAACGCATTTCGCCGCCTGTGGCGGCGAGGAAGTCCCCCCGCGAGAATCCGAAAACGCGGCGGAGCCGCACCGATCAAAACTGCCAAAGAGCCCGGAAAAACAATCGGCTCGAGCCGTGTTTTAGGAGAAAGAAGAAAAGAAAAATTTTTAATCATTTTTGAATATGAAATCATTCGAAACTGGGCCTAGCTCAGAACAAATAAAACCGGAAGAAGAAATAACGCCAGAACTTCCCAAGGAAGAGGGGCTGGAAATGCGTAAGGCGGTAGCAGAGCAGGCGGAATTAAAACCAGAACAAGCTATCGCCCAAGAACGAAGCGTTTTAGAAAGGTTCAAGGGTAAAGCCAAGCAAGTGGCTGTTGTTTTACTTTTTGTTTCTGCGCTTTCGGCTGGCCCTGGAATGGTCGGTGAAGCATACGCGCAAGAAACCAAGCCGACTACTCGAACAGAGCAAGTGCAGAAACAAGAAAAACAGGAAGAAAAAATTAACGAAGCCAATCTTACTGAATCCAGCAAGTGGTCTCGAGGGGTTGTTGAATCTGCGCGTGCTGACATGAAAAAGATAAAAACGGCTGAAGATGCTGAATGGTTAGTACGAACACATTTTAATCAACTTGTCTCCGAGTATTACATGCCGACCAAGGGTAATTTGAAAGAGGGGCCATACGGAATCAAGACCAGAGATTACACAGAAGATGACTCAAAATTATTGCTCCGAAACGCCCAAGAGATGAAGAAGGTCATGCAGGAACTTAATACCAAGTTCGGGATTGAAGCGTTTGATAAACGGATAGAGCAGGTAGATGACATGATTAAGAAGCTGGAAAGACAATCTTCATACTCCGGCCAAAAGCAAAAAGAAGCATTGGAGAGAATGGAGAAACTATTGCAACAACGATAATCACTCAACATTTTTATGGACACCAACTTTCAAAAAATCAAAGAGCTAATCCAAAAATCCGCCTTGCCTCTTGCTGAACAGGAAAACTTGCTTCTGCTGTTTACCAAAGCTAACGACCAAGATTTAGAACCAACACTCAAGCTGTTTGCCGAAGATTCCTCGTGGATTCATAAAATCAACGAAAACTATAAAGCTAAACAAGCTGCGTTGGCTACCGGAAACCAAGCATTGTGGCAGAAGATTGTTCAGGAAGAAGAAGTGCAACTCAAAGAACTAGAACGTTAAGAATTTGCCGCCAAAGAAAAATTTGTTCCGATTTTGTCTCCGCAAAGCGGAGCAACAAAATCGAGAATCCGCGACCCCGACTAAAGTTGAGGGTCGGGAAAATTGTTAAATCTTGCGGCGAAGCCACTCCGTTTTCGCGGGGGGCTCCTCGTCGCCTACGGCGGCCCGCTTCGCCGAGGGCTTCGGCAAAAAGATTAGGTAAAACCTCACTTTTTGGGTGCTATGTCCAGGTTCAGATAGATATTGACCACCTAGGTTTGTAAAACGATAACATTTCATATTTTTGAAGAGTTAGGTGGATCATATCATATGGACCAGTACATGGACTTGCATAATTGTTTCTATATGATATAATGTAATAAAAAGTCTATGGCAAGAACTGTTACAATCCTACCACTTATTGTTCGTCTCCTTCGCGAAGCGCCGTTTTTGCCTTCAGAACGCGACCTTTTAAAGCAGCAGTTTTATAATCTCTCACCCAAAGAACGAGCAAGTTGGCTTATGTTTTTAAATGAAAACCCAGATTTCTTTACTGAAGTTGCTTACAGGCTTCGAGGTTTAGAAACACAAATTCATATTGCTGGCAAGGAGCCGCTTGAGAAATTGGTGGCAGAATATGAAGCGGCGGTAAAAGAACTTAAATTATAAAAATATAATTTATTATTTAAATATGTCTAAAGAATTTCCAAAATTTAACCAACCAGTTTCACCAGAGGAATGGGGAAAAATATCAAAAGAATTTCTAGATCTTAACCAACCAGATCTAGTTTCACCAGAGGAAGGGGGGAAAATATCAGAGGAAGGGGGGAAAATATCAGAAGTAGAACAACCAAAGGAAAAAGGGGAATCTCCATTAGAAAGCAAAAAGAAAACTTCGGAAATAGTTCTTTCCACTTTTAAACAAAGCAACATTCTTAAAAATTTTTTAGAAGGAGGATTGCCGTCTTTTGCAAGAGGGATTTTTGAGGATTCAAATAAAGCGTTGGAAAGATGGAGTGAAAAAAAAGAAAAAGTTTGGAGAGAAGTAAAGAGAGCAGCGCGAACAGTAGCTGATCTTGGCCCGGTTCTTCTTATTGTGGCTGGACAGGCATTGGCGGCAACTGGCGAACGTCACGGAAGCAGTGAACTTCCTGGTTTTGATAATTTTAGCAGAGATTTAACGCATATTAGTATGGAGACACATAACATATGGCAAGAAGCGACAAAGGCCAACAACTTCAAGACATTGGGTGGGGACTATATAAAATTGCAAAAACTTGTTGGTTATGAGGAATACAAAGGACCATATGAAAAGTTAACAGCAGAGAGGCTTCTTAAAGCAGCGG
>Ga0210018_1000103_pt1 | contig 36484 bp, 44 predicted proteins | sample CryGeyCG2014_010_2_FD_183967 | JGI IMG/M metagenome (GOLD analysis project Ga0210018, IMG submission 183967) | Groundwater microbial communities from aquifer - Crystal Geyser CG09_land_8/20/14_0.10 (SPAdes) (version 2) | ecosystem: Environmental > Aquatic > Deep subsurface > Groundwater | place...
TCACAACCAACACCCCCTTCAAAGCAAACAACAACGTCATTTTCTGCACATTTTTTAATATGGATATTTTCCTGTTTCAGCGACGACAATTCTTCTTCAATATCTTCTGGTGCATCAAAAAAACAATATTTTTTTTCAGAAGATGTTAAGTAAGTCAAGTCAGCAATTTTAAATGGAAATTCAAACGGCTTTGAAAAAAGATAAAATTTTTTTCCTTCAACTGGCTGTTCTGCAAAAATATATTTGTTCTTGAAATCATTATTCACATCTGTCTCAGACCACTTTCCAAAACTTTTTTGCGATACGCGGATTAACTGAGTTCCGAAAATTCCCTCCTCTTTACATCCGCAATCAATTCTTGTTTCAGCAGGAAGGGAAAAAGAGCTGACTTTCCCTGTTTCATAACTTATTTCAATCGGGTTCAGTAAAATTCCAATCTCCTCTGCAATTTTTGCATCTGAAACCTGTTGTTCTGTGCTTAACAGTTTTGTTGAACCATAAATTGCAAGAAATAAAATAAATGCCCCTGCAATAATTGCAAATATCGTCGAGAAAGACATGTCAAGATAACCTTTTTTTGAAATCATTCTATAACAACAAGTGGATTGCTATAATCCTTTTTTATTATGAACTCAACTTTACCAGAATTTTCAAAACATTTTGGATTTTCACTTTCGGTAATTTTTTCTATATCAAGATGTTTAATTGCCATTGCATCCAAGCCCTCTGCAGAACCAATAGGATAAAAAAACACATTTTCTGTTTCATAAAAAACCTGTCTCAAATTCTCGCCGATTTCTTTATTTTTTCCGTCGAGAGAAGAATAATAATCAATAAAACAAATTTTCTCTATTTTGCTCGGAAGCGCATATGAAACTTCTTGCGATGCTTTTGAGCTTTTCCATATTCTATCAATATCTTCTTGAAAATCATTTGCAAAACCCCCAACTTCCAGAGTTCTTTGCATTCCTAAAAATTTCTGCACAGCATAAAATGCAAATGCAATAAATGCAACAATAAGAATAATCGCCCAAATTATTCCAAATGATATCTGCATTTGCGAGCGTTTACACGAGATTACCTGTCGCCCCTGATTTCGAGTGTGGGCGGGAGTTCCTCTTTTCATAAATAAATAAAGAAATTAAACTTATAAATATAACTCATAATTAAATAACTTTCTCCTCATAAACAAACCCAAAACACCTGCCTTTAATCCATTCATTCCTCGACGATAAACACCCAAATCACCGACAGAATTATTATAATCATTTGAAAAATTTCCAACAGAACCTCCTAATTTACCCTCTCTGCCTGTAACTAACTGGCTTCTCTCTTGAGTCCTTCCTTCTAGAGATTTCATAAGGGTAAAATATCGAGATGTTGGAATTTTTAAATATTTCTGTTACTGGGAAGTTAATACAAATAGGAAAATTTATAAGGGGTGTATTCCAAATAGATTCATGTTAGGGCCATATACGGCGAACGACGATGGAACAATTTCCTATAAAGGAAATAAAATATTCAAACCAATCAAAGATATTAATTCTATAGAAGTTCCTATTGAAGAATTTAAAGAGAGAGTTGGGCAATTTGATTCTGATGAAATGTGGAAGCACGTCGCTAAAATCAACCATCAAATAAATCTCTCTGCAAATTTATATTTTGAAGAAATTGGTGCGTTGTTTACGGCGTTACCATTAACTACAAGAATGATTTCTTCACCAGGAGCAGTTTATGGAAAAGAAGCAATTAATTACACAACAGATACCTGCCCGATAACCCTAAAATGGTTTGATTTACCTGAGGGGGCATTTCTCTCAGAATCTTCACAAATTTATTTAGAGTTAGTTTTGGCACAAAAAGAAATTGACAAAGTTTACTCAATCTACAATTCATTTAGAAAAGAAAGAGCAGATGCAACGCATTTATCTGAATTTCATCATATTGAGTTTGAAGGAAAAATAAATCAGATAGAGAATGAAAAGGTTGCTCTTAATTTTGTAAGGAGGATAATTAAAGATTTATTGAAGAAGAACAAAGAAAACTTAGCATATTTTTTATCAGAAGAAAAATTAGAAGAACTTGATAAATTTGCAGAGAATATATTAAACATCCCAAGAATTACGTTTAAAGAATTTTTGGATTTACTTTACAAAGAAACTGGTGATAAGAAATATAAAGAATTTAGTTTGAAAAATTTCGGTTCTTGGGAAGAAATTAAAATTACAGAATTATTAAAGAATATGGTTTTAATCCGAGAATTTCCTTTGTTAGAAATTCCTTTTTATCATGCAATTATCGACGGGAAAGAGCCGAAAGTGGCAGACAATTCAGATTTTATTTGGCCAGGATATAGAGAGACAATTGGAAGTGGACACAGAGTCAGATCTGAAAAAGAACTAAATGAAAAAGCAGAAATTTTTAATCTACCAAGAGAAGATTATGAACCTTATTTGCAAACCAGAAGACTAAAAAATTATAAAATGACCTCTGGTTTCGGGCTCGGTTGGGAAAGATTATTGCAGGGCTTGCTTGAAATGCCTTTTATATGGAGTGCATGTCAGTTTCCTAGAGTTGATAAAACGTTGAGGCCTTAAAATGGAAAAAAAGTTAAGCAAATATGAAAAGGAAGTTTGCAATTATTTTGCAGATAAAGCGGAAGAGTATGATTATGTTGAGAATCAAACATATTGGCAACTTTCTGACAAATTGTTATGGACATTAATTAAAGAACAGTTAGATAAATTAAAATCGACATTTGCTTTCCTTGATGCAGGAGGGGGTACGGGGAGATGGTCCAAAATGATTCTAAAAAATTACCCTTATGCCAAGGGAACTCTTGTTGACTTATCTAAAGATATGCTAATCCAAGCAAAAAAGAAAAATACTTTTGGGGAAAGATGGAAAATTTTAAATGGAGACTTGCAAAATCTTGAATTTGAAGACAACGCATTTGACCTTGTATTAAATACCCATAATGTTCTTGGTTTTGTTGAGGGCACAGGAAAAGCTTTAGATGAAATGTCGAGAGTTTTAAAAGAAAAAGGAATATTAATATCTGTCGTCCCAAATAAACATCATGCAACGTTCTTCAATGTTTTTTTAAAAAATCTTGAAGGTGCAAAAAATATTTCAAAATATAATAGAGGAAAATTTGTTGATAATATGCCTGAAATGAATATGTTCTCCCCGAGAATTATAAAAGAACTCTATTCCAAAGCAGGATTAAAAGAGTGTTTTTGTTGGGGATTCCCCATCTATATTTATCCTGGATATCAGGAAACCCAATTACAAGGTGAAAGTAAACAAGTAAAAGATATATTGTTAGACAACCTAGAAGAAATCTATCGATTAGAAAACTCTGTGATTAGAGATGAAGATCTATCTTCAAGAGGAAATAATCTTTTTGTGGTTGGAATTAAATGATGTAATTTTTACGGGGTTACAAAAGTAAAATTTAAATATTCTTTTGGGAGATATAAAATATGAGAGCATCAAAATACTTAATAAGGACAAAGAAAGATTCAGATAAAGATGAGTCTCCTAGTTACAAATATACTGCTAGATCTGGAATGATTCATCAAACAAGTGCGGGAATATATACCTTTTCTCCTCTAGGAAATAAAGTAATTAAAAATATAACTAGAATAGTACAAGAAGAAATGGATAATTCTGGGGCTTTAGAAATAGCAATGCCGATTATTCAACCAGCAGATCTATGGAGAGAATCAGACAGATGGGATATCTATGGGGAAGAGATGTTCAGATTTACAAATAGAGAGAAAAGACAATTTTGTCTTGGGCCTACTCACGAAGAAATTGTCTGTGATTTTGCGAGATCATTTATAAATTCCCACAAAGATTTGCCTGTTACTGTGTATCAAGTAGGAAAGAAATTTAGGGACGAATTAAGACCGAGACAAGGGCTTCTGAGGGAGAGAGAATTTCTAATGAAAGATGCATATAGTTTTGATGTAGACGAGAAAAGTTCTAACGAGAGTTATCAAAAAATGAGAGAATCTTATTTAAGAATTTTTGATAGATTAGGTTTAGATATTTTATGCATCGGTGCAGATACAGGAGAAATGGGAGGTTCTAACTCAGAGGAAATTATTGCTCCTTCAATATGGGGGGAAGATAAATTCACCTTGAGAGGAGAAAAGTATGTCAAGATAGAAACTGAAAATTATGAAGGAGAATTTGAAAGAGGGATTGAAGTAGGGCATATCTTCCAACTTGGAAAAAAATATTCTGAAAGAATGAAGGTGAATTTTAATGATTCTCAAGGAAAACTAAGATCTTGCGAAATGGGTTGTTATGGCATTGGTATAAGCAGATTGGTTGCAGCAATTATTGAACAGAACCATGACAGCAAAGGAATTATTTGGCCAAACGAGGTTTCCCCTTTTGATGTAGAAGTGATTCCTCTTGGAAACTCTGAAGTTGTATCCCAAACTGCAGAGGAAATTTACTTATCACTTCAAAGGGTTGGAAAAGATGTGCTTTTAGATGACAGACAAAAAAATCCTGGAGTGAAATTTAAAGACGCAGACTTAATTGGAATTCCTCACAAAATCATCGTGGGAGACAGAGAACTTTCAAAAGGGCAGGTTGAATATGAGAGTCGTTCGACAGGAGAAAGGATTTTCTTAAACTCTAATCCTTTAACGATTGTTAATTTTATTAAAAAATGAAGACGTCAAAGCAACCAAATCAAACATGGTTTAATGTTCCTAATGAAATTAATGAGACATACAAATTAATGGAAGATGCGGGATTTGTAACCTTTCCTTTTTCTGGATTTCCTTTCTTTTTGCCAATCGGCCAAAGGATTATGAGATCTATAGGAAATATTATTAGACAAGAGGCAGAAAGCAATGGTTTTGATGAAGTTTACTTGCCTCTTATTCAACATAAAAAATATTTAGAGGAATCAGGAAGAGCTAAGCTTTTTGAATCTGAATTTATGAAACTTTCTGGAAAAAGAAGTGACTTTTTATTGACGCCTACAAACGAAGAAGTTTTGTTAGAACGAGCAACTCAAGGTTTACAATCTTATCGACAATTACCAATAAAGCAATTTCAAATAGCAGATAAGTTTAGAGACATATTGAAACCAAAATGTCTTATGAGAAGTCGCCAATTCTTAATGGCCGACATGTGCTCAGTTGATGCTAACGAAGAGTCGTTGAGAAAATCTGCACAATCATTTGAAAAATTGGCTGAACAGGTTTTTAGAAGAATGGGTATTAATGTTTTTAGATTAGAAAAAGATAAAGGAAACTATGTTGACTATGTAATTCCTTGTAATGAGGGAGAAACCAAAGTTGTTTTAGAAAAAGGAAAAATGAGATATGCTTTGCCCGATGAAAATGCTACTAAATCTTCTAGTGTTGGAATGTATTTTATTTTTAACGAAGCAGGCAATCTACCTATTTCATATGTCGATCAACAAGGGAACAAACAATCAGTTAAATTCGGGACTTATGGGTTGGGTCTTCAAAGATGCTTCCATGCAATTGTTGATCAAAATAGAGATAATCTTGGATTAAATTTCCCTAAAGAAGTAAGACCTTTTAATTTTTCAGTCATTCCTATAAACCCCAATAAAGATACTCATAGAGACTATGCTAACAAGGTTTATGAAACATTGAGTAGATTAGGAAAAAACCCCCTTCTTGAAGATAGGGAAGTATTAATGAAAAAAAGAGCTATTTATTCTGATTTTATGGGAATACCTTATAAATTATTTATTGGAGATAATGAAGTGCAGGATATATCATTAATCCTTAAGAATAGAGGAGAGGATAAAGGACATAAAATTTCCTTAGAACGAGCTGTGGAATTAGCCTAAACTAATTCAAACAAATTTTTTGTACTATTTATTCTACATTCAGCACCTAAAGGTATTGTAATTATTGGATCAGTATGCCCTATATCAACCCCATAAAGTATTGGAAAGTGGTAATCTTTGGTATTATCTAGAACTATTTTCTTGAATTTTTCAGATTCTTCTTCTGAATATTTGAAGGGTCTTCCAATAATTAAACCTTTTATCCCCTTAAAAATTCCTGCAATTTCAAAATCAGCAAGTTGTGCATCAACTTCTGCCAAAGATTCTCCTTTTGCAAAGTCTTCTCCTTCTGGAATTTCTATAAATAGAATTTTCTCTTGATGATTAGGCCAATATTCTGTTCCAATCAAATGCATCAAGGAATGAAGACACCCTCCGATTATCTTTCCGTCTGCAGAACCTTCTCTTAACCATTGGTACCCTATATTTTTCTTTAATTTTCTTGATCTTTCTAAATCTTCTTTAGCAAACCAATTTAAAATTTCATCAGTCCATTTTTCAGAAGCATTAATTCTCCCTATATTTCCGTCTACTAATGCTTTGTTAAAATATTCGATAGTATAATCCAAAGGTTTTGGATACTCTCCAAATTGAACCATCATGCAAGGTCCATAGTAACTCATTAAATTTGCTTTCGCATGTAATGCATAATGAAGAACACTTATATCTGAATACCCGCATAAGATCTTAGGGTTCTGTTTTATTTTTTCAAAATCTAAATATTTCAAAGTTTTATTCAAGGTATTCCCCCCAATAGTACATATGATTGCCTTTACATCTTTATCTAAAAAAGCACTCATTATGTCTTTAGCCCGTTCCTCTGCAGGTGCAGCTTCCCATCCATTGTTCTTTCTAGTCGTGGGGTATTCTTTTATCCTATATCCTTGTCCTTTTAAAAATTTGATTGCATTATCCAATCTGTGAGGAGCAAGTGCAGCCAAACCTGCTGAAGGAGAAATTACTGCAATAGTATCTCCAATTTCCAGTTTATTTGGTTTTATTAGCATAAAAATATATTCCAACAATGTATAAAAATCTTTCTTTATTCGTATAACAAAACCACTTCTTTAAACTCCTCGTCTTCGAATTCTTCTTCCCCTCTGTCTCGACGCCATAAACAAACCAAACACCAGTCATCAGGTTTTCAAAACAGAAAATAATAAAAACTCAGGATATTTTAACTAAGTATGGAAACTGAAAATATTGATATAAACCAATTTATAAGAAAGTTAAATCAAGCAGAAGCAATTATTAATGAATTAAGAAACAATATTTTGCTTTTTGATAAGGAATTCCAAGAAAGTATTTTACGAGGAGAAAAAGATATTTCTGAAGGAAAGGTTGTTGTATGCAAAACAGAGGATGATTTAAACAATTTTTTCGCTTCAATATAAAATGTATGAAGCAGTATTCTCAAATGAATTCACAAAACAATTAAAAAAATTAAAGAAAAAAGATTAAACCACTTTGAACGATTAACAAAAAAGATTAAAGAAATTTTAATAGAACCGACGAGATTCAAGCATTTGAGAAATGTATTAAAAGGAGAGCAAAGAATTCATTTTGGTCCTTTTGTTTTAAGATTTAGTGTAGAAGAAAATCGTGTTTATTTTATAACATTTAACCATCATGATTTTGCTTATTGAATAACACCGACGACAACAGGAGACAAAAAATCAGTCAATCTTCGTCCCATTAAAACTCCGTCACTAAAACAATTTATTCAAGCCAAATTTTATTCACCACTCCCACTATAAACAGCCCTTCCGTCGTAAAAACCTTTTTGTCCAAGATAATTAACACTGCTTCCGCAATCTCCAAGTGCAACACACATTTCATTCATTTGTCCTTCCCAACCACTACTCAAGCATTCACATCCACTTATACACTTTTTATCTCCACCTAATTTTTTTTCATAAACAACAGTGCATTCAACACTTGCTTGTGAGCAAATTTCTTCTGAATCCCCGTCGCTTTTCCAGAAATTAAATCCAGGTGCAAACTTTGGAACACAACTCTTATCTGTCCATATGCAATCTCTCCTGTCTGAATTTTCACAATCTTTTTTTGTCGTCTGTGAAGCACAATCCTGCCATTGATTAACTCTGCATGCTGCTGTACTAAATCCGTCAATGTCATCTTCAATACAAATTTCCTGCCTGAAATCAGCACATGGCTCAACACTTACTTCTCCATTATAACAAACCAATCTAAAATATCTTGAACCAGGAAGATTTTTATCTGCCTTATTATCTGCACACCATGTTTCACCATGTTCATATTTTTCCCCCTGATATTTACAACTCAAATCACGACAAATATTATTTCCATAAAGAGGTGCAGACAATCCATCATCACTTCTTTTATATTTCTTGCAAGTGCTTCCCAAATAATAATCACAATTTCCACAAGTTGCAGAACCTGCATTTAAAGAACCATAACCACACGCTTCAGAAACATCTTTCAGATTAGCCCAATATTCTTTATTGTTAATTTTCGACGAATCATAAACATTCGCAACATTACCACAAGTGTCAACAAAATAAACTTCATCTTTACCTCCAACACAAGTTGTTTTTTTAGACGGTCCGCAGTTTGTATTCAGTCCTTCATCAGAACATAATTTTCCCGAATAAAATTTTGTTTTGTTCCCGCTCATTTCAGAACATTCTTTTTGGCTAGTCATTAGACATGTTCTTTCATACTCTTCTTCAAAAACACATGCTCCTTTTACATCAGAAGTTGCAGTTGCAATGCACTGGATTTCTCCTTTAATATCTTCTCTAAAATTTGTTTGCAATCCATAAAGAGCAGAAAGTCGCTTGCAACTTGTTTTTGTTACAAACGCTGCTTGGTCTCCAATTAAGCAACAACCCAGTTCACATTGAGGGACTTCATCTGCTTCATTGTCATACCAAACACCTTCATTTTCCTCGCAAACTTTTTGCGGGGTATTTTCCATACATGTTCCCTCTTCACTATCAATACAAGTTCCTGTTCTGCAATAAGAAGTTGCTTCGCATGATGTCGGAGCAATTCTATAATCATCATCACATAAATCTTCCCTGGCGTTCTGGCACCACGCACCACTTTCCAATCGTTCACAGCAATAAGATGCCTCAGCAGAAATAAAAGTTCCAACTAAAAAGATTCCCAAAAAAATCAAAAATATTTTTTTCATTTCTTAACTCTCTTCTTTATTTTTTCAATAAATTTATCAATTATAAATATTCCCTCAACCATTTTTAAAATATCTTTTTTTCCTAACTCAAAATATGCGTGGGCAATTATATTTCTAAAATCAATTAACTGCTTTAATTCTTCTGCTTCTTTTTTATCCATAAAACCTATTTTTGCAAGATTATAAAATATGTCTGCATATCTCGACGGAAATCCGGCTTCTTCTTTAATTAAAATTTCCTGCCCCAGATCAATTACTCTGTTCAAGATCGCAAAGCATAGCATTGAAGTTGCATGAATTGTTTTCGGCTCATCCAAATCTTTCAATGAATTCACCCCCATCTCTTCTAATTCCCTTTCATAATCTTTTATTTCTTTGATTATTTTAATTATTTTTTCTATATCGTACATTTTAAAATCTCTTTGCAATATGCATTAATCACATATTTGAAATCAATATAATTTTTGATTATTCTTATTTTTAATTCGTCAATTTTATTTCTATCCCTAACAAATAATTTTTTTCCTTCTTTCAAAATTCTAAACTGAATTATTATTGGAAGTTGTTCAAAAAAAGAAATATCCAGATTGTCCGACGAAAAATAATAAACTCTGCTTTTTTCTTTTTCAGTTAAACCGCCGATTATGCAAATGTCTATATCTGACAATGGCCCTGCGTTTCCTCTTGATTGACTTCCAAATAAATAAATTGCTTCAACATTTTTTATTTTTGAAATCTCTCTTGCAATTTTTTCAATGTCTTTAATTTTTGTTAAAATTTGTCGTCTCATCAATAAACCTCCTCTGCACCATAACCAGGTGGCCATGCAACACTCCGCGATGCAAACTGAAATTTGTCGTCGCTGTTTCTGTCAGTCAGGATATAAATTGTGGTCCCGTCTGACTGCCTTTTCTTTTCAACTTTCAAATCGTGATAATAATTCATATAAGTTGTTGTTTCAGCGTCGCCGTATTTTGCTTCCCAGTTTAATATGCTGTTTGCAATGCTCACAAGTTCATAAATATTATTCTTTACAGAAACCCGAATTGAATTATATCTCTCTGTTTCATCTTTTGTCAGAACAATTGATTCATTAAAATTAACAGAAACAATATTCGGAAGAATCTCAACATCAATATCTCCACTTTTCATCTGCACGTTATAGCCCCTGTTTTGATAATTAACTCTTAAACTTTCAAGGCAATTTTTTGCATCTGTATCAATATAATTTTTAATCTCTCCTTCAATATGTCTTTTCAGCATTGGTTGTTGCATAACACATGTCTGATAAAAACTTTCAGCATAACATAAATATTCCACTTTTTCATTATTATAAAGAAAATAAAATTCAGGTTCAATAGAACCTCCCTGTTTGGATAACAATTCAATACCTTCATTTATTTTGTCCTCAAGACAATTTTGCAGAAATATCGACGGGTTTTTTGAGCCAATTCCGATATTTGTCTTTATTATTGGATAAAGAAAATAAATTAAAACAGCAACGACAATTATCATAATCGCGACAATTACAAAGATAGTTATTTGTGAGCGTTTATGTGGTAGAAAAATTCCTCTTTTTTTCATATTCTCTTTACTCATTTTAGATTTATAAAAATATCTACCATTTTCTAATTTTAATTGTGCAACCTTCTCCTTTGTTTCCCCATATATCCCCACATTTTATATGATAAGTTTGTCCTGAAACAAAATCAGCACTATGTTCTTTTGTGAAAGTGGCGCTCATTGCTGTTGCATTTGCTTCATTAAAATTACATCTTTCAAAATCATAATAACACTCTGCGTCCTCGTCGGTAATCAGAATTAATTTCCCATTTTTATTATAAGCCCTCACAACTTTTGGTGCGTCAGAATCAACAATTATCTCAAAATTTGTTTTATTCTTTGCAATGTTGCCTGCATTGTCCTCGCATTCAATAAAAATTTCATAATCTCCAGACATCATTGAATTAAATTCTTGATTATGCAAGTTAGAATATGTATCAGAGAAAAGAATGTTTTCTCCTTTTTCTGAAAATTTATAATAACAAAGTGCCTCTCCGTTTTCAGCGCCCCCTGATGTTCTTGCATTTAAGTTTATTGTTACTGGTTCAAAACCCCTAAAAATTTCCCCGCTTGGTTCAATAGAATTAATATTTAATTCGCTTTCAGAACCAAATAAATCAAAAACAAAACTTTCCTGATTTGCATTTCTCATCTTATAAGTTATTTTATTTGTGGCTTCATTAAACTCTGCGGTTGTATCATTGAGCATCCATGGCTGGTCCTTGCATCTAATGTAAAAATTATTTTCTTCATTTTTTAAATCATACAATGTCGTCGAGCATTTCCACCCAAAATCCGTATAATGAAGCAAGTCAGTATCACAAACCATGTTCTTTCTCATTTGTTCATAAGTCCGGTCATTTGAATCAATTCTGCATTCTGCTGGCTCGTTGATATAAATATCCAGATTAGATTCAGTTGTTCCATAAGTAAGATAATTATTATTTTTAGGATTTGTAGCAACAACTTTTGGTGGTGTTAAATCAGGACCATCATTGATACAAAAATGAACTATATATTCTTTTGAATTATAATTCCCGTGATAGTCCTGGCACCGAACATACATATTCATATCAGAATACATTTCGATTAGATTGCCGACTATGTTATAAGTATGAACACTATCCACACTTGGAATTGAAAATGCAAATGTGTGATTTTCTGAAAACATATTTTGTTCAATTGGAAATTGATTCATACCCCCATAATCTTGTGTTCTTTCAAAACTATATTTACATTGTGCATATTCGTCAGTGTTTAATGAAAAAACAACAGGTGTAAATTCTGTAATGCACTTTTTTCCTTTTTCTTTGAGTTCTGTTTTAAAATCACTTGTTCCTGAAAATTCAAAATTCTCTATAATATTTCCTATTGTAATTATTGGAGGTTTGCCGTCGTTGGTAATTCCTTCACAAATAGGATTTTCAGTATCTTTATTTAATAATTTGCATGCTTGTCCAAGTGACTCGCATCGATATTTAGAACAAGGTTTTAGAGGGTCATCGTTGCACTTTTCGCAATTTTTATTCCCTAATGGTGCTTCCCACAGCTGGCATTCAAATTTCACCACAACAATTTTTGTGTCTCCCCATCCAATTATTTCTAAAATTGTAGCTATTACTGCGACAGCTATTGCTGCCCAAATCATTGTAGCTAGCATTGGTCCAAATAATCCTCCAAAAGTTGAAAAACTTGTCATTGTTGTTCCTAATGCTCCAGTAGCCCCTAAGCCCGCAACACCTCCTGCAACACCCCCTGCAATAACTAATGCTGTTGCTGCATCTCCCTGAATTCCAAATGCTTTTGCAGCAAGAGAACCAATCATCAATCCAATTCCAATACCAGATGCAGCCGCACTTATAGAACCAAGAGTTGTAGCAGCAGATTCACTTAATTCTATTATCACAAGACTTGGAAATGCTTCTCCTATTACCATCCCTGCACTAATCAGCGTTCCTGTCGCAAATGATATAGTCCCTAATAACATCGCCCCCTTTTCAAAACTGCTTGCTTCTTGTTCTTCTAAATTTGCCCCACCAGAATTTCCAGTAATTGCTTTAAGAATTTGCGGGATACTATTTGGCTTTGCAAACTGGCTTTTATTTACTTCTGCATATTTCTTGTAGTCCTCCCATGAAACACCTGGGGCATTTTCAACAACTGCATTGTTTGTTCCGTCGCCAAGATAATTAACATAACTTCCGCAATCACCGAGGGAAATGCACAAGTCATTCATTTGTTCTGAAAAAGCACTGTTTTCACAATTACAATTATTTTTACATCCCCATTTTCCTCTCCAATTTTTTACATAACGCACCTCGCATTTCTGGCTCGCCATTGAACAAATATCCTGTGACTCAATATATTCTTCTCTTGTCAGGTCAAAACCCTTTGGATATGCTCCGACACAAACATCAAATTTAAAATCAGAATCAATGTTAATTTTTTTTACAACACAATATTCATTTTCCTTGCACGCTTTCATATCTTGCCTTAAATTATAATTTAGACATTTTGTTGCTTCATTTAAAACACATGCTGCTGTTGTAAAAGATTTTCCATCTCCTCCTTCTATTTTTGCCTGAACGCAAATTTGTCCTCGATAATCAGCACACGGATCAACTTTTATTTTCCCGTCAATGCACATTCTTTTCCAGTGTCGGCTTCCAACAGTATCTTTTCCGTCGCCAATAAAAGAATCATAAACACACCAGCTTTCTCCATTCAATCTTTCGTTTCCATTTTCATCAATACAATTCAAGTTTTCACAAATAAAATTTCCGTCTTTCACTCCTTTTTCTAAAAGAGAAGATTCAGAACAAATGCTTCCTAAAAAATAATTACAATTTCCACAATCAACTGAATTTGTATTTGAATTTCCAGCACCACAACTTTCTGATTTAATCAAAACTTTTCCATCATTCCACGATGCATCTTTGTCAGAAGAATAAATATTTTCCTTGTTCCCACAACTATCAAACCAGTAAATCTCATCTTTTCCGTCAATGCATCTGATTGAAGATTGCTTTTCGCAAGTTGTATTCAAACTTTCTTTTGAACACAGATTTCCTTCTGAAAATTTTCCTCCAAGACGAATGCATTCACTTTTTGTTCCAAACTTGCAAATTCCATTTTCAAAAACACACGCCCCTTCAATTTGATTTGCTTTAAGTGCGAGGCATTCATATTCTGTTCCAAAATTTCTGAAATCTTTTTCAAATCCAAAAATAAGTGAAAGCAATTCACATCTTTTTTCTGTGATAAACTGGGCTTCATTTCCGAGAACACAGCAGTCCTTTTGGCATTCCAGTAAATTACAATTTTTTTCATTTTTCCAGATTCCTCTGTTTTCCTCGCATTTTGCTCTCGGAGACATTGTTGTGCAAAGTCCTTCTTCGTCGTCGATGCAACAGCCAATCTGGCATTCAGAATAAGAAGAACATTTTGTCGGAACAATATCCGCAGCACAATTTTCATAATTTGAGAGAACATCCTGGCAAATTGCACCATCATTTGTTTTTTCACAACAGCTAAATGTTTCAGCACTTACAAAAGGCAAGATATCTGATTGATAAATATTATAATTTATTGAAACAATCATCATTACTAATAAAAAAATCTGAAACACACAAACTGTTATTAAAAAATTTCTTTTCATCTTCTCAACCTCTTTTTTAATTCTTCAATCACTTTTTCATCACAACCCACTTTTCCAATAATATGTTTCCCATTTCCAAAACCCTCTTTATAGTGAAAATCACTTCCTCCAGTTAAAACTAAATTATATTTTTCAGAAATGTTTTTTATCTTTCTAATAATTTTTTCTGTCCTGTAATTTTCTTTATCGCCATTATTTAATTCAACTCCATCTAAACCCGCTTTAATATATTTTTTAATATTTTTTTCTTTCAAGCAATCTGGATAAATCCAGGGATGTGCAAGAACAGCGACGCCGCTGGCTTTTTTTATTCTCTTAATCGCCTTGACAAGAGAAATTCTTTTTTTCTTTGGTTGAAATTTTTTAATTTTATTATAAAATTCTTGGCTCTCTTTTTTTTCAAAATGAAAAAAATTAATAACATATGCCGTATTGATATTCCCTTTTGCTTTTGGAAATTTTTTTACAATATCCTTAAAATCAATATTATAACCTTCTTTTTTTAATTTTTCACACCATTTTTTTGTGTAATAATCATTTTTCTTTGCACTTTTTTCAATTTGTTTTGCAAACTTTTTATTTTTATAATTTATAAAATATCCCAAAACTTCTGTTCCATTTGCTCTAACTTCAACTCCAGGAATAACTTTGATTCCAATTCTTTTTCCTTCTCTAATTGCCTCATCAATTCCTTTTATGGAATCATGATCTGTTATTGCAATATTTTTTACTCCTGATTTTTTCGCAAGTCGCACAACTTCTGCAGGGGACAATTCTCCGTCAGAATAATAAGTATGAATATGCAAGTCAGTATTTTTCATTTTACATTCCTGCTGGAATAACACACCCCCTTACAGCGAATCTGAAGATTTCTTTACTTTTTTTATGTTTAAGAGTGTAGATAGTGTCTGAATCTCCTGTCTTGAATTTATCAAGTTCAAAACCTGGATTAAGCAACATAAAACCAACTTGTTCAAAATTACAATACTCTCCTTCCTGGCTCAAAATCTCCTGCGCAATCGTCGACAAATCATAAAGATAACTATTCACAGAAACTTTGAACCCTTTCTGATTTGAACCAACTTCATTTTTTTTCATTGAAATTTCAGCATCAATATTTACATTTATTCTCTTCGGAATAAACTCTATTTCAAAATCCCTATATTTTGAATTAACTTCATAATTTTCTTTTTGCAAACCAGCAATCAGATTGTCATAACAATCTTTAACTTCGTTTTTTATTTCATTTTTAATCTCATTTTTTATATGCTGAATTAACATTGGTTGTTGCATAACACACGGCACATAATAATTTTCAGTATAACACAAGTAAGATATTTCACTATAATCTGTCTCGTCGCTGAATTTGAATTTTTTTGAAAATTGTGGTTCTACATAACCTCCTTGAATTCCGATTATTTCTGCAGTCTCCTTGACCTTGTCTTCAATACATGCTTCAAGAAAAATATTTGGATTAATGTTTTCACTTGAAATTTGTTGAGGCATAATCTTCCCCTTAAACGCAAAAAAGAAAATCAGTGCAGCAATTATCAAAATACCCACAATAATAAAAATACTCACTTGCCCGCGTTTCATCTTAACATCCAAAGATTAACCCCTAATTTTTTAATTTTAATTATTTTTCTTTCAATAATTAATTCAAGAAGATATTTTTCAGCAGTATTCCAAGAAACTTTAAATTTTTGTGCAATTTCTGAGCTTGTCACAACTTTTTCTTTTTTAATAAAATTAATTATTTCTTTATGAATATCCATAGTAATCTACCTATTAGTGAAAGTATATACATATATAAATCTTACCAATAATTTTAAAATACTTATAAACTTTTCTCAATTCTCTGTTTCCACCCTCGGTGCAAGAATAAAACTCATCTCAATCGCATCAATTTTAAGATGCATTCCAAGCGGATGGTCATTTGCAAATTGCAAGTTTGTTTTGTCTGTAAGTTTTGAACCCTTTGCAAATTTCGCAAGATATTCCAAACTAAAACGCGACTTGCAGTTCTCCCCTGAAACATTTGCCTCGTCGGAAAATTCAGAACGTGCAGAATTCATTTCTTTTGCTTCAATTATAAATTTTCCATCTTCAATAATAAATGAGCATGCATCAGCAACAACCCCGCAGTCCTCGACAGAAGCAATAAAATCCTCTGAATTCATTTCAACTTTTGCACTGAACATCATCCGAGAAACCTTTTCTTCAAAATCAATATCTTCTCCTTCAACTTCAATTAAATTCAGCCCAAATTTCCGTCTTATTTTATCTTCTATTCTTATCTCTAACTGGTTTTCTTTTTTCTCTAATATAAGTGAACTTTTTGCACCTGCTCTTTTTAGAATTTTTTTCAAATCATCAAGATTAACTCCAAGAATATCATGTCCGGATTCAAATTGTGAAAACGCACTTCTTGGCAAGCGAAATCCAACAAGCGCAACATTCGCAGGATCAATTGCTGTGATGCTCATTCCAAACTCATTCAACTTTATCCGAACTTCTGAAACCAGTTCTGAAATTATTTCAATAACCTTTGTAAAATGCGCCGGCTCTTCAATTTTAACTAACATGATTATTTCACACACGAACCCTTTAAATTAATTGTTATCTTGAAGTATAGATTATTTATTTAAACTTAATACTATTTATTTAATATGTCGGAAAATTCAATCTCTTTTAAAGAACAAAGAATAAAAAAAATAACACATCTTTATTACTCTAATCCATCAATTCAAAAGGCAATCGTGGAATTCGCGCAAAATCGCGAAGTATGCTCGAGATATTTTGAGGGTTTTGGAAAACGTCCTGATTCTCTCCAATATCCAGGTGATGTTTTTGAGCTTGTAAAAAAAGGGGCAACAAGCTTTCATTGTTCAGAAGAAATTTGGTCAGACCCGCTTCAGATTCAGACAGGCATGATAGAAAAACAACTCAACGAACTTAGAACAGGATGGGACTTGCTGATAGATATTGACTGCAAATGGTTTGATTATTCAAAACTTGCAGCGCAAGCAATAATAAATGTTCTTGAAAAAAATAATGTAAAAAATATCGGAATAAAATTTTCCGGTTCAAAAGGATGGCATATCTTAATTCCATGGAAATCTTTTCCAAAAGAAGTCGGAGGAGAAAGAACAAAAGACCTTTTTCCAGAACTTCCTCGAAAAATCGTTGATTACCTTCGTTATGAAGCAAGAAAAGAAATGGAGAACATTCTTCCAGATGATTTTTACAATCAATTCAAAAATGTTAAAATAAAAAAAGGAATAAAATGCAATAATTGCAATGAAATCTCTGAAGAATTTTATTCTATTGAATTATTCTGCCCAGATTGCAAAATCGGTGAATCAAAAAAAATCCGGAAAGAAGAAAAGCAAAATTTTTACTGTCCTAATTGTAGAAAAAAATTTATAATTCAGGACACAAAAAATTATTATGAATGTAACAAATGCAATGTTAATTCAAAAGAAAATCCAGACAATTTCTCGCAAAAAATAGAAACTGATTTATTTGATTTAATGGGTTTGGACTTGATTCTTGTTTCTCCTCGGCATTTGTTTCGGACACCTTATTCTCTTCATGAAAAAACAGCCCTCGCGAGCGTTGTCATTGAAAAACAAGATCTTGAGAATTTTCAGTTAAAAGATGCAGACCCGATGAAAATAATTGTAAAAAATTTTATGCCAGATGCAAAACAAGATGAAGCAAAAGAACTTGTTATGCAGGCAATGGATTGGTATCGTGAAAATAAAATTTCTCGGGGGGAAACAGATGAAAAAATAACAGATAAATTTGCCGAATTCAAGCCAATTAAACTAGATGATATTTCAGAAGAAAAATTTCCTCCTTGCATAAAAAAAGTTCTAAAAGGAGTTTCAGATGGAAGAAAACGCGCCTTGTTTGTTTTGATAAATTTTTTCCGCTCAATAGGAATGGAAAAACAAGAACTTGAAAAAAATATCGACGACTGGAATAAAAAAAACGAAGTTCCAATCAAACAAGGTTACATCAAATCACAATTGCTCTGGAGTTATCGCCACAAACCAATTATGCCTCCAAACTGCCGCGAATTTTATCAGGGAATTGGTGTTTGCATTCCTGACAATCTTTGCAATAAAATAAAAAATCCAGTGAATTATGTGGTTAGGAAAAACTTTGCAGGTGCAAGGAAAAAGAAAATTAAGGATAATTTTAAAAACAACACTTAACTTATTAAAAAATGAAAAGAGGAATAACGCTTGTTCTATTATTTATTTTATTAGTCATGCCTTTTGTTATTGCAGAAAATGAAACAGAAAATTCTTTAAGTGAATCCTCAAAAGTCGAAAATGCCTACAAATGTCTGGAGAATAAATTAGGGGATGATTGTTCCTCGTCGCTGGAAGATAATATTTTTTCATTGTTAGCAATTGGAAAATGTAAGGGAGAAATACTTGCAGATTCATGGGACAACGAATGCTGGCCAAAATCTAATTGCAAAATAAAAACAACAGCGCAGGCAATTCTTGCTCTTGATAGTGCAAGTTCATCAACACTCGACGCAGAAGAATGGTTATTTTCAAAAAACACAACGCCTGAAGATATTATTTGGTATCTGGAAATTGAAAGCCCGGAAAAAACAATTTGCTCAATAAGTTATGGCGGTGCAACTTACAAGACAACAATCAGCGAGGACAAACAATTAAGTTCATCTGCAGGAAATTGTTTAACTCTTTCAGATAGCGACTATTGGTTGCGTGTTTCCCCGTCATGTTATAATTATGAATTTGAAGTTTCATGCGACCAGCAATTTTTAACAACTTTACTATACAAGAAAAAAACATCCCCAACAATTTATGTTTCTGAATCAATATCCTCTGAATCTGCAGAAGGAACAACCTCTGAAAAAGTTGATTTTAAATGTTTTTCAGATACAGGCAACTGCGACTACGAAGGAACACTTTGGGCAACACTCGTTCTTGATCATTTCGGTTATGATATCTCTTCTTACATGCCTTATTTGATTACCATGGCTGATGACAATAAAAAATTAATTCCAGAAGCATTTTTATATTTGCTGACAGGTGCTTCTGATTTTCGTGCAGATGTTTTGCTAAAACAAGAGACGCAGTATTGGGATGAGTCAGGGGATAAATTTTATGATTCTGCAGTTGCACTTCTTCCTTTTCAATATGAATCACCTTCTGAAAAATCAGCAACAAAAAATTGGTTATTAGAAATTCAGAATAGCGACGGGTGCTGGGATGGAGGCAATATAAGAAACAATGCCTTTCTCCTTTATTCCATCTGGCCAAAAAAATCCTATTCCTCAACTTCTTCAACAGATGATTGTGAGGATGCGGGTTATTATTGTATTCATGAAACTGAATGTGAAGGAAATATTTTAGATGATTATTCCTGCGGAGTTGGAAAAATATGTTGTGATGAAAAAAAAGCAATAGAAACTTGTTCAAAACAAGGAGGAGGAATATGTGAGAAAGGAGAAGTTTGTTTAGGAGGAATAACTACAGAAGCATCTGATATAAATTATGGAAAATCATGTTGTGTTGGTGGAAGATGTGAAGCAGAAAAAGAAGGAGCAGGATTAAATTGCGAATATTATAAGGGGGTTTGCCGTCCTTATGGTTGCGAACATAACGAAAAAGAAGCAAGTTCTTATTCCTGTGATTACGGCGACATCTGTTGCATGAGTGACTCTTCTGAAACTAAAAGTTTATGGTGGATATGGCTTTTAATAATTTTAATAATTCTGGTTGTTCTTGCAATAATATTCAGAAATCGCTTTAGAAATTATTATTATAAAATAAAATCCAAATTTACAAAATCAGGTCCAGGGCCAGGAAATCAATCCAGGGAGTCTATCTTAAGACCAATTCAGCGACGAATAACTCCGCGAAGAATTCTTCCTCCTTCTTCAAGAAACCCATTAAGACCTGCACCAAAAAAACCAAGTGAAATCGATGATATTTTGAAAAAATTAAAAGATATGGGAAAATAATAAATTATATTTATATTCCTGCCCAACAAATTATTTAAACCACATTCAATTAGTTCTGTATGAAAAAACCATTATCACTTTTAATTTTTTTAATTCTTATATTTCCAATTATTTCTGCAGTTGAATTTGAGATAAAATCAAATTACTCACAGGGCGAAACATTGATTGCAAAATTTTCCGCGAACTTTGTTGATGCAGTTACAGTAAATAATGTAATATTTTATCGTGGGCATACCCGGACTTCTATTGAACCTCACTTAACAAAAATAGGAGAGGAATATTATCTTTATGCACAGCTTTCAGAGAGAATAGATAATTATTCTCTTCGTTTAGAAAATGTAAAATATCTTCAGGGAAGTTCGGTCATCGACGAGGATGTGATACAAAATTTTACAATTACAAATGAGACAGCTGATTTTTGGGTAGAGCCGGGCGTGATTGTAACTGCCGATAATTTTGAATTACAAATGCAAAATTTAAATGAAAAAAAAATAACAATAAATCTAAAAATAGAAACAGAAACAGGAGACGCGGGAAATTATATCTCTTCTACTCTCGGAGAATTTGAAGAAGGCGATGAAAAAAATTTCTCATTAATTACAGGAGCAATAAGAAAAATCCAGTTAAAAACAATAGGGGTTGAAGAGGATTCTTTGAAAAAAATAATTCTCTCGACAAATAATACAATTTACGAAGTTCCGCTTTATGTTATTGCAACTCCTGTTTCAAATAAAAAAGAAAAAGACATGAGGTTCAATTTTGAAAAATTTCAGATAAAAATTCCAACAGGCGAGACATTTGTTAAGATACTTAAACTGCAGAATATAGGACAGGAAACTCTCGAAGACATAACAATTTCTTTTTCAGATGAATTAATACCTTATCTTGAATTGCCTGTAACAGAAATAGAAAAGTTAGAACCAGATGAAGAAATTGAAATAGGATTATACTTTACAAAGAGTGTCGACGAGAAAGTAATTGAAGGACAATTAAAAGCACAGACAGAATCAGGTATTAATGCATACACTGGAATAATGATTATTTATTTGCAGAACTATGAAATGTCAGAAGCAGAAGAAAAAGAATCTGTCATTAAAACATGCTCAGAAATGGGCGGGAAAATTTGTGAGACAGATGAGAAATGTTCTATTGATTTAACTTATGCAAAGGACGGAATTTGTTGTGAGGGTAATTGCGTCAAACAGGAAACAACTTCATATGGCTGGCTTGGTTGGTCAATTTTAATAATTATTGTTCTTGGAATTGGATGGTTCTTCTTCAAAAAATATCGCGGAGTAAAAAGTGAAGCAAAACTTCCATTCAAAAGCAATAAATCTTTTTCAAATCTTCCAGAACAATTTCCTCCCCTACCAAAACAAATTTTTAAAAAACCTTCTCCTGAAAAAATCCAGAAAGACAAAAATCTTGAAGACGATGCTTTGAAAAAATTGCAGGAATTTAAGAGGAAGTACGGGAAAAGATAATGAGTTGCCGACGGAGTTTTGAAAAGATTTTTATATTATTTATTTATAAAATAAAATGTTTGAAGATACGAGAATTAAAAAGAGAATAGATGTTGGGATTCACTAAATTTCTTTGTGAATATAATAAAGAACAAATTAAATGCACAGAGCATACTTTCTTTAGATTAAGTGAAAAACAAAGGAAAATTTATAGTTGTGATGAATTAAAAAGAATTCTTATTTGTGAAAAACCCTTTTTAGTTGGTTTTCAGTATAATCAAAAATATTCTGTATTCTATAAATATAATAATAAAAATCTTAAAATAGTAATTGATATTGCTGACAGAAAGATTAAAATAGTTACTCTCTATTTTATAGAAGAATGGCAAATACCAAAGATATAAAACCAAAACATTTGGAAGCAGAAGGAGAAATGGATTATGATTTTGCAAATGATATTTTGTTTTTCAAAGTTAAAAATAGAGAATATAATTTTTCTATTGAGTTCAGAAATATGGTTATAGATATTGATGAAGAAAAATTTATTGTTGGAATACAGATTTTTGAAGCGTCGGAATTTTTAAAAATGTCTAAATTAAATTTGAGAGAGATTTCAAGATGGAATTTTAAAGCAAAAATAGATGAAGGAATAATTGAATTTCGGCTTAATTATCAGGTAAAAATAAGAAACAGAATTTTTGAAAAAAATCCAATAATAATTCAGGAGAATAAATCAAATCTTCCAAGTCCGCAGATTGTAAGCACAATTTAGAATTTACCGACGGGTTTGTTGGGTTTTCAAAACCTAAATTTTTGTATTTTAATCGGTTTTATCCCAAAAGGATTTGTTTTAATATTACTTTTCTTTCTTCTTTTTTCAACTTTCTTTAATCTTTCATCATGTGTTTTTATATTGTGACAATCTGCACATAAAGCTTGTAAATTTTCTATTCTACTTTTTCCTCCTCTATAAACTTCTTTAATGTGGTCAAAATGTGTCGCTCTCATATCAAGTGGTTTTGGGCATTTCGCACATCTATTTTTTTGTCTCGCTAAAACTTCATTTTTTTGAGATTTAGAAATTGGTTCTCTTTTATTTATTTTACTTAATGAATTTCCGTAAATATCATGAGTAATTTTATTTCCAAATATATCTTTCATTACCTACAGTATTAAGAAATTTATCTTATTTGTATTTCCCTTTCCTTTTCTCCCCACTATTTTCCCTTCCTAACTTTCTTCTCTTTTTTCCCGTCGCTGTCTCTTATTTCTCCTTTCTCTTTCTCACTTTCTTTTCCTTTTTTCCTTCGCTGTTTTCTACTTTTTCAGGATTTTCTTCCCTAATCTCAAATCCAGCCTCTCTCATTTTCTGTTGCATTTGTGCATTTTGCATTTGCAAAACTCGTGCAACTTCATCATAACCATGAAGCCGTCGTGCAAGTTCATTAAGAATACTATTTCCGTCGTGGTTTGTCATTTCTAAATTTTCAGGAGAGATAATATCAATATGTGCCGGCATGTATTTGAATGTTAGTAAAAGCAGATTAAATAATGATTCAACTTCAACTTCAATTTCTGCAAAATCCGAATAAAAATCTTTCTGTTCTTTTATCTCCTGAGCCTCTCCGATTTTTTCACTCACAATTTTAATATTTTTCTCGTCGCCAATACTCTTGATTAATTTTCCAAGTATCTCTTTCAGATGTTCAGGAGGTCTGCCAATAATTTCTAAAATCATTATTGCCCTAATTGGTTCATTCAATTTCATCTTTGTTTTGTTTTTTTAATTTTAGCACAAACAACAAACCAAGCAAAATACTGAACACAACAAATCCATAAACAGCATAATTGCTCTTGTCTAATTTTTTCAAATCTCTTTCTTCTTTTATATCTTTTGGTGCAAGGTTAATAACTTCGCCTGTTTTAATTTCAATAATTTTTTCTGCAACAATTTTTGACTCTTCTTTTTCTTCTTCCATTTTATCTTCTTCAACACACGCCAACCCCTGACTTTTTATTCTTTTAAGAGTTGCCTCGGCAATTCCATAAGCATTTACTAAATCATCTAAACTTTCATAAGGTCTTTCGTCGACTATTGCCTGTGCTTTCCCAGGCCCGATTCCAATCAGTTCCTTTAATTCTTCCAATGACGCAGAATTAATATCAATTTGATTATCAGAACACGACGCATTGACAAAATTAATTAAAAAAACTACAATTATAAATACCAACGATAATCTCATAAAATAATAAGAATAACTTGATTTTAAGTTTTGTTATACTTTTCTGCAAAATCATCATATTCAATCTGCCCGCGTTTTTTTCCTTTTTTTGCAATCCAAATTGCAGAGAAAATTCCGTTTTTCAAATACCATTTGCATTTTTCTTTTTCTTCTTTTGAAAGAATTCCGTTTATTTTAACTTCAACTCCAATTACTTCACATTTCTCTCCGTATCGTCGGAAAGCAACAAAATCCGGGAGACCAGTTCCAATTACTAGAACTTTTTTGAATGGGTTGTATTTTCTTTTTGCTGGAATAATTTTTCCTTTTTCCAAATCAATATTATTCATCCATTTTGTAACAATCCAATTTCTGCTTTCCAATTCCTCGCGAACTTTCAGCTCAAACCTCGCTCCCTGCCCCCGCGACTTCCGCCCTTTTTTTATCTCTGATTTTTTTTTGAATTTATACGGAACACCTTCTTCATTCCACGAGATTTCATAATTATCTGGATTAATTTTTTCAATAATTTTTTCTTTTCTTTCTTTTTTTATTCTTTCCATAAAGAAATAAGAATAAGAAGTTTTTATTATTTTCTACAAATCCCTCGCGTGCAAAGTCCGTCGGTGATTTTCTTTTGCGCGTTTAATTGCATCTCTTAGCAAGTCCTCTACTTTTCGCTCCATTGCCATTCCAACTTCTTCAGCAACACTTGACACAGAATTTTCTTTATCTAATTCCCGCACAACTTTTTTTATGTTTGACTTGACAATTAATACCATAATTAAATTAGGAAAGAGGGGTTTTTATTTTTTTGGATGTTTGTAAAAAGATTTAAATAGTATACAATTGTATACAAATGTATAATGGAAAATAAAATGACTGAAACAACAATTCGTTTGAATATCCAGACAAAAGAAGATTTGGATAAATTCAAGCAATACAAAAATGAAAGTTACAATGAATTAATTAGAAAATTAATCTACATTGCGACTAAATGCGAGGATGAACCAAAACTTTCCCAGAAAACAGTTAAGGAAATTAAAGAGGCGCGAGAAAGAATTAAGAAAGGGGAGTTGTATACAGAAGCAGAGGCGAAAAAAATTCTCGGCTTGTAAAATGTATGAAATTCAGTTTGATAAAAAAGCGTTGGATTTTTTGAATAAATTAGACGAGCAAACTAAAAAAAGAATTTGGGATAAATTGCAAGAATGCAAACAAAATCCTTTTTATTACCTTAAACACTTATCTCAGATTAAAGGTTATAAATTAAGAGTTGGAAATTACAGAATTATCGTCGATGTTTTAGAAGAAATTAAAGTTCTGTATGTTTTGAAAATTGGGCATAGGAAGAATGTTTATGATTGAGGAAAGAGAAAATCTTTTCAAACGACAGATTTTTAAATTTCTTTTTCAAACCTTTAACTTCCATATCTGAAATTTTTCTTCCTCGCATCAACGCATACGCATAAATAATTCCTGTCAGTGTTTCCGACGACGCAAGCGCGTGTTCAACTTTCTTCTCGCGCGCTTTGTCTTTCCACTGCAGAAGAATCTCGTGCCCCCAGCCATGCGACAAAACAGCGTCGATAAACTCCTCGTCAAAACCCACGTCTCTCAAAATTTCAGGAGCTTTGCTCAAATGCTCCGAAGGATTATTTTTTGTAATTGCCCAATCCACGTCATGCAAAAGCCCGAGCATGCCCCAGTATTTCACATCCTCGCCAAACTTTTCTGCAAGCGCCCGCATAATTGCCTCACTTTCAAGATAATGATTTCTATCAGCGTCAGCTTGTGGATATTTTTTTAATAGTTCGAGAGCAGAAGTGCGGGAAATCATTTTTTAATATATTAGAACAGGACTCTTTTCCCGGATACGTGGAATCAAAATATTCGCTTTTTCTTTAACCTTGCCGTCGGAAATACTAAACTTAATCGCGTCCATATTCCGGAAATTAACAATCTCTGCTTTTATTTCTTTTATCTTTGAAACTTCCACCATTTTAGAAAGAATTTTTGCAAGAACTTCTGAAACATTCATTATCTGTATAGCAACGAGATTATGTTTGTCATCAAAATCCAGGATAAAACTGCCAAACTCTACTGCCCCTGCTGATTTTTTCCCTTCTGAATAAATAAATAAATCGTCACTTTCACTTTCGTAATCAAAATTAAATTTTTCCATTTTAGCCAATCGCCTTCTGCCAATCTCTATTTATTTTAATGATCGTGACTATAATAACTTTTCCGTTGACAACAAGAGCATATCGATGGTATAAATGTTTTGAGTAAGCAAAATAGCAGTCATATTTTCCCTCGCTTTCCTTTGTCGCCTCTTGCCTCCTCGCATAAACAAGTCTCTTTGGATTAATGATATTTTCCCGGACTTCTTCTAATTCTACCTCTCTTATAAAAGCCTGCAACTCTGCGTGGCGGGTAATTATAATATCCTTCTTCGAAAAGCCCTTTAATTTTTTTTAACTTTTTGAGGTCCATTTTATAAAAAGAGGAAGGGGTTAAAAAGTTTTACTGCGAGAAAAAAATTCATTTTTGAGATTTAAAATTTCTTAAATTTTGAATAAATTTCTCTTTAATATAATGTTTTAAAAATTCTATAAACCTCAATGTTGAAGGAAGTTTTATCCATTTTGCTTCAAGTTTCTTTTTCTTACTTTTGTAAGTTTCTAAAGAATATTTCTCCTCATCAATTAGTTCGTTTGATGGTGATTTCATTTTATTTCCCCACTTGGTTTCATAAACGGCCATATAATAACATCTCTTATCGACGACGAATTTGTAAAAAGCATCACAACTCGCTCAATCCCAATTCCAACTCCGCACGCAGGTGGCATTCCATGTTCCAGTGCAGTCACAAAATCCCTGTCTGTTTCCATCGCCTCCTCGTTTCCTTTTGCTCTCTCCTTTTCCTGTTCTTCAAAATGCTCTGTTTGGAGTGCAGGGTCATTTAACTCTGAATATGCTCTTCCTAATTCCATGCCTCCGACAAACGGCTGAAAAATCTCTGCCTTGGTCGGATCTCCGCGTTTTGGTTTTGCCAACGGCGCGAGTTCAATCGGATAATCTGTCAGAAAAATCGGCTGAATTAATTTGTGCCGAAACAACTTCATCAACTCATCAGGCAAATTAATCCTCGTAATTCCATTAACATCAATGTCGTGCTTCTTCGCGATTTTCTTCGCCTCAGCGTCGCTCTTAATTTTTGAAACATCCTCGTCAAGATATTTTTTAATTGCGTCGAGAATTCCCATCCTCTTCCACTTGCTCAGGTCAATTCTCTGCCCTTGATATTCAAAAACAAATTTCCCGAAAATCTCCTTCGCGATTTTCTTTATCAACTCCTCGAATAAGTCCATGCCGTCGCTGTAATCCGCATATGCCTGATACCACTCAATTGTCATGTGCTCTGGGTTGTGCTGTCTATCAACTCCCTCGTTTCTGAATTTTTTTGTAATCTCATAAACTCTGTCAAATCCGCCAACAAGACATTTTTTTAAAAATAATTCCGGTGCAATGCTCAAATATAAATCAGAATCATACGCGTCGCAGTGTGTCTTGAATGGCTTCGCCGACGCACCGCCGTAAATCGTCTGCAACAACGGCGTCTCCACCTCGACAAAATTCTTCTCCTTCATAAAACTCCGCATCACTTCCAAAATCCTCGCGCGCGTCTCAAAAATTTTCCTCACTTCAGGATTCATATTCATATCAAGATATCTCTTCCTATACCTCTCCTCAATATCCTTTAACCCGTGCCACTTTTCAGGCAACGGCAAAACCGCCTTGCTCAAAATCTCCAATTTCTTAACAAGAATAGAAATCTCTCCTGTCCGCGTCTTGATAATCCCTCCTTCAACTCCAACCACGTCGCCAGCGTCGGCAAACTTCTTAAAAAACTCGCGCACTTTCGCAGGGGTCTCCCCTTCCTGCAAAACAATCTGAATTTTCCCCGACGCGTCCTGCAAATTCGCAAAAGCAATTTTTCCCAAATTCCTCGTCGTCATCAACCTCCCCGCAGTTTTAATTTTCGAGCCAATTTTCAAACTCAAACATTCTGCACAATTTTGTTTTTTATCAAATCTGTAAGCATAAGGATTAATTTTATTTTTTCTCATCTCTTTTATTTTTCTCAGCCTCTCATCAATTATCTGTTGTTCACGCCCCATATTTAATGAAAAGAAAAATAGTTTTTATATCTAATGATTTATTTCTTTCGCCAAACCTTTTTCCAAAACCCCCTCTTGCTTAACTCTTTGTTTAAAATTTCATCTGCAATTTTTTGATAATAATTCCATCGAGGAACATATTTGTATTTTATCAAATCAAAATTTTCCTGAAGTTTCTGGACTTTCAAAAATAACGGCAAAAGCCGATGATTTCTGACTTTATATCTTCCAAGAAGCTGATTAACCAAAAGTTCAGAGTCAAGATAACAAGTTAATTCTTTTCCAAATTGAGATGCTAATTCAAGTGCTTTAATCAATGCTTCATACTCAGCAATATTGTTTGTAACTTGTCTTCCTATAAACGCACTGTATTTTGTGAGGATTGTTTTGTTTGTTCGCACAATAACACCAATTGCACCAGGTCCTGGATTTCCGCGGCATCCTCCGTCAGAATTTGTGAATATCATTTTATAAAAATGAAATAATTTCTTTAATTACTTCTCGCATTGTTTTCTTTTCTGTTTCAATTATTTTCCCATAATCAAATTTTGAAACTAATTTATGGACATCTTTTATTCCCTTTTCACCAAGAGGTTTTCTCGTTTTATCTCTTTCAAGGCAGGTTGGAACATTCGCCTTAAGCGTAAATATTTTAGGCGTTTTTGGAAGATTTTTTTCTAAATCTTCTATTTGTTTTTTATGATAAAAGTTTCCTTCTATAACAACATTTTTATTCTTAAATTTTCCCAATATCTTTTTAAGCACAATCTTATTACCTTTTAGGCATTTTTTTTCTAGGACCCATTTCTCTCCAGAGAGATAACCCAAATTATTTTCTTTTAGAATTTTATCAAAACAAATAAATTTTCCTTTAAGTTCCTTTGCCAACCCAACACCAATAGTTGTTTTTCCACCTCCTGCAGGTCCTCTTATTATTATGAAATTTTTTTCCATCTAAATATGCTATACTTATATAAAGAATAAAAACCAATCTTTAAATAAAATTCTTATCACTTTGGGGTTAGATATGCAACACCTTAAAATTTCTAAAGCCCTGAAATATCTCTGGCTTAATTTCAACATTTCGTATCTGCGAATGACGCGGTCCTTTTTTGCAAATTTCAGTCATTGAATTAACTTTATCAGAATCTCCTTCGAGAAAAATTTCAACCCGTCCATCCTCAAGATTTCGTACAAAACCATTCACCCCTATTTTCTCTGCATTCTGCTTCACAAACAACCTGAAAAAAACCCCCTGCACACTTCCTGTAATATAAAGTCGAACTGATTTTTTCATAATTAGAATAATGTACAGGAGTTTATTAAATTTTATATTCCTCGGTAATCTAACTCATTATTCACAACTGCTACAACCTGCGAAGCAAAATATATTTTATTTCCAACAGAAACACGCGTCGCAATTTGTTTTAATCTTTTCAATTCTTTTTTAGGAAGTCCATCTTGGTCGCCAATAACAAAAGCACAATTTTCTGAAATTTTAATTTTTCTAATATCTCCTCCTTTTTTATCCAGAATAAAAATCTCACTTCCTGAATTTTCCAATTCTTCAATAACTTTCAAAAAACTTTTTTTCTCAATAAAACAACCTGGCAGAACTTCTTTTTTCTTTCCTTCATGGTATTTATACAACAATCTTTGAATAATTTTTGCAACATCTTTTTTACTGATTGGCGTGTCTTCTTTAACTTGAATTTCAATATGTTTTGGTGGGTTTGGCATTCCATAAAAGACAAAATGAAAAACAACATCTTTGCGAAAATCATGCGACAAAAAAACTCCCTGAATAAAACTATGAATTGCAATGTCCATTCTCCCTGCATGCATTAAATTTCCAGAAAGTGCCTTTCCACTCGTCGATGCTTTTGCTGAAAAATATATGAAGTGTCTCATTTTATTTCCTGCACCACAAACTCTCCTCTTGCAAAAATATTTTTATCGTCGCTGATTTTATACATACCTATAAATCTCTTTCCACAAAAACAACAAACAATTTTCCCTTTTTCAAATTTTTCATTCTTAACTAAATCATTTTTATAAATGGGCTTGCCTGTAAAAATCTGTTTTAAATTATCTCTCTTTATTTCAACTACCGGATAAACCTTTTTAATTGCTTCTTCTGCAGGAATTATAATTTTTTTTAATAAATCCCATTTTCCATTTTTATATTCCTCAACTGCTTTTTCAAAATCATAAAGATTCACAGAATTTTCTTCTGAAAAAATTCCTGCGTCCGTCCGTCGGAGTTCGAGCATGTGTGCCCCAATTCCAATCTCTTTTCCCAAATCATGACAATTTGATGAGATATAACCGGTCTCAATTAAAAAATTATGTGTTTTTGGGATTGTCATGTCATAAACATAATCCTCTCCTTTGAGAATTTTTATTTCTTTTATTTTTTCTATAATTAAATCATCTAATTCAGGTAAAAGAAGAATTTTCTTCGCTTTTTTGTATGTTCTAATTGTTAGAGGTGATGATGATTTTATCAGCCTATGTAAGTTCCCTCCCAAGGAATTTAGTTTTGTCTTGTGTTCTTCAAGGAATTTTTTATAGTGAAATCCAATATATCTAGAATCCCCTTCGTAATTAGTATTTTTGTGATTTAATATTTTATCCAAATACTTTTTTTTTAAGGGATGGTATGAACTAATTTCCTTAGCAAATTTTCTTTTAGATTCCAAATCCATTAATTCTATACAAAACATTTCAGAAAAATTTGTTTTTGTTTCAATTATCTTATTCCAAATTCCAATTTTTAAAAGCATTTGATGAATTCTCTTTAAGATGGGATAGTGAACACAATAAATTCTTATATTTGAATAATGTCCATTTTTCTTTTTCTTTTCTGAGAAGAAAGCATTGCCATCACCATCAAAATATCCCTTAAGAAATGATTTAACATATTCTTTTTTGCAATATAAAATAGGCAATAATTCGGAATCTCTTTCTGGACTTACTATGCCAAAATATTTTAAAATAGATGCAAAGAGACTATTTGAACTATCTAACTCAAAAAGATTTTCTCTCACCTTTTTTTTTGAAATTTTTATTGTTGGAAATAATTCTGTGTAAATCTCTATAAATTTGTCAATTAATTTTTTTTCTTTATTATGAAATTTAATTCTGGTATATCTCTTGGTTCCTTTTTCTTTAGTATTATTGCCATCAGAAGCTATTAAACCCATAAGATAAAAATGATTTTCTGTTAATCTTTTAATCTTTATTATTTTTCCTTTTGGAGTTTTGAATATCTTTAATTTACTTTTGACATCTTCATAAACACCAGATAATTTTAGATGTTTTATAGATATTGCATAACTTGAATTATTTAAAAATGCCTTTCTATCTAATTTAATTTTTCGATTCATTGCTTTTATACTCCCATATTTTTTAATCATAGCCTGTTTGCAAATTTCCTTGATTTCGGGTTGTTCAATTAAATAATCGTCATCTAACATATCAGAGATAGTATATTCTTTTTCATTTAATGTAAAATTTTTATTCTTTACCAAATAATCTTCTGTATTCAATTGTGTGCATTCTTTCATTTTATAACCCTCTTCCGTGGAGACTAACATTTGGTGGTCAGGGGTAACAATAAACTCTATTCCAGAAGAAGTTTTTATCTTAATTAATTTATTTGGAGAGATTATTTTTTGAAAAGCAGATGGATTTTTGTAATTTATATTTTTTTCATTTAATGTGCACACATTATTTTTTTTATCAATTTGATTTATCTTGATCAACCCCTCTTTGGATAAAATCTCTGTATTTGGATGCAAACATAATTTTCGTATGTATGTACCTCCTTCACACCCAACTCTAAACAAAATGTCTTTTTTATCCCGTTCCAGCAATTCAAAACTTTTAATTTCTCTTTCTCTTTCTCGACGAGCAACACGCGATTTCACAGGAGGAGTTTGTTTTATCTTCCCAAGAAATTTTTTATTAATAACTTCTTGAATTTTTTCCATTTCAATATTTTCATGCAATCTCATTATCCCTACATATTTCTTATCATGCCCAATAAAATAACCAGTAAGTTTGCAAGCACGATTCAAAGCAATTGGAAGAACACCAGTAACTTTTGGGTCTAGTGTTCCAAAATGCGATGTTTTTCTCAGCCCTAATTTTTTCCTCACAAAATCAGAAACATTAAAACTCGTCGGTCCACTGGGTTTGTCAATATTCAGAATCCCGAATTCCAGAAGTTCAGAAATTGTTTTTTGCGATTTTATCTTTTCAAGATTTGGTTTCATTGATTTACTTTGTTCATAAATCTTTATAAATTTTAAATTTCTGAATTTTCTATGTGCGGGATTATTGGTTACTGGAATTCTGAAAATAAAGCTCAGCCAGTTATATTAGATTCTCTTAAAAGATTAGAATACAGAGGTTATGATAGTTTTGGGATTTCTATTTTATCTGAAAAAGGAGAATTAAAAATTGAAAAACAAGTTGGAAAAGTGAGTTCTGCAAAATGTGGCAACTTTAGTGGAAAAATTGGAATAGGTCATACAAGATGGGCAACGCACGGAAAAGTTACAGAGAGGAATACTCATCCACATTTAGATTGTACAGAAAAGATAGCAGTAGTTCATAATGGAATAATTGAAAATTATCAGGAAATAAAAAATCAGTTAATTTCAAAAGGCCATGAATTTTTAAGTGAGACTGATACTGAAATAATTCCTCATTTAATTGAACAGGAAATTGCAAAAAGCAAATCTTTAAGAGAGGCAGTAATTTCTGTTGGAAAAATAATCAAAGGCAGAAATTCTTTTGTTGTTCTTTATTCTAAAACAAGAGAGATGATTGCATACAGAAATGGTTCACCTTTAATACTTGGAATTAATAAAAATCAGAATTTTTCTGAAATATTTCTCGCATCAGATATACAAGCATTTTTGCATAAGACAAAAAATGTAATATATCTTGATGATAATCAATTAGTTAAAATTAATAATAATCCAGAATTTTTTGATGCTCTAAATGGAGAAAAAATAGAAAAAAGATTAATTAAAATAGATATTGATTCTTCTGAATCTGAAAAAGGTGATTATTCTCATTTTATGTTAAAAGAAATTATGGAGCAAAAACAAACAATTTTAAAAGCAATTAATCAGGATGATCACGATTTAATGCATGTTGCAAAAGAAATTAATAATGCAAAAGGGGTTTTTTTTATTGGATGTGGAACAGCAGCAAGGGTTTGTCATACTGCAGAATATATTTTTTCAGAAATTGCAAATAAACATATAAATTTTATTCCTGCTTCTGAATTTGAAAACTATAAGCATTTTTTACTTCCTGAAACATTGATTATCGCAGTCTCTCAAAGCGGAGAAACAGCAGATGTTTTGGAAGCATTAAATATAGCAAAAAAACAAAAATCAAAGATAATTTCTATTGTAAATGTTTCCGAATCTTCAATTACAAAAATTTCAGATTATGTTTTTCAGATAAATGCAGGTCCTGAAAAAGCAGTTGCATCTACAAAAGCAACAACCTCTCAGTTAGCAGTTGTTATCTTATTAGCTTATGCTTGTGCAGGAATTTTAAAACAAGGTGACAGATTACTCATAGACCTTGCAGCAAAAGTTAATGATATGCTTAATCCAAGATATAGCAAACACATTAAATATATTGCAGAACAATTATTCAAAGAAAATAATATTTTTATTATTGGCAGAGGAGTGAATTACCCCATATCTCTTGAATCTGCAATAAAAATAATGGAGATAAGTTATATTCATGCTCAGGGATTTGCAGGAGGAGAATTAAAACACGGACCAATAGCTTTAATTGAAGAAGGAACTCCAGTAATAGTTCTTGTTGCTAATGATTCTTCAAAACAGGAAATTATTAGTAATGCAATTGAGGTAAAATCAAGAGGGGCAAAAATAATTGGAATTTCACCAAAAAATAATGAGGTATTTGATTACTGGATTAAAACACCCGATGTTCCAGGCGTAATCTCTTCAATTGTGAATTTAATCCCTGTTCAATTGCTTGCATATTATCTGGGAATTTTAAATGGATATGATGTAGATTATCCTCGCTCTCTGGCAAAATCAGTTACTGTTAAGTGATTTACATTTCTTTTCTTAACCATTTCTTTCTTTTCTCTTCGTCAAATCTTTCAATCGCATAACGAAGAGTTGTTCGTGGAATTTTTTCATAATAACTTCTAAGAAAATATTCTAATTTAAGTTCGTCGCGTTTTCCAACTTCACGAAGCATCCAGCCAACTGCCTTGTGAATTAAATCGTGCTTGTCGTCGAGCAAAAGTTCTGAAATCGCGAGCGCATTTCCAAATTCACCTCGCCGAATAAAATTATAAGTCGAAACAATCGCAATACGTCGCTCCCATAAATTTTCTGAACGCGCCATCTTATACAGAATATTCTTGTCTCGTTTGAACAAAAAATCTCCGACAATATTCGGCGCACTCAAATCCACCAAATCCCAGTTATTAATGCCTTTGATATTTTGCAGATAAAAATTAAAAATATTTTCCTTCTCCTTGTCGCTGGCTTTTTTGTATTTTCCGTCGAGAATTCTCAACGCGCACATTCTTTCTTCGTGGACTTTGCTTTTCAGCAACTCTCTGATTTTTGGCAGACTAAGATTGGAAAATTTTTTCGCAACATCTCTGACCTGCTGAGAAGTCAACCCAAAAAAAACATCACCCTCACCATACTCTCCTTTGCCTGTCTTGAAAAATTTCTGACAGATTTTCGCCTGCTCAGGATTTTCTAAGTTTTGAAATTCTTTAATTAATTGAATTAGCATTTTATAGTAAATCATTTAGTGTTTAAATTATTAATGAGTTTGTTTAAATGGTTTTCCTAAATTAAATATTTGAGCATGAACCAAAAATGCAAAAAACTTCCGATTAAAACAAAAATATGAAAAATCTCATGCATTCCAAACAATCTTGTTTTTGAAACGAATTTATCCAATACAAAAAATATAGCACCAAATGTGTAAGCCATTCCTCCAGCGAGCAAGATTAAAAATCCTTCATAAGTTACTGAGTTTAATAAGGGAGGAAGTGCAATTAAAATAATCCATCCCATTAAAAGATAACTAATTATTGAGAGTTTTCCATTAATCTTAATATTGCTTGATTTTAATACAACGCCAAAGATTGCTAGCCCCAGATAATTCCAAAAATACTCCATCCCAACCCCCTCTAATAACTGTGAGGCATATCGGAGTATATGTTCCTGCAATAAGAATATAGATAAAAGAATGGTCTATTTTTTTAAAAATTTTCTTTGCCTTGTTTCCTAAAGAAAAAAAATGGTATAATGTACTTGCAAGATAAAGCAAAATTAAACTTGCTCCAAAGATTGAAAATCCAATTACATGCCAAATTGTTTTGTGCAAAGATGCAAAAACAATCAATAAAACAAGTCCTGTAATAGAAAGTAAAAATCCCAGGAAGTGTGTTAAACTACTTAATGGCTCATTATTTTTCATATTGAATATAAAAGACTATTTGGCTAAGGCCATTCGTTTTTGCCTTTTTGGTTCTTTTGTTTTTCCACCAACTTGATGTTTTGATTTTTTTGCAGCGGCTTTTTCAATTTTTTGTGAAACATTTTTCCCAGATTTTGCTTTTGCTACTTCGTCGGCATTTTTTTCAAGTTCTTTTTTTAGATTTTCTAAAACCATAAACTAAAAGAGAGAGTGATGTTAAAAATCTATCTTCTCAAAATTTCATCTAAATATTCAATAACAGATTTCTCCATATTTGGTTTAAGAATTCCGAGATAAAGAACCCGGTGTTTTTCGACGAGAAAACCTTGCAAATCTCTTCTGGGTCTTTTTATAATAATGCTTCCTCTTCTCTTCTCCTGATTATAAGGAATTCTTAGAGTATCATATTCCCTTTTTCTAAACTCACAACTCCATTCTCCACCAATTTTTTTAACTAATCTCCTAATTCCCTGATAAGTTATTCCGTTCATCTCATAAAATTTTTCTGATTCATGATTGAATTTTTCATCTAAGAATTCTCCTACTTTTAAAAGTTCATGAGAAAGTTTTATTAATTTCATTATTTCGCCAACGCTTTTCTAACAGGCTGTGTTTTTTTATTTATCTTTCCTTTTGCAGAATGTTTCATCTCTTTTGATTTTGTTTTTTCTAATTTTTTGATTGCCTCTTCTCCTGCTTTAGCCTTTTCTTTTTCTTCTACTTTTTTCTCGGCGCTGTCTTCTTTTTTCTCTTCTGATTTTTTAGGTGCCCCCTCTTTCATTTTTTGCATCAATGTTTTTTTCTTTTCTTTAGATTCCTTTGCCTTTGTTTCCAATT